>Ga0116202_10002529_pt1 | contig 10961 bp, 9 predicted proteins | sample LakKivw325mmetaG_FD_94479 | JGI IMG/M metagenome (GOLD analysis project Ga0116202, IMG submission 94479) | Anoxic lake water microbial communities from Lake Kivu, Rwanda to study Microbial Dark Matter (Phase II) - Lake Kivu water 325m metaG | ecosystem: Environmental > Aquatic > Freshwater >... | reverse complement strand
TCAGCGTCATTATCAGGACACCTCCAGGGGAAACAACGGTTTCGTTACAAGCATGCCCATTATTACATCAGTTCTACCCTGGAGGCAAGTTTGACCAACTCCACGCTATTTTGTGGTGCTACCGCGGATCAGCCGCCGAGAAGTATACCAGCGGGCACAAAGCCCATACACGGCCCACCCCTGGGGAAGCAAAGGCTTCAAGGCTTCCAGTACCTGACGGGCGAGCCGATGCTTGCTCCGAAAGTGTAGCCGTTTCTCTCGCGGACGACGCCGGTTCAAGCAGCGTACTGTCCGCTCCCGTAGGTATATAGGCACATCAAACACCAGGTGCACACTGCCAATCAAGAGGTGCACCACCACGTAGGCCATCCCATTCTTGTAGCGAGGGCGCTTTTTCGTGCCTTCCAGGTGGTCATAGTGCCAATCCACGGCTTCCAGATGGGAGGTCTGTTTATCCTTGTCGGCGATGGAATCATCAATCGCTATCAAGATGAGCTTGAGGTCTCCCTTAGCCTCCGCAATGGCAACCGCCCTTTTGAGCATAAAACGTTGCAATCGGTGCGCCCAGTCTCGGTAGGCCAGGGACTGATGCGCAAGAAATCAGCCATGTTGGAGGGGTCTGGCGCTTCCACAAATTGGCGTTGTAGGTTGGACAAGGTTTTCTCCCCCTCGGCGACCAAGATGGCGTCGGACAAGTTGGCCAGATGTCGTCTTTGGGGTTCTGTGAGCGGAAGGGCCAACCCTTCAAAGAAGGTGACAAGTTTGGGCGATTGGTGTATAATACAGGTGAGCATGGGATGACCTCCTGTTGGAACCAGTAGAATGGCTTTCGCCAATTCTACTGCTGACCAGGGAGTGACTTGCAACATCAACTCGCTAACCTTCCTGATTGTCAGTAGAGCGAAATTGACAGTGGGCGCAGGGGGAATATAATACAAGTGCTTCACCCCCGTTGTCTAATTCCAGTTTGAAAGGACCAATGGCAAATGGCCAGAATGAAGTTCGATGTTAAAAACCTTTCTCTGGCAGAGGCAGGAAAACTCCGGACTGAATGGGCCGCAACCGAAATGCCTGTGCTTCGGTTGGTGCGCGAACGGTTCGCCAGAGAGAAACCGCTGAATGGGACCCGTATTTCAGCATGCCTTCACATGACTAGTGAGACAGCCAACTTAGCGCTTACGCTGAAAGCTGGTGGCGCTGAGGTTGTTCTCTGTGCTAGTAACCCACTCTCTACCCAGGATGACATAGCCGCATCATTGGTAGAGCACCATGGCATTCCTGTATACGCAATTAGAGGGGAGGACAGAGAGACCTACTACAAACACGTTCTGAGCGCCTTAGAGCACGAACCCCACATAACTATGGACGATGGTGCTGATCTGGTCTCGACATTGCACAAGGAGAGGACCGATCTAATACCATACGTAATTGCTGGCACAGAGGAGACTACAACAGGGGTAATTAGGCTGCGCAGCATGGCAGCAAGTGGGGTATTGAGATACCCCATCATTGCGGTGAATGATACTCCTACCAAGCGTTTCTTTGACAATCGCTATGGTACAGGTCAAAGTACAATTGATGGTATCATGCGGGCCACGAATATCTTGCTGGCGGGCAAAAACTTCGTCGTTGGGGGGTACGGATGGTGCGGCCGTGGTATTGCCATGCGCGCTAGAGGAATGGGAGCTAATGTGATCGTAACTGAAGTCTCTCCCCTGCGTGCGTTAGAAGCTGTGATGGATGGGTTCAGAGTGATGCCCATGGCAGAGGCTGCTAAGATTGGCGATATTTTCGTCACTGCTGCTGGAGACATCAACGTAATTGATAGACGTCATTTCTTGGAAATGAAAGATAGGGTGATCCTTGCCAACTCGGGGCATTTCGATGTTGAGGTAAATGTGAGAGGCTTGGAGGAGCTTGCCAAGGAAAAGCGCCGTATCCGGCCCCATGTTGATGAATACACCATGACGAATGGAACTCGGCTTTACCTTCTGGGTGAAGGGCGTCTGATCAATCTAGCTGCTGCCGAAGGCCATCCCGCCAGTGTTATGGATATGAGTTTCTCCAATCAAGCTCTTGTAGCCGAATATCTTGTGAAGAATGGGAGAGGCCTTGACAAAAAAGTACATCCTGTGCCTGAGGAGATTGATAGTGAGGTGGCTTCCTTGAAATTGAGGGCCATGGGTGTTAACATTGATAGGCTTACGAAGGAGCAAAAGAAATACCTCGAGACCTGGGAAGCAGGTACGTAACCCTTTGCCCTCAAGACCAATGCTGATCCACGCTTAAATACCATGTCCAGGCCGATGTCCAGCCCCCAAACACGAGCTTTCTCATGGACGTTCTACAACTGACAGGGGAGACCTGAATCTTCTCCTTAGCCTGCACTGAAGAGGACACCGGCAGGTCAACAGTAGGCCGGTTCGCTACTGGGGTCGCCGATCTTGCCATCAACGGCGGGTCCTTCGAATTCCTCGTTTAACCCCTCAAACTTGAGAGGCTCTGCCCCCTTAAAGTGGGGAAGAACGTGTTCTCGAAGCGCAAGCGCTTCCCTTGGGGCTACTGGCGATTGAGTCGCCGCACCGTCTTCTCGCGCAAGTACAGCCGCCAGGTGAAGGTGTAGCTCCAAGGCCCGATTTGCACCTTACAGGTGATGTGCACTGCTCCCTTGCAGTAAGCGGGCCTGCCCTTTCCCCGCCGCGACGTGGTCAAAGACCCAATCCACCGCTGGTATCACCCATCCCGGCCAAGCTCAACTTGCACAACTTACCAGCAGATCGTTCGTGCACCCCTCTTGTACCCCCTTCTTGTCCTCAAGAGTGTTTTGTGCTACACTTAAAGTCCCATTGAAGCGCATCCAAGGAGTAGCGAATGAAACCGACACAGGTGCTCAATTTACAACACTCTACAATATGCCTGTTGGCTGTCCTGGCAGGGCTGGTGGCCCTGGGGCTGGCAAAGGGACAGTGGGCTGGCGCGCAAACGCCCGGGATCACGTCGCCGCGGGACAACGCGGTGGTAGTGGGGGCGGTGGTCATCGAGGGGACGGCCGTCCATCCCGAGTTCTGGAAGTACGAGCTCTACTATTCACCGATGGCCACCGAGGGGTGGGTGTTCATAGGTCAGGTTCATGAAACACCGGTCATCAACGGGCAATTGGAAATTTGGTATACCACTACTGTGCCCGATGGGGCTTACCAACTGCGGCTGCGGGTAGTGCGCAAGGACGGTAACTACGACGAGTATTTCGTGCGGAACATTTCCGTCTCCAATACCGTGCCTACGGTAACCCCCACTTCAGAGGCCACCCCCACGCGCGCACCCACGGCCACTCCCCTGCCGCCCACACCCACTATCGTGGTCGAACAGCCGAAACTGTCCACTCCCACTCCTCGGCCCACGGTGAGTGAACCGGCTGTGCCTGAGAAGAAAGCGGAAACCAAGGCGGTTAATTCTCCCCCTTCGTCCCTCAGCATCGAGGGGCTGAGCAACGCGGCCTGCTACGGCGGAGCTTCAGCAGGGGGGCTATTCCTGTTGGTGGTGATCCTGGCCCTGCTGCGCCGACTGGTCTCCCTCCTCCTGAGCCGACTGTAGGAACCAATGGAGAGGGAATGGGGTGCTTGCGCCCCATTTCGGTGAGGAAAGGGAAGCATGTCATGAGCGATGAACTGGAATGGAAGTTGATCGTGGGTCTAGGCAATCCTGGGCCCAAATATGAAGGGAATCGCCACAATGTGGGGTTTCACTGCTTGGATGCGCTGGCCCAGGCCCATGGCCTGACCTTCACCGGCCTGAAGGCCAAGGCCCGCATTGCCAGAGGGGTGATCCTCGGCCATCCCGTTACCCTGGCCAAACCCGTGACTTTTGTCAATGAAAGCGGCTGGTCGGTGCGGGGGCTGATGGCTCGCCACGGCTATGAGCCCGGAGATATCTTGGTGGTGCACGATGACCTGGACCTGCCTCTGGGGAAGATACGCCTCCGCCCAGGGGGCAGTGGAGCCGGCCACAGGGGCGTGCAGTCCATTATTGATACCCTGGGCACCGAGGGGTTCGCTCGTCTGCGGATGGGGATCGGAAGGCCCCCAGCCGGGGTGGAGGTGGTGGACTATGTGCTCAGCGACTTCAGTGAGGAGGAGATGGCCACAATGGCCATGACCTACGACAACGCAGTGGCTGCCATCGAGGCCTTCCTGCGGCTGAGCATTGAAGAGGCTATGAATCAGTACAACTAGCTATCTCATAATGCGTGAAACGTAAAACGTGAGGCGTGAAGCCTTTATGTTTTACGTTTCACGTATTACTTAATGTAAAGTGAAACTCGCCGGTTTGTTGACCTGCCTCAATTGCATACCTGCTTACCGCCGCCTGATTGAGGATCTCCGTGGCTCATCCAACGGGCCAGATGATCCCCAGCCCCTTCACCTCCTGGCGGCGGCTCGCTCTTACGTGGCGGCGGCCCTCCATCAGGACCTGAAGCGCCCCTTGGTCTTCATCACCGGCAAGGCGGAACGCGCCCAGCAGCTCTATGAGGAACTGCGGACGTGGGCCCCAGACCCGGAAGCCATCCTTCGCTTCTCCGAACCCGATGGACTGCCCTACGAGCGCATCCCCTGGAGCCCGGCGACGATTGAGCAGCGGCTGAGGACACTGGGGCGACTGGCCAGTTATCGGCCTACCCCTCCCCCGGTCCCTCCCCGTGTCGGGGAGGGGGAAACTGATTCTGCGCCGCCCGTGGTCGTGGCCTCCATCCGGGCCCTTCTCCCTCTGACCCTCCCCCCAGCGGAGTACCGCGCTGCGAGACGCACCCTGCGCCAAGGGCAAAGGGTCGCGCTGGGCCAGCTTCTGGAGGAGTGGGTGTCCTGGGGGTACGAACCGGTCAGCGTGGTTCAGGGGCCGGGCACCTTCAGCCGGCGAGGGGGGATCGTAGACATTTTTCCCCCGGCCAGCCCGTGGCCGGTGCGCATCGAGCTGTTTGGCGATGAGGTGGACTCCCTGCGTATCTTCGATCCAGCCACTCAACGCTCTCAGTCTCACATCGAGCGGGTGACTATGGGCCCGGCCAGTGAGGCCCTGCCTCGCTGGGGCCCACGGGCCGCCAGGGTCATGAGCCAATGGGACCTGAGCCCCTGCCACGAGGCCGCGCGCCAGCGTTTCGAAGGGGATCAGGAAGCCCTGGAGCGGGGAGAGCGCTTCCCCGGAATGGAATTCTACCTCCCTTATCTCTACCCCCGTCCCGGCCAACTCCTGGACTACCTCCCCCCTCAGGGGCTCATCTTCTTGGATGACGAGCAGGAATTGGAAGCAGCGGTGGCGGAGTTTGAAAAAGAAGCCCTCGACCTGCGGGAGAGCCTGACCAAAGCCGGAGAGCTGTCCCAGGGAGTCGCCCCTCCCTATTGGACCTGGGACCACCTGCGGGAGGTGTGGGAGGTGCGCCCGCCCCTTATCCTGGGCTATCAGGCCTCGGAGCCGGAGGACACACCCTATCGCCTGCACGAGGCCTTCCTGCCCGGAGAGCGCTATGGAGGCCAACTGCGGCGCCTGCTGGATATGTGGCAGGCTCGGAGAAAAGCGGGGGTCCGGATCGTGGCCCTCAGTAGACAGGCCGAGCGGTTGGCCGAGCTGTGGGGGGAGCGGGGAGAGCGGTTGGTGCCCGGAGAGGCCATCACCGAACTGCCTCCTCCAGGCAGTCTGAGCCTTCTATCCGGGGCCCTGGCTGAGGGGTGGACCCTGCGCCGAGGGGTGGATCGCTGGGAGCTGATCCTCCAGACCGACGCTGAGATTTTCGGCTGGGCCCGGCCGGAGCCCCGGCGCGTGATCCCTCGGGAAAGGGTGAGCCCTGAGGCCTTCTTCGCCGATGTCTCCCCCGGAGACTATGTGGTGCACGTGGAGCACGGTATCGGCATCTTTCGCGGGCTGGTCCACCTGACCATCCACGGTGTAGAGGGGGAGTACCTGCAGGTGGACTACGCTGCTGAGGACAGGCTCTACGTGCCCATTCACGGCGTGGACCGGCTCAGCCGCTATGTGGGTGCTGACGATCAGGAGCCCGCCATCCACCGGCTGGGGAGCACCGACTGGGCGCGGGTCAAAGAGCGGGCCCAGCGGGCGGTGGAGGAGCTAGCCCGGGATCTGCTGGAGCTGTACTCCGCACGGGAGGTGATAGGGGGCCACGCTTTCTCCCCCGACCCCCCCTGGCAGGCTGAGCTGGAGGCCTCCTTCCCCTATTACGAGACAGAAGACCAGTTGCGGGCCATCCGCGAGGTGAAGGCGGACATGGAGAAGCCCCAACCTATGGACCGTCTCATCTGCGGCGATGTGGGCTACGGCAAGACGGAGGTGGCCCTGCGAGCGGCCTTCAAGGCGGTGATGGATCACAAACAGGTGGCGGTGTTGGTGCCCACCACCGTGCTGGCTCAGCAGCATTTTCAGACCTTCCGCCGGCGCCTTAACCCCTTCCCTGTGGAGGTGGAGATGCTCTCCCGCTTCCGCTTGCCCGCCGAACAGCGTCAGATCCTCAAAGGACTCATGGCCGGGACGGTGGACATCGTCATCGGCACCCATCGGCTGCTGCAGCCCGACGTGGCCTTCAAGGACCTGGGGCTATTGATCATTGACGAGGAGCAGCGCTTTGGGGTGACCCACAAGGAGCACCTTAAACAGAAGCGTAAGGAGGTAGATGTCCTGACCTTGACCGCGACGCCCATCCCCCGCACCCTCTACATGTCGCTGGCTGGCGTGCGAGATGTCTCCATCATTGACACCCCCCCTCAGGAGCGGATACCCATCCAGACCTACGTGGGACACTACGATGAGGAGCTGATATGCAAGGCCATCCTGCGCGAGGTGGGCCGGGGCGGTCAGGTGTACTTCGTCCACAATCAGGTGCGCAGCATTGATTACATGGCCCGCCGCCTCTCGGAGCTGGTGCCGGAGGTGATCATCGGCGTGGCTCACGGTCGGATGCGCGAGCGGGATTTGGAGCAGGTGATGGCCGACTTCGTAGAGGGGTACGTTGAGGTCCTGGTCTGCACCTCCATCATCGAGAGCGGGCTGGACATCCCCAATGTCAACACCATCATCATCCATCGGGCTGACCGCTTCGGTCTGGCCCAGCTCTACCAGTTGCGCGGCCGGGTAGGGCGCGGTGGTATGCGGGCCTATGCCTATCTCTTCCATCCCCCCTACTATCAGCTGAATGAGGAGGCACAGCAGCGGCTGGAGACCATCAAGGAGGCCAGTGAGCTGGGGATGGGGTTCAACATCGCCATGCGCGACCTGGAGATCCGAGGGGCGGGGGAGATCCTGGGCCGGCGGCAGCATGGGCACATCAGCGCCATCGGCTTTGACCTGTACACCCGCCTGCTGGCCCAGGCGGTGAGGGAGCTGAAGGGGGAGGAAATGCCCGAATTGGTGCGCGATGAATTGGCCGCCTATCTGAGCCCTCTGGAGATGGGGGTGCAGATCAACCTGCCCCTGCGGGCCTATCTTCCCGCGGACTACGTACCCCAGGAATATCTGCGGCTGCAACTATACCGTCGCATGGCCCAACTGCGCACCCTGGCCGAGGTGAAGGAGATGGCCCGAGAGCTGGAAGATCGTTTCGGCCAACGGCCGGAAGTAGTGGATAATCTTCTCTATCAGATTCGTCTCAAGGTGTTGGCCAGCAGGGCCGGAGTGAAGAGCATCTACGCCGATGATGGATCAGTGGTGCTTCAGGGACAGCCACGGGAGCGAGGAGCAATGGCCGCGCTGAAGTCACGGTTGGGGACAGAGGCACAAGTAGGACGGCAGCATCTCAGGATCCCCCTGAATTCCTCAGCGCAGGCCTGGCAAGAGCGGGTGGAGAGGGTGTTACGGATATTGGGGGAGATGGCCCCGATGCAGAAGTAGGGGCGATTCGCGAATTGCCCCTACTAACCCCACCCTGCTGCCTTATACAGCACAGCGAAATGGTTCGTCGGCCCGTGGCCATGGCCCAGGGGCAGCGCATGTCGGATCGCTTCGGTGATGTAGGCTTTTGCCTCCCGCACCGCCCCCTCCACCGAGCGCCCTTTGGCCAGCCCAGCGGCGATGGCCGAGGCAAAGGTGCAGCCCGTGCCATGAGTGTGGGGAGTGACGATGCGTTCCCCCCGGAGCATGATAAAGCGCTGTCCATCGAAGAGCAGGTCCGCAGGGTCGGCCTCCAGGTGGCCGCCTTTGAGGACGACGTTTCGTGGCCCCAGAGCGTGGATCGCCTCCGCCGCACGGCGCATGTCCTCCAGCCCCTCGATGGCCAGCCCAGTCAACGCGCGAGCCTCGTGCAGGTTGGGGGTGAGCACTTCGGCCAGGGGCAGGAGCAACTCGACGAGCGCTTCCCGCGCCTCGGGCCGCAGCAGCGGGTCGCCGCTCTTGGCCACCATCACCGGGTCCACCACCAGATGCGGCAGTGCGTGCTCCCTCACCTTGGCCGCCACCACCTCGATGATCCCCGCATTGGAGAGCATCCCCGTCTTCACCGCATCTACCCCGATGTCCGTCACCACGGAATCAATCTGCAACCCCACGAATTCAGGCGGCAGGTCGAACACTCCCTGCACACCCACCGTGTTCTGGGCGGTAATGGAGGTGATGGCGCTCATGCCGTACACCCCCAGCGCGGCGAATGCCTTGAGATCTGCCTGGATGCCGGCTCCTCCTCCGGAGTCGGAGCCGGCGATGGTTAGCGCGCGCTTCATCGTCATTCTCGCTCCCTACCACAAAGATCACCAAGAACACAAAGGGGCTTTGTGATCTTCGTGCCCTTGGTGGTTAGCTTTGTCGAAAGTGATCCCATCCCCCTTTGCTGCCGGGCAATCGGGTGCCGTCGGACAGCACCACCTGGATTCCGGCCGCTGGAGGGAGGATCTGCCCGATGACCGTCACCGGCGTGCCGGTGGCTGCCCACACTCCCTCCATCACCTCCCCCACCCGTGGCTGGGGCACGGTAAAGAGCAGTTGGTAATCCTCCCCACCGCGCAAGGCAAAGTCGAGCGCATCCTTGCCAGTGGCCTGAGCCGCGCTGCGAGCCGCCTCGGAGATGGGCAGCTGCTCGGCCCAGATATCCACTCCGACATGGCTCCGTTCACAGATATGGCCGATGTCGCTGAGCGTCCCATCGCTCACGTCAATGGCTGCGGTCACCGCTCCCATCCCCGCCAGAGCTCGTCCCTCCAGCAAGCAGGGCCTGGGGGTCAGATGCGCGGCCAATAACTGCTCCCACACCTCTGGGTCCACCTCTGCCTGAGGGTCGAGCAGCAACGCCAGCCCGGCCGCGGAGTTGCCCAGGACGCCGGTGACGCACACCTGGTCTCCCACCCGCGCTCCAGAGCGGAGCAGGAGGTGATCGGGCTCTACCCACCCCAGCAGGAGGATGTCAATCATAAAGCGATCGGGCAGGTTGGCCATGTTGCCCCCCACGATCTCCGCGCCCGCCGCGCTCACTTCATCCTGGAGGCCCCGGTAGAGCTCATCAATGAAGCTCACTTCTGTCTGGGGTGGCATGGCCAGTGAGACCAGCAGGTAGGTGGGCACGCCACCCATGGCCGCGATATCGCTCAGGTTGATGGCCGCCGCCTTGCGCCCCAGCCGGTAGGGGCCGATGGCCTCCCGCAGGAAGTGCACTCCCTCCACCTGTATGTCGCAGGTGGCCAACAGGTAGTTCTCTCCATCGGTGCGGAGCACGGCCACATCGTCGCCGATGCCCACCACCACCCCCTCGCCCGGGGGCGGCAGCGCTCCAGCTACCCGGTCAATGAGCCCAAACTCCCCTAGATCGGAGACCAGCATGTCAATCTCCCCTCTCTTTCGCCTGTTTCTTCTTCGCGGCTTCCACTACAGCGCGCAGTTCTCGCGCCGCAGACTCCACATCCTCCGCGGCCACGATGGCTGAGACAACGGCTACCCCGCCTGCCCCAGCGCGGATGACCTGGGCAGCGTTGGAGGCGTTGATACCGCCGATGGCCACCACCGGCTGGCGCACCGTGGCCACGATGGCCCTCAGCCCCTCCAGGCCTGTAGGCTGGGGGGCGTCAGGCTTGGTGGGGGTGGAGAAAACGGGAGAGGCGGAGATATAGTCTGCGCCATCTTGTTCCGCCTGGAGTGCCTCCTTGACGGTCGAGACCGAGACCCCGAGTATCCTCTCTGGGCCGATGAGCTTACGGGCCAGAAAGGCGGGCATATCGTCCTGCCCCACATGCACTCCATCCGCATCCACCGCCAGGGCCACATCCAGCCGGTCGTTGACGATGAAGGGCACCCCCGCTTCGCGGCACAGCGCTCGCAGTTCCCACGCCTCCTCCACCATCCGCCGGGTGGTCGCTTCCTTCTCCCGGTACTGTACCACCGTCACACTGCCAGCGATTGCCGCGCGGACTATCTCCAGATGGGAGCGGCCGCGCGCAAGGCCCGCATCGGTGACGACGTAAAGGCTCAGATCAATCCCCTTGTCCATCTCATTCCTCCAACCATTGAACCTTGGCCCCCGACCGCACCTGCTCTGGGGAGAGGTTATACAGGGCATCGAAGAGAGCCACTTTAAAGCTAGCAGGGCCATGGGCCATCTCGGCCGCCAACTCCGCTGCCAGGCCGTAGCACACCAGCCCCGCTGTGGCTGCCAGCACTGGGTCGGGCTCCACGGCGGCGAAGGCGGCCACCATCGTCGTCGCCGAGCAGCCGCTGCCGGTAATCGTAGTGAGCCACAGGTGGCCGTTGTCCACGCCGACAGTGCGCTGGCCATCGGAGATGATGTCCCGTTGGCCGGTGATGGCCACCGTCAGCCCCCGCTGTCGGGCCATGGCCTGGGCCACCTGTTCCGCCCCGGCGCCGGCGGAGATGGACTCCACGCCCTTGACCTCCCCGCCCAGCCCGGCCAGCACCGATACCTCGCCCAGGTTGCCCCGCAGGATGGCGATGTCCAGCTCATTTAACAGGCGCAGATTGCTCTC
>Ga0116202_10002528_pt1 | contig 10963 bp, 10 predicted proteins | sample LakKivw325mmetaG_FD_94479 | JGI IMG/M metagenome (GOLD analysis project Ga0116202, IMG submission 94479) | Anoxic lake water microbial communities from Lake Kivu, Rwanda to study Microbial Dark Matter (Phase II) - Lake Kivu water 325m metaG | ecosystem: Environmental > Aquatic > Freshwater >... | reverse complement strand
GTCCTGTGATATCCCACTGAAAAAGAAATAACGAAAAAAGGGAGATACTGGAAGTTCGGGCGTCGGCGGCGATCCGTCTATTTTCCTGCTTCGTCCCATTTTCTCCAAGCTGCGAAGTCTGATCCCAGCAACTGAAGAGCGATTACGATCTTCTGGGCGTTCCTTGTCCCTTCTGCAACAACCGCTTGTCTAGTTGTCCTGAATGCCTGTTGTACATCGTAATCAGTTGTTGTTCCCATCCCGCCGAACCATTCCACCACGTCGCTGATCGTTTTCATGCAGATCTCAGAGGCTACGAGTTTGGCGCAGGATGCAGCCATCATTGCGTCATAGAATGAGGCCCTGCCATCGTGGTATCTGTCCACGAGCCATGCCGCGCGGTAGCAAAGCCATCGTGCAGCCAGTACATTCGCATAGTCTTCGGCAAGTTCGAACTGTATCCCTTCATGGCCAGCCAGAGGTCGACCGAACGCTTTTCGCTGCTTGATATGTTCCATCCCGGCTTCGAGGCACTTCTCTGCGCCCGCCACGATTGCCATTGTGGTTGGAACCCGTGCGTGAACGAAGCACTCGTAAGTCATCTGGTACCCTGTTCCTTCGAAGCCTATGAGGTAGTGCTCCGGGACCTTCGTGTTCTCGTATCTCACACCTCCGAGGTCGATGCCCATTCCTTCGAAGAGCGACGTTGTGATGCCGTTTGAGGTGGTCGGGATGTAGAGGAGGCTGAGACCCTTCGAACCGAGTTCCGGGTTCGTCTTGACAGATGTGATGAAGCCTCCACCGTACTTCATAGCTTCCGGGACGCAGCTGAGTATCTGCTTCTCCCCGTTGACGATGTAGTCTCCGTTGCTCTTCTTCGCAGTCGTTGTGATCGCTGTGAAGTCGGTTCCGCAGCCGGGCTCAGTGTTGTGAAGCGGGGTTATCCAGCCGTCCTTCACGACCTTGGGGAGAACTTCTTCTTTCAGTTCCGCGTTTCCGTAGACCGCGAGAACACGAGCGCACGCAGCCCCATACCACATAGGGATTCCTGCAACGCCAGTTGGGTCGGCCTTTGTGAGTTCCTCCACCGCGATCGTGAATGTAACATAGTCTGCCTCACTTCCTCCCCACTCTTTGGGTAGCAGCAGTCCGAGCATGCCCTGACCTGTTATCGCTTTGTGCACTTCAGGGGTAATCATACGCGCTTTCAGTATTTCTTTGGCTTTTGGCGTCAGGACCTTTGCATAGTGGTCCTTCAGTGTTCGTCTGAAAAGCTCCTGTTCCTCGGTAAAACCAAAATCTATGGGCATGACAAATCACTTTCCTTTGAATTCCGGCTTTCGCTTGGACATAAAGGCCGAGACACCTTCCATCACGTCCTTGGTCGAAAGCACTATTCCAAATGCCTCGGATTCGAACTTAAGTCCTATGTCCAGCGGCACCTGCGTGGCGTAGTTCAGAGCGTGTTTGGCAGCTTTCAGAGCTACCGGCGGTCCCTCGACGAAGTTCTTGGCAAAAGCCTTGGTTTCTTCGACGAGTTTAGCCAGAGGCACAACTCTGGTGACCAGGCCAATCTTCAGCGCCTGCTCAGCTTTGATTCGGTCCCCGAGCATGACGAGCTCCTTCGCCTTGGCCAAACCGACAATACGGGTGAGCCTCTGTGTTCCTCCCCAACCTGGTATCAAGCCGAGCTTGATTTCGGTTGGTCCGAGCTGCGCACTCTCGGACGCGATCCTGAAGTCGCAGGCGAGAGAGACCTCTAGACCGCCGCCCAGTGCATAGCCGTTAATGCATGCTATCACTATCTTGCCGATCCCCTCTATTCGACCCGTAAGCTCGTGACCTTTCATCGAGGCATCCACTGCCATCGATGGGGTTACGCCCGTGAATGACGTGACGTCTGCTCCTGCACTGAATGCTTTCTCTCCGGCGCCTGTGACGACGATGCATTTCACGTCTTTGTCCGACTCGAAATCGTTCAGTGCTGAAATGAACTCGTTCATCATGTCAATCGTCATGGTGTTGAGTCTGTGGGGTCGATTGAGTGTGATCCAGCCTATCCCGTCTTCCTTCTTCACTATGATGTCTTGGTAGGTCTTACCTTCGCTCAATATTGAAAACCTCTGGTGGAAGAGCAGTTGCACTACCACTATATGAAACCCGCTCCAAGCTCCGTTGAGCCTAGTATCAGTGAGTCTGTCACTTGTACTTGTGGAATCCTTGTCCGGCTTTCCTGCCAAGCCGCCCGTTCTTCACGTACTCAAGAAGAAGTGGGCATGGCTCGTACATGGGTTCTGGATGCTTCATGTGTAGTTCGTTCAGATTCTTGACCACCGTGTCGATGCCCATCTTGTCCGCGAGTTCACACGGCCCTGACGGCCATCCAGTACCAAACTTCATTGCGGTGTCTATGTCGGCTGGGCTGGCTACGTCTTCGTGAACTAGCCACGCAGCGGCGTTGGCTGCCATTGTGTACAGCCTGTTGGGGTCGAATTTGTCTGCAAGCTCGAATGGTATTCTAGGTCGTCCAGCGCTCCAAGAGTAGAAGCCTTCTCCCGTCTTCTGGCCCAGTTTGCCGGCCTTGACGAGGGGTTCATAGATTGGGCAGGCTTTGGCTCGAGCGCCCAAAGCGTCTTCCATTTCTTTCGCGACGCTGTTGAGTATGTCGAGACCGACAAAATCCGCCAATTCAAATATCCCCATTGGCAAACCTGCTTGGTACTTCATAGCGGAGTCGATTTCGTCTCTTGTTGCTTCCTTGCGTTCGACAGCCCAGAATGCTTCATTGAAGACGGCAGCGAGAATTCCGTTTACGATGAACCCTCTGACATCCTTCTTCACCAGGACGGGTGTCTTTCCGAGTTTCTTGGCAAGGTCCAATGCGAATTTGGTTGTCTCGTCGCTGGTCTGTGCGCCCTTGATTATCTCAAGGAGCGGCATCATTTGTGGCGGGTTGAAGAAATGCAGTCCGACGACCTTGTCAGGCCTGCTCGTCATCTTCCCAAGTTCGGTGATGCTCAGCGTCGAAGTGTTCGATCCCAGGATCGCATGTTTCGGTGCCACCTTGTCAATCTGTGCGAAGAGTTTCTTCTTCATCTCGAGATTTTCGGGAGCTGCTTCTATGATTAGGTCTGCGTCCTTGAAGGCCTCGTTCATGTTCGTGGTCGTGTGGAGGCGCGCCTTTGCTGCATTCGCGTCTGTCTCGTTGACCGTTCTCTTCTCCACAAACTTGTCGATGCTCCACCCTATCTTCTGTTTGGCTTTCGCGAGAATTTCGTCACTGATGTCGACTAGAGTCACTTCAGTGCCAGTCATGATGAGTAGTTGCGCTATTCCGTGGCCCATCGATCCTGCTCCAATTATCGCCGCCTTTTTCAGAGGTTGTTTGCTCATCAACATCACATCTATCATTGTCGTGTATGTCTGCATATTTCACTTATTGGATTGGTAGGAGCTCGTAGCTGTCTCCTTCGCGCGAGGGTTTGCCAACGAGTTTCACTTTCATGCCGACTTTGGCCTGACCAAGTTTCACTCCTGACAGCCATGCGAGCACTTTCACTCCCTGCTTCATCTTGGCCACGGCGACTGTGTACGTATCGTGCTCTGCGAAGCTTGGAGGTCGAACGATCACGTGCGTGAATGTTTCGACCTCTCCCTCATCGCCGGTGAGATCGATCCATTCCATGTCTGATGTGAGGCATTCTGAGCAGTCCGCGGCAGGTGGGAAGTATTTGTGTCCACATTTCTTGCATTTCGTGCCGTAGACTTTTCCGTTCTGGAGCTCATCCCAGAATCTTGATATCTTATTCGTTGGGACATCGAAGATGAACGTGACTGGTCTGGACTTCAGGGCTCGTGTTGGAGGACCAAAAGTCATCTCAATCCCTCCCGAAGATTGTCACATAAGCGTAATGCCCGGTTCCCCCGATGTTGTGGGTGAGGGCGTTACCGTGTTTGATGGGCACCTGTCTCTTGTCCGCTTGTCCTCGTAGCTGCCGTGTAGCCTCCGCCGCCATGGACACTCCCGTCGCCCCAATCGGATGCCCTTTGGCTTTAAGACCACCGTCAACGTTGACCGGTATCTTGCCGCCGATTTCGGTTTGGCCTTCACGGATCATCTTGCCTGCTCCTCCTCGCTCGCAGAATCCTAGATCTTCGTAGGCGAGTAGCTCTGCGATCGTGAAGCAGTCATGAACCGTGGCAACGTCCAGCTGGTTCGGTTTGAGCTTGGCAGAGGCGTAGGCATTCTGTCCGGCGATAGTGCCGGAACGCAAAGACGTGCAGTCTTCGCGTTTGCTGATATTGGCTGTGCCTGAGGATATCCCAAGCCCTTTGATCCAGACCGGTGTGTCAGTGAGTTTCTTCGCCATATCTTCAGAGGCCAGAACGATCGCAGCGGCTCCGTCGCTGACGGGGCAGCAGTCGAAGATCTTCAATGGCCAAGCAATCACTCTTGATGAGAGAACGTCCTCGACCTTCACTAAATTATGAAGATGAGCATACTTGTTCATCGAACCATACTTGTGGTTCTTCACGGCAACCTTGGCAAGATCTTCTTCCGTAGTTCCGTATTTTTTCATATGCGCGGTCGCGTGAAGTGCATAGTATGCTGGGAATGTCATGCCGAAGTTGTGGAACTCCCAGAGATAGTAGCCAGCTCTCCCGATCAGCTCGATGGAGGTCAGGATATCGACTTCGGTCATCTTCTCAACCCCGACCGCCATGGCTATGTCTGTTTGGCCGCTTGCAATTGCATTGTGAGCCGATGCAACGGCAGCGCTTCCTGAGGCGCACGCGGCCTCGCACCTGACTAACCCGGCGCCCGTCAGGCCTGCATATTCGGCAACTACAACTGCTGGAAGGAATTCCTCGTACCATCCGCCCGCGGTTCCCACGCTCACGAAGCCCACGTCCTTCTGCGTAATGCCAGCGTCCTGTATTGCTGGCTTTATTGCTTCAAACGCTATTTCCGGAAGGTTGGCGTCGCGACGGTTGCCGAAGACGGAATGTCCTATCCCCACAACGGCGACTCTTCGAGACAAGAATCTCACTCCAAAGCAAATGTGCGCACGAAGCTAGCCCGAGACCCGCTTAAAGCTCTTGTCACAAGGGAAGAAGCGATTTGGGAAGCTGAAAAGATACCTCGTGGGAGCTGACGACCCTCTTGCTGCAAGGAGGTCCATTTCTGGGAAGCAAGGTCAATCTTTGTAGAGATGATAGACCTTTTGTATGTCCTGCGACGGACCATTCCTATCAACGGTGATGGATTTGGCGAAGTTTCCTTCTGAGGAATGGGTCAAGCTCTACATGGAGCAACTGAACGCGAACAAGAACTACGAAGAGGCCGCAAAAACGTGGGAAGGCGACTTTCTGTTCGTCATCCAAGCCGATGCTGAACTGAAGGAACCATCGACAATGTACATGGACTTGTGGCATGGAAAGTGTAGAAGCGTTGCACTAGTGAGCCCCGGTGAGGACAAGAAGGCAGCATTCACCTACTCCGGACCTTACGGCAACTGGAAGAAACTCATAAACAAACAGATCGACCCGATTCAAGGTCTGTTGACCGGGAAGTTCAAGCTACAAGGAGACATGGCCAAGGTCCTGCGTGCAGTCAGGGCCGCAAAGGAACTAGTTGAGACTGCCACCAAGGTTCCCACAGAGTTCGTGTGATCTCTGGATCTCGCAGGTCTGAGTTGGATTGTGGTGGTTTATCAGTCCTAGGATCGTATTTGGTGAAGACTCGTTAGAACAACTGAGCGGTATCGAAGGCAAGCGTGTACTCATAGTTACCGACCCGGTCGTTAGAAAACTCGGCATGGTCGAAATCGTAGCCAACGAGCTCGGGAAGGAACCGCGGGCAGTTGAAGTCTTCGACCACGTCGAAGCAGAGCCGTCGTTCGAGAACGTTGAGAAAGTCGCCGGCGTCGCACGCAGTTTTCTGCCAGATCTCATTGTGGCTCTGGGGGGAGGTTCGTGCATTGACGCAGCGAAAGGCGCCTGGGTACTATACGAGCGGCCTGATCTCAAGCTTGACGCAGTCAGCCCAATGACGAAGCTTGATCTGCGAAAGAAAGCAAGACTGGTGGCCATCCCGACAACAGCTGGGACTGGTTCGGATGCAACTTGGGTTGCCGTGCTCACCGACAGAGCACAGAATATGAAACTTGACTATTTTGCCTCACGAGAACTCGTGCCTGACTACTCAATACTGGACCCTAGATTCTTGTTCAAGTTGCCGAGAGAAGCTACCGCATATACCGGTCTGGATGCGCTCGACCAAGCAATCGAGGCATACGTGAATCAATGGCGAAACGATTTCTCTGATGGCCTAGCGTTGAGAGCTATCCAAATCCTGTTTGAGCACCTTCCGAGAGCGTTCGACAATCCTGACGACTTACTTGCTCGACAGAAGACTCAGAACGCTGCGACGATGTCAGGGCTCGCTTTTGGCAACTCGCAGGTCGGTCTAGCACACTCCACAGGTCACGCGCTGGGTGCGATATTTCACATGGCGCATGGTCTTGCAGTTGGAATTTCAAATCCCTACGTGATCCAGTTCTCAAGTCGCGACGCCGCACAACGTTACAGTGACATCGCTCACGCAATCGGGATCGAAGAAAAGTCAGCCCCGAAAGCTACGGAGGTGCTTGTGAAATCGATCAGAGACCTCATGGTTCACCTCAAGACTCCGCCGTGTTTGCGCGACGCAGGTATCTCCCAAAAGGCCTTCGAAGAGAACCTAGGTACCCTGATCGAGCAAACTAACAGAGCCACGTGCACGTTCGTCAACCCACGAGTGCCCGACGTCGAAGAGGTACGCAAGCTGTTCGTCTACATGTACGAAGGAAAACCGGTGGACTTCTAGCATCTGGTGGAAGAACTGATCGGCGGATACACTGGGAAGACACTCTTCGTTGATCTGAGTCGCGACAAGATCATCATTGAACCGACAAACGAAGAGATTGCCACGGTATACACTGGGGGGAGCGGATATGCCTGTAGACTCGCCCTCGATCATCTCACATCTTCCACAGAACCGCTAGGTCCAGAGAATGTGCTAATCTTCGCTACGGGTCCACTCGTCGGCACGGCAGCCCCAAACATGGGGAGGCACGTCGTGTGCGCAAGATCGCCCCTGACGCGACTCTGGGGAGAATCGTACTCAGGCGGGCTCTTCGGGGCGAAGATGAAGTTTGCGGGCTTCGACGTCATCATCGTGAAAGGAAGAGCAGCGAAACCAACCTACATCTCAGTGAAAGATGGAAAAGCCGAACTTAGAAAAGCCGCACAACTGATGGGCGAGGACACGCAGTCCACTCAGACGCTCATCAAAGAAGAACTCCACGACCGGACGGCAAGTGTCTCATGCATAGGCAAGGGAGGAGAGAACCTTGTCAAGTATGCGGCTATCATGAATGACTGGAACCGTGCTGCAGGAAGGACCGGACTTGGCGCTGTGATGGGTAGCAAGAATCTGAAGGCAATCGCAGTCTCCGGGCAAGCCAAAGTCACGGTTGCCGAGCCCGAGGAGTTCATGAAAGCGTCTAATAGCGCGTTCAAATTCATCCGGGAATCAAGCGGTACTGAAAGTTTCAGAGTCTGCGGGACAGCCGCTGCCGCTACATACTTTAACGAAATTGGAGACTTGCCAAGCAAATACTTCACGGGCGGAAGATTCGAAGAAGCCGACAAGATCGACGGCACACAAATGAAACAGACGATTCTCACGGGAACAAGCGCATGTTTCGGCTGTCCAATCCGGTGCGGACGAATAGTAACGATTAACGGAGACAAGTACGCAATCGGTAGGACTGACGGCCCAGAGTATGAAACCCTCTGTGGTTTCGGATCAAACTTGATGTGCACATCTTTGGAGGGGATCTCATACGCAAATGAACTCTGCAACAGATTTGGAATCGACACTATCAGCTGCTCTGTCACCATAGGGCTCGCATACTACTTGTATGCAAAGGGCGTGCTCACGAAGAAGGACACGGGAGGCCTAGCGCTTGATTGGGGAGAGATCGATCCGGCAATTGAACTAGTCCGCATGATTGCGGAACGACGGGGGCTTGGCGATCTCCTCGCCGAAGGAACGCGAGAGACGTCGAAGAAATTCGGCACTGAGGAAGACGCCATGCAGGTCAAGGGGCTAGAGATGCCTTTTCATGACATTAGAGGCGTCAGTGGACTAGCCGTCTCTTACGCGGTCTCCCCCAGAGGGGCCTGCCACAACTTCTCCATGCTCTACATGGTCGAGATCGGCCAGATCGTTCCAGAGCTCGGAATCGCATCGGAAGACAGGGTCACAAACGATGGAAAAGCCGAACTCGCCTTCAACAGCGAGAACTATCGCGCTATCTACAACGCGATGCAGATGTGCATATTCGCCAGCCCACCAGCGGAAGACATTGCGGGCATGTTGTCGCACTGTACAGGCCTCAAATCTACACCGCAAGACCTGCTAAAGATCGGCGAAAGAATCATCATGGCAAAACGCGTCATGAACGTGCGTCTAGGCGCGACGGCGCAAGATGACCGGCTACCAAAGCATGCAATGAGGCCCCTCACGGAAGGGCCCACTGGAGGGAACGTTCCCGACTTGGACCGACAGCTGAAGGAATACTACGCGCTCAGAGGGTGGGATCCGATAACAGGCCATCCATCTCAGGAACGGCTACAAGAACTCGGCATTGAATCACTGTCCGCCTATTTGCCGCCTAGAGAGTGATCCTGATCGCCTGAACGATCCTTGGAAGAATCTCCCCTGCTGACCCGCTCAGCTTGTAGTCGCAGAGATCGTCCCAGCCGGTTCTTTCGCTGTCAATCGAGATGATCCTAGCTCCGCTTTTCTTTGCTATCTCCGGAAGCGACGCGGCAGGGTAGACCTCAAGCGAAGTCCCAACGGCAAGCAACAGGTCTGCTGACTTCACTTTCTTGAGCGCCAGATCGAACGCCCTCTTTGGGAGCGGTTCCCCGAATAGGACGACATCTGGCTTCAATGAACCGCCGCACGTGTCGCATATCGGCACATCCTCCCGTGCTATATGGTCAACAATCTTCTCGGTTGCATACTCAGTCAAGCATCGCGTGCAAACGACTCGGCCAGCATTTCCGTGAATCTCGATAACGCGTCTACTGCCGGCGCGCTGATGAAGGCCGTCCACGTTTTGCGTGATCACCGAGTGCAAGAGCTTCATCGCCTCCAGCTCTGCGAGGGCTATGTGGGCAGCGTTGGGCTTGGCCGTGAGGAACATCCAGCCGATCTCTCTAGCGAACTCCCAGAACTTGCGCGGGTCCCTTTTGAACGATTCTATGGAAGCCACCACGGCAGGATCATATTTGCTCCAGAGTCCATCCTTGCCACGGAAAGTCCCGAGTCCACTCTCAGCCGAGATCCCAGCTCCCGTGAATGCCACGACTCTTCTTGCGTGCTTGATCTCGTGTGCGATGGACATGATAGCCGAGTAAGCTTCCAACCGGCACCGAGCCCTAGCTGGAATCGCTGCACTATATTTGGTTGACTTGCACCCACTGGTGGGCATCAAGAACACTTTATCAAAAGCGATCATTCACATAGGGAAGACTCGCTTTGAAGGACGAGGTAATACTGAGACAACTCGCCGACGCGATCGTGAAAGGTGACGCAGAGATAGCGGAGACGAAGGCCAAAGTCATCGCACAGTACGCGAAGAACCCAACAGAGGCGCTGGACGACCTCTATGACGCGTTCAGAACAGCCGAAAGCCTCCATGTGGTGGGAGGATATAGTGAGGAACGGTTTGCCTCCTCGGCCAGTGCGGCGCGGGCAGCCCTGAACGTTCTCAAGTTGAACCTCACTCCAAAGCAGACGCGCTTCACGGCAAAGATCTGTGTTGGTCCAGTCACAGGTGGGAACGATATCATGAGCGCAATCATGGCTGCGATGCTCACTGCTGCTGGCTGCGAAGCCGTCGACATATCGAGGGCCACAACGGCGAAGGAATTGCTTAGAAACGCCGAGCAAAGTAGCGCAGAGCTCTTGGTTGTGATTTTCAACGAGCAGACGGTCGATTTGGTGAAGGAGTTTGTGAAGGAATTTCAGTCCGGAGGATTTCGTAACAAACTTCATGCGATAGCTTTTGCGCGAGGCTCTCAGCCGATGACAGATGAATCGGGCACTTTCGTCTTCGTAGCGCGTGAACCGCTCGAACTGCTGAGCAGAACCACGGAATATCTCATAAGAAGTCGGAGAAAGGATAGCGCCTAATCAGTCGAACTTGACTGGCCGACGGATCTACGCTTCCTTCTTTGCCTTTCCTTGGGCGGCAACCGATTCAATCGCTCTTCTGATTCTCTCTTCGTCACCCAGATAGTAGTGCTTGATGGGTTTGAGGTCGTCGTTGAGTTCGTAGACAAGTGGGATGCCGGTCGGAATGTTGAGCTTCACAACCGCCTCTTCGGACAGATTATCGAGGTACTTGATGAGCGCCCTCATACTGTTGCCATGTGCGGAGACAAGCACTCTCTTTCCCGACCTTACGGACGGAGCAAGCGTCTCGTGCCAATAAGGTAGGAATCTGTCCACGGTGTCCTTGAGCGATTCACATAGTGGAATCTCTTTCTCCCTCAGATCTCGGTATCGTGGGTCGGACCCTGGGTACCGCTCGTCACTCTTATCGAGCGCGGGCGGCCGCACATCGTAACTCCTTCTCCAAAGAAGGACCTGTTGTTCGCCGTATTTGGATGCCATCTCGGCTTTGTTGAGACCTTGCAGTGCTCCATAGTGGCGCTCGTTCAGACGCCAGTGATTATGCACTGGTATCCACATTTGGTCTAGTTCGTCGAGCATAATCCAGAGTGTGCGTATCGCACGCTTGAGTACCGAAGTGAACGCAATATCAAACAAGTACGCCTCATTCCGGAGCGTTCGTCCGGCCTCGTGAGCTTCCTGCACGCCCTTTTCGGAGAGATCTACATCGATCCAGCCGGTGAATCTGTT
>Ga0116202_10002526_pt1 | contig 10965 bp, 5 predicted proteins | sample LakKivw325mmetaG_FD_94479 | JGI IMG/M metagenome (GOLD analysis project Ga0116202, IMG submission 94479) | Anoxic lake water microbial communities from Lake Kivu, Rwanda to study Microbial Dark Matter (Phase II) - Lake Kivu water 325m metaG | ecosystem: Environmental > Aquatic > Freshwater >... | reverse complement strand
GTGTAGGAATAGTTCATCACGCTGTCCAGGCGGCGGGAGAACATCACCCCGCTGGACAGGGTGAGGGTGTTGTCATCACCGGTGGCGTCCAGGAAATCGCGGGGGACGGTGTGCGGCAGGCCAAGCTGGAAGGTGAAGGGGGGCCGTTCGTCCTTGCGGGTGTAGTTTTGGGTGTAGCCGTTCTGGTAGGACAGGGTCATATTCTTGATCTTGGAAAGGTAGCCCAGCAGGGTGGCGGGAAGATAGCTGTCGCCTTTGGGGGGTGTGTAGGGCCGGCCCGGATCGCCGCCGGCGGGTGAATAGCCGGGTTTGCCAAAATCGCCCATTCCGCCATAGTCCTCCTTGCCGGGGTCGAATCCGGGAAAATCGCCGAAGGGCTCCTCTTCCTTGAAATCGCCGAAGCCCGGAGCGAAGGGATCCTGCTGGTCGCCAAACATCTCCTGCCGCTTCATTTCCTCTTCCCAGCGGCGTTTTTCCTCCTCGCGGCGCAGCTCCTCCTCCAGGCGGCGTTTCTCGTCCTCCTGTTTCTGCTCTTCTTCCTTGAGGAGTTGTTCCTCTTTTTTCTGTTCATCCTGGGGTTCAACCTCTCCCTCAGAGGGTTTGCCGGCCTGGCGCTTACGGTGGGCGGTGCTGAGTTTTTCCGCCCAGGCGCCCAGCAGATTGGAATTCATCAGGGTGAAGTTGGTGCGGAAGGTGCGGTTCGAGCTTCCATCGCTTTGAAACTGCTCCACCTGGCCCTGATTGGTGGTTTGGTAATATTTGCGCTGCATTTCGGAAAACCGGGTGCCGGCGCTGGCAGTGAAGCTGAAATAACGCCGCAGGTAATTGGGATTGTAGTTGATCCCCAGGTCCTGGACATATTCCGAAAGCTTGCCCACATTCACTCCCTTGATCAGATTCTCCTGCATGAGGTCGCGTTTGCTGTTCAGCCGGATGGTGGTGGCGATGTCGGAGGTGAGCCCCCAACTGACGTTGGTATCGGTGGTGAGGACGCGGGTGGGGACGGTCTGGGTGCGGGGATACCAGCCATAGACGTTTTCGCGCATTTCCCAGTTCCAGCTTTGCGGCTCGGTATTGTTCAGAGTGAAGCTGTTGTTCCAGGTGGTGGGGAAAAAGCCCAGCCGGTAGTTTTTGAAGAGGCGGAAACTCACCTTGTCGCTGGGGAAGCCGATGTTGTAGTTATAGGTGCCGCGCCAGGTGAGGGTGGTGTCCACCGTGGTGGGGGCATAGCGATAGGCTTGTTCGATGCGGCCGCTGAGCGAACTGCGATAGATGGTATATTGGAGGATCTTGCTTTTGGGGGCGCTGCGCTGGCTGAAGCCGAAATCGGCAGCATAGACCAGGTTTTCATTGCGTTCGCGGTCTTTCTGCACGGGATCGGTGATGTTTTCCCGCAGCAGGTCTGAATTGGCGCGGAAGCGCGGGATGCCCAGGGTGTAGTTGCGGCTGAGGTTGATGGGGATGTCCAGGCTCCAGGTTCGGGGGAAGAATTTGTTCAGGAAATACTTGTTGCTGATGTTGAGCGTGGTGGTGCTGGTGAAGGTGTTCACCCGGCCGCGCTGGATGACGGTGTTGAAATTCTCGCTTTTCTCCTCATAATCGATATCGAGGGTGCTGAGATCGGCAAAGGCGGAATTCAGCGAGACACGCCTGGCCACGCCGATGTCCTCATAGGGATCGGCCACCCGCATGTCGTTGTAATAGATGGTTCCATTGAAGGGCAGGGGCGGGCCGAGATCGGACGAATTGGACACCCCCAGATAGATATCCCGCACATTGGTGAGGGTGGGGCGGCCCCGGAAGGCATAGACGGTATTGCCGATGGTGATCTCGCCGGAGGTGGCAAGGGGATCGTTTTCCTTGAGGGCGGTGATGGTCTGCAGCTCATAATCCAGCTCGATCCAGCTGTTCTTGTCCATCTTGGCATAGTAGGGCAACACCGGCAGTCGTTCCGTGATCTGGTAATAGTTCAGGCTGTCGGCGCCGATGCGGAAGATGATGTCGATGGAATCGGGATTGAGGGGATTGCTTTCCCTGGCCTCGGGATAGACCCAATACTTGATCCGTTCATAGGAGAGCAGGCTGTAGGGATCGAAGAGGCGCTGGCGCAGCAACACCTGGTGGCTGGGCTGGAGGTTCTGGACGGTCAGGGTGAGCGCCGATTCGCTGGATTCCCGGCGGTCCTCGATGTAGAAGGTGCCTTCCGGGGAGGTGTAGTGGCTGCGGTTTTTCTGGTTGTTCACGATCCCGGACAGGTAGGAGGTGTTGTATAGATTGAGTTCGGTTTCGGGCAGGATCTGTCCGGCCTGGTTGCGCACAAAGAAATCCTGCCATTTGTTGCCGACCACGGAAACATCGGCGATCAAAACCTTGGCGATCTCATCGGTCTCCAGCATGATCCGCCCGTAGGAGATCTTCTTCAGGGCAGGCTGGACGCCGGTGGTGGAGTTGTTGACGATCTCATAGACGGCGGGGTCGGTGATGGGAATGCGGTAGAGCCTCCAGCCGTCGTGATTGATGTTTTCCAGATAGAGCGAATCGGTGACGGAAAAGGCATAGCTGAAATAGCGGTCGAGCTGGTTGAGCACGCCATTGCCGTCCAGGTCTTCCGTATCCAGCACCCGGTTGCCCTCGGTGCCGTTGATGCCGGGATAGTCACCATATTGATCCATCTCGTTGGAGGCCTTGTCGTTGGGGTCATGGCCCGGCTCGCCGTAGGGGATGCCGTCCAGACCGATGTCCTCGTCCAGGGTGAGCACTCCGTCGCGGTTCTTATCTTCATTGTTGAGCACATTCAGGCCGCCGAATTCGGTGTAGAAATCCTCATTGATGTCGCCCAGATCTATGCGCATGATGGGATTGGGCATCGGGTCGCCGGGGCGGACATCCAGCTTGAGCAATATCTCGATGTATTTCTTCTGGGAGAAATCGAGCTGGTTGCCCAGATATTTCATCACCCCGCCCCAGCTCCAGACATTGGAACCGGGCATGCCCAAATTGCTGGGAAAAACCTTCAGGGCAAGCACTGTGACGGTTTCCCGCTTTTCCCGGTCGGTGAGGGTGGAGGGGTCTTCGATCTGCTCGCGGCGGATGTTTTTGGGATTATACCAGTTCGTCCGGCCCTTGGCCAGAGTGCTGCCCCAGGGTTTGCTGCCCAACACCCAAGAACCGATGGTCACCCCCAGGGGATAGGAATCCACGATGGACTCCATGTCGTCCAAATAGGCCACTTTCTTTTTGCCATCGGGATCGCCGTAGATGGAGGGGATGGTATAGGCCACCTCGCCGGAGAGAGTGAACCGGGATTCCGCGCTGGTGCTGATCAGAGGCAAAGCGTCCAGCCAGCGGGTCAGGAAGGCAGGCCGGATTGTTACAGTGCCATCCACATTGGCCATGACCATCTCGATGTTTTCATTGCCGATGCGGGGACGCTTGTCCGCCACATTCTCGGAGCGGTAGATCAGGGTTCCGCCCAATTTGGCGTTTTTTGTGATGTTCCAGTCCGCCCGCATCCCGGCCAAAGTCTTGCTGGCCACCTCGAACATGCTGCGGTATTCATAATCGATCTCGATCTTGGCGTCGGGATCTTTGCCGGCAGGCGTTAAAAAGGTGATCCTGCCGAAATCGTAATCCACCAGGTAGTCCACATTCTCTTTTTGTTCCAGCCCATTCACCTTGACCCGCACACTGCCCTTGAGGATGCCTCCCTGCGCCAGATCCACGGCGTCGCGCCCGATCTTGCCCTTCACCGAGATGTAGAAGCTGATATCCAGATAACTGATGCTTTCGTTTTCATCCCGATAGACCACTCCATCGCCCAGGGGCAGGAAGGGTTCGATGAAGGGAATGAAGACCAGTCCGGAGCTCAGGTTCACGGAAGTATCGTCGCCATTGATCAAACCGTCCCCGTTGCTGTCCATCCGCAGGTAATCGTTGTAGGTGAGGATGCCTGGGGTGGCCAGGGAATCGGGGATCAGGTAGTTGCGGGTGCGGTCGACATTTTCGGTGAAGATCTCCAGCAGGAAGCCATCGCTCTTGATGTTGGTCTTATACATGTTGTAAACGTTGCGCATCTGATAGTGCCACACGTTGTTGGGATCGCCGGGGTCATATTCCTGGTTGCGGCGCCGGATCACCTGGGCGTGGAGGATGCCATCCTGGACATCGCTGTTCAGCGGCACCGGGATTCCGTCCCGGCGGACATAGCGCACGGCCAGAGTGGTGCGGCGGTCGATGCTGCGGTTGATGATCTGGATGATGCCGGAGTTGTAATCGGTCACAAAATCCGTGCCTTCGATCAGTTCGTCATAATAGGGCACATAGAAATCCGAGGGGCTGAAATAGATGGTGTCGCCCGGGGCGGAAGCTACGTTGTTGCTGGCATTGGCATCGTCCAGATAGAGGCGCACGCTGCCGTTTTCGGGCAGCAGGTTCGGGTTTTTGATCAGCCAGGCTCCGCTGGGATCGGTCTTGATGGCGTTGTTGATCCAGCCGTTGGGGATGTTGGGTGCGGCATCGTCTGCAGTGTAGGTGGCATACAGCTCATAGGGATCGGTGATGTAATACATGGTGCGGCTGGCATAGTCCCGGCTCCGGAAGACGGTGGAATCCGCCTGGCTGGTGCCGATGTAGCTTTGGGTGTTCTTCTGACCCTCTTCCTTGCTGGCGATCACGGTGAGGTCGAGATCGCCGTATTTGAATTTGGAGGTAACGCCAAACAAACCCTGGGAGGAGGTGGAATAGCTGATATAGCGCGATCCGGCAAGCGAGAGGGTGATGTTTCCGGCTTCGATGCTTTTGATCACCTCATCCTCATCGCCGGTGTATTTGATGCTCACATTGTTGGGATCGAAGAACTGCTCGTCCTGCTTGCTGTTGTATTTCAGATTCACGGAGATCTTGTCCCCGATCGTTCCGGACAGCCTGAGATTGGTCTCCTGCTCCATCTTCAGGTTGAAGCGGCTGGAGCTGGTGGTCTCATAGAGCGGGATCTGCTTGCGTTTGGTGCTCCCCGCCTCGATGGTGATCTTCTGCGTGCCGTCCAGATTCAACCTTCCGGCCGAGGAACCCAGCAGCTTTTGCACCGCCCTGGGCATGGCAATGGTGGGCAGATCGATCACGAATTCCTTGATCAGCCCTGTGGTGGTGACCTGCGTCGCTTGGGTTTGGGTGGTATATTGGTTTAAGAGGGATTTGCGGAAGGTCTTGCGCTTGAGGTTGTCAAAATAGGTGTCGAAGGAGAGCACCCGGTCGGGTGTGATCTTGAATCCATCCACTTCGGTGGAGATCACTACCCTCTGATTGGCGAAATCGATCTCCTCCTGTTTGGTGGGCGCAATGGCCGGAACCAGGTATTGGCGGGTCTTGATGAAGCCCAGGCCATTGTTCAGCTTATAGACATCCACCTGGTTGTAGATCAGGGGGTGGTAACCCTTCAGATAGAGCCGGGGGTAGAACACCGAGGCGGCCAGCCAGCTCAGCAGGATCAGGATCAGCCCGGCGATCAGCAGACGTTTCAGCATAGAGAAGCTGCTACTCGATCCTTTGGCAAAGATGTTGCTGAGCCAGGAACAAGCCGTCCAGGGTGAGGGTCTTGTCCACCAGATCGATGGAAGGCACCAAGGGTTTGAGCAGGTCGGCGATCCCTCCGGTGATGATGGTCTTGATATTCTGATGATCGAAATAGAGCAGTTTGAGGCGCTGGATATAGCTCTCCAGCATAAAGGCATGCCCCTGCACGATCCCTGAGAGCAAGGCATCCCGGGTGTTGGTTCCCAGTAGGTTATGCGGTGCTGTGATCTCGATCTCCGACAGCAAAGCAGCCTGCTCGAACAATTGTGAGGCCCCGGTTTTGATCCCGGGCGCGATCACCGCTCCTTCGAAACAACCCTGGGAGGTGACGAACTGGATGGTGGTGGCAGTGCCCAGATCGATGATAATGCAGCTGCTGCAGTACTTTTTCCAGGCGCCGAAGGCATTGATCACCAGATCAGCGCCGATGAAAGATGGATCGGCCACCTTGTAGCTGAGCCCCAGATCGCTGCGAGCGCTGATCTCCAGCGCTTCCTGGTCAAAGTATTTCATTGCCAGGTGTTGCCAGATCCGGGTGAGCTCTGGTACCACGCTGGCCAGGGCTATCCGGGCCACATCCTGTTTGCCGGCATCGTTCAGCAGAGGCATCAGCAGGCTGTAATATTCATCCGCAGTGCGGTGGCGGGAACTGAAAAAGCGGGCGAACCAGCTCAGTTTCCCTTCTCTATAGATCCCGCAGACAATATTGGTGTTGCCAATATCCACTGCCAGGATCGCATCGTCTTGATACATAATCCTTACTCAGTGAAGTATTTGGAAAAATGAAAAGACAGGAAGATCGCTACTAATTACTAATAATGCCAAACAGCGTTTTGTGTCAATAGAATTCGCCCGCAACAGCGCTCAGGAGAAGCCCAATTCCCGGAGGGCGGAGCTCTTTTTCCGCCATTTGGGATTGATCTTCACCCACAGATGCACCTGCACCGGCTGGTTGAGAAAGACGGAGAGCTGGGATTCGGCATATTCCCTGATCCGGCGCAGGTTTTCACCTTTTTTGCCAATCAGGATGGGCTTCTGGCTCTGCCGTTCCAACCAGATCACAGCCTCGATCACCACCTTGTCCGCCTCCTCGGTATAGCGCTCGATCAGGACCGCGGTGGCATAGGGGATCTCCTGTTCGAACTGGTGGAAGATGCCCTCCCGGATCACTTCCTTGGCGAAAAACCTCAGCGGCAGGTCGGAGAGCTGGTCCTCCTGGTAATAGGGATCGTGGTAGGGCAGATGGCTCACGATGCCATCCAGCAATTCATCCAGATGGTCGCCCCGGAGGGCGGAGACGAAATACGCCGCCTGAACCGATCCCGGCAAATGGCTCAGGAAGGAATCCCGGTCGCAACCAGGATCGAGATCGAGTTTGTTGAATACTGCTATCTGGGGAGTCTTCACATTTTTGAGCTGGTCCAGCACTTCCAGGTCATATTCGGTGGGGAATCGCAGCACATCGGTGATAAAAAGTACCAGGTCCACATCGCGCAGGGCATCGCTCCACAGCCTGAGCATCTTCTGCTGCAGTTCATAGCGCGGCTTCAGGTAACCCGGGGTGTCCACAAAAATGATCTGGCAGTCCTCGCGGTTGAGGATGCCCTTGATCGCATAGCGGGTGGTTTGCGGTTTGGGAGAGGTGATGGAGAGCTTTTCACCCAGAAAGCGGTTCATCAGGGTTGATTTGCCAGTGTTGGGCTTGCCGACGATCGCTGCAAACCCGCTGCGGAATTCAGGATTGCTCATAAAGGGGGCTGCCTCTCCCCGGGCTGGAAGAGGCAGCAGTCAAATCAGATGTATTTATAACTCATTGAAGACGTTGGAAATGATGCCCACGCATTCCCGGAGCTGCTCTTCGGTGATCACCAGTGGCGGCGCCAGACGGATGATGTGGCGGTGGGTGGGCTTGCAGAGGATGCCCTTATCCTTCAGTTTGAGGCACACATCCCAGGCTTCATAACCGTTTTTCGGTTCCACCACGATGGCGTTCAGCAAACCCTTGCCGCGCACCAGCTTGAGCATCGGATGGTCGATCTTGCGCAATTCTTCGCGGAACATGGCACCCAGGGTGTAGGAACGCTGGGCCAGGTTTTCCTCTTTCACCACTTCCAGAGCGGCTTTGGCCACCACGCAGGCCAGCGGGAAGCCGCCAAAGGTGGAGCCATGCTGTCCGGGCTTGATGGTGAGCATGATCTCACGGTCGGCCAGAACCGCTGAAACCGGCATCACGCCACCCGCCAGGGCTTTGCCCAGGACCAGGATGTCCGGGCGCACATTTTCATAGTCGCAGGCCAGCAGTTTGCCGGTGCGGGCGATGCCGGTCTGGATCTCATCCGCCACGAACAGGACATTGTATTCCTTGCACAGGTCATAGCAGGCTTTCAGATATCCGTCATCCGGCACCATCACACCCGCCTCGCCCTGGATCGGTTCCACGATGAAGGCGGCCACATTCTTGCCGTGCTTTTGCAGATAGTCTTTCAGGGCGGCGGCATTGTTGTAGGGGATCTTGGCCACGCCGGGCAGGAAGGGGCCGAAACCTTCATAGCAGTCGGGATCGGTGGAAGCGGTTACCACTGCCAGGGTTCTGCCATGGAAGTTGTTTTCGCAGAAGATGATGATGGCATTGTCCTTTCCCACGCCCTTCACGGTGTAAGCCCATTTGCGGGCAAGCTTCATGGCGGTTTCCACACCCTCGGCGCCGGAATTCATCGGCAGCACCATGTCATAACCGAAATAGTCGGTGATGAATTTCTCATACTCGCCCAAGCGGTTGTTGAAAAAGGCGCGTGAAGTGAGGGTCAACACCTGTGCCTGTTCGATCAGCGCGTTGATGATCTTGGGATGGCAGTGCCCCTGGTTCACGGCGGAATAAGCGGACAGGAAATCGTAATAGCGGTTTCCCTCCGGATCCCATAAATACACACCTTCGCCTTTGGCGAGCACCACCGGCAGCGGATGGTAGTTGTGCGCGCCGTATTTCTCTTCCAATTCCATTGCCAGAGCCGTGCTCACGGTTCCGTAGCGGAGATTTTCGGACATGATATTCCTCCAGTCATTTTTTATGTGATTATCTGATGCAAGCCAAAATCTATGGCTGTGCTTTGTGTCAAGGACATTCTTTGCTCCCTCATCTCAAAACCTTAATCAAGCCTTTATCAAGCGTTAATCAAGCGTTAATTGTTAAGGCTTGATTAACGCTTGATAAAGGCTTGATTAAGGCTTTCAGACAAGAGGGAAGCAAGGACGATCAAGGAAGTGGTTGTTAGACAAAAGGTTCCCGGTTGTGGATCGGACTGAGATCGGACTGAGTGTATTCAAATTTCCCAGAATTTGTTCAGAAGAAAGAATAAGGCCGTTTCCGCATTGGAGCAAATTGCCATTGACAGTTGCCACCGCTTCTATAAACTGGTAAAAACGCTGAGGAAGGATTTATGAAATACCGCACGATGCCTCGTTCACCGGACCGCCTGTCCGTCCTGGGATTTGGTCTGATGCGCCTGCCCACGCTGTCCGATGGTGCTCTGGACAGGGAGGAAAGCCTGAAACTGATGCAATATGCATTGGAGGGTGGAATCAACTACTTCGACACCGCCGTCCCCTATATGAGAGGCGAAAGCGAAGCGTTGCTGGGTAAATTCCTCTCCCGGGTCGGCCGCGACAAGGTGTTTATTGCCACCAAGCTGCCTTGCTGGCTGATCAAGACACCGGAAGACCTTGAAGCCCAGCTGGAACAGCATCTGGAAAAGCTGAAGACAAGCTATATAGATTATTATCTGTTGCACTCCCTGGGCCGGCAATCCTGGAGCAACCTGCTCAAACTAAAAGTGCTGGATTTTCTGGACAAGGCGAAAGCGGACGGCAGGATCAGGTTCGTTGGATTTTCCTTCCACGACCACTATCCAGTGTTCCGCAAGATCGTCGAACGCTATGATTGGGATTTCTGCCAAATCATGCTAAACTATCTGGACACCCATTACCAAGCAGGCCTCAGGGGTTACCGGCTGGCCGTGGACAAGGGAATGGGCGTGATCGCCATGGAACCGTTGCGGGGAGGCAAACTGGTGCATCCCATCCCGGCGCCGATACTCAAACTATGGGAGAAAAGCGCAGTCCGACTGCCACCGGTGGAACGGGCCCTGCGTTGGGTGTGGAATCTTCCCGGCTGCACGGTTGCCCTCTCCGGAATGAGCAATCTGGAGCAACTGAAAGAGGATATCACCCTGGCCTCCGCTGCGAGTGAGAACATTCTGGATGCCAGGGAACTCGATCTATATAAGAAGGTACGGCGGGAATACATCAAACGCATTGCCATCCCCTGCACCGAATGCCGCTACTGCCTGCCCTGCCCCCACAGCGTTGCCATTCCCTTTGTGCTTGGCAGCTATAACGAAGCGATCATGTTCGACGACAAGCCCCGCCACAAACAGGAATACCAGAATTTCATCCCCGATGCCAACAAAGCGGACAAGTGTACCAACTGCGGAGCCTGCCTGCCCAAATGCCCGCAAAAGATAAACATTCCGGCCGAACTGGAAAAGGTGAAGGACTATTTTGCAGAGGATTGATCCAGGTTAGGGATAACTTTCCCGGAAAAGAAAAAAGGGGGCGGGGAGCCCCCCATGTGTGTGTTGAGGTATGTGTTGAAGTTTAGCTAAAGTCGTCGCAATGCCACACTCCGCCGCTGATATCCTTAAGCTGGCAGAGGTCGCGTTTCTGGCAGTCCCGGCAGAGGCCATTCAGATCGTCATCCTCTTCCTCGCCCAAGCTCAAGGCCAGGGTGCTGAAGGTGACGGCGGGCAGGTTGTCCTCCCCCGCTTCGTAATCATCACAGTCGAACACCAGACCGTAATCATGGCTGAGCGCGCAATTGAACTTGCGGGAGCAATATGCGCAGATACCGGCACGGTTGAACGAGCGGTCCAGAAACTCCGGGGCGATCACTCGTCCGATCTCCATCTTTTTCATCGTTGTTTTGGCAATCATGGCATATTCCTCTTTTTTGGTTCCACTCACCGGGAACACCTTATATATATGCATACTCCATGCCAATTGCCACTTATCCTATATTGGGATACATATCTTACTTTCTGGTATGCTTATAACCCTGTCAACTGTCAACATCAAATACCATAGTGATCGTACGAAAAGCGGGTATTATCTACGCAGTGGGTAATAATTCCCCGGTTGGATTCCGCATTATCGCTTGACGGGAACTGCACCTCAGATTTATGGAGCCCAAATCTTAGCAGAGGTATAGTAATCATGCCAACTGAAGCCAACTCAAAGCCAGCGGCGGTGTCCAACTTCATCCGCTTTATCATAGACCGGGACCTGGAGACCGGAAAGCGCAGCAGCATCAAGACCCGTTTTCCTCCCGAGCCCAATGGC
>Ga0116202_10002524_pt1 | contig 10966 bp, 6 predicted proteins | sample LakKivw325mmetaG_FD_94479 | JGI IMG/M metagenome (GOLD analysis project Ga0116202, IMG submission 94479) | Anoxic lake water microbial communities from Lake Kivu, Rwanda to study Microbial Dark Matter (Phase II) - Lake Kivu water 325m metaG | ecosystem: Environmental > Aquatic > Freshwater >... | reverse complement strand
TTTATTAAATCTATCCACTATTTCTTCCAGTTTAACCTTCTTTTGAAAAACGCCACAAAAACTTATGCTTTTTCCATCATAAGGAGGAGCAATAAGGTCCTTTAAACTTCCTGCTTTATTTGAATATCTGTATCCTCTAAACGGTATAATCATTTTTACAGTCCCGTAGGAATATCAACAAATTTAGATTCAATATCAAACTTTTTCTCCAGAATCTTTGCAATTTCTTTTACACCCAGAGTTTCTGTTGCATGATGCCCGCCAAAGACAACATTCAAACTGAAATCCTTTGCACTATGGAAAACCTCCAGTGTATCTCCTGAAACATAAAGATCAACACCCTCTTTAATCGCTTCACCAAATCCAGCATACCCACCGCCACCGCTTACAACAGCCACTGTCTTTATATCTTCAGGTCCATATGGCAGAACCCTCGCCCGGATACCAAGGGATTTATTAAATCTATCCACTATTTCTTCCAGTTTAACCTTCTTTTGAAAAACGCCACAAAAACTTATGCTTTTTCCATCATAAGAAAAGAAAGGTTTTGTTTTTCTTGCTCCAATAATTTTAAGAAGCATCATGTTATTCCCAATTTCAGGATGCATATCAAGTGGAAGATGTGCTGCATAAAGGGAAATTCCATTTTTATAAAGTATTTCCAGCCTTTTCTTATTGGCGCCGATAAAACAGGGATTTGAGTTTTTCCAGTAATGACCGTGATGAACAATGATAAGGTCTGCTTTTTCATCTGCTGCTTTTTCAAAAACAGTTGCTCCAGCATCAACAGTGCACATAACCTTTTTAACAACTGGATTTCCTTCAAACTGCAAACCGTTCCAGGAATCATCCTTTATGTTTTTTATATCAAGAAATTTATCAAGAAAACTGACAATATTTTTAAGTCTTTCCATATCATCTCCTGTGTGGTTTTTCGTATTTTTCCAGCAGCAAACCGGCTAAATCTGAATTTTTTAACATCCTTGTAATATAATCCTGTTTTGCCTTTTTCAATTCCTGTGCTTCAAACAATGCATCCCATACCTCACCCATAATAATATTTTCACCATATAGATAATCGCTTCCATAACCAGGTGAAACAAGGATACTTCTTCTGTTCTTGATTGCATCAATAATGCTTGTTTCTGATAAATCTGAAGAAAAAATGATAGTCCTTTCAGGGTTGCTGAATGTTCCATCGTGCGAATCTGTGGAACCAACAAGAGGAGGACAAACATCCTGCTTTTTCCACTGGTAATACATAAGCGGAATGTGTTCCCATGCATCAAGGCCTGTATCATTAAGTGGCTGATCAAGTCGAGAAAGCTCCCACTGTGAATTTGTCCAGCCAGGATGATTCCACTGAACAAGTGCTGACTGCTGTTTTGCTTCGGCTATAATTTCCTCTGCACTGCCACTGTATGAAACTGTTTTTTTAAGAGGATATGCATTAAAATGAAAAGATTTTGTTGTTATCTCTTCTCCGATAAGAAAGGTATAATTAAAGCCATGCTCTGCAAGAAGTTTTGAAACAATTTTTGCGCCCTCAATGGTATTATGGTCGGTAAGAGCAAAAAAATCCATAAAACAATACATTGATTCAACCACCATACCCACAGGAGATAAATTTCCATCAGAAAATGTTGAGTGGGAATGAAGATCTCCACAGTAAATAAAACCCTGTCTTTTCACCTTTTCAGAACTTTTCATTGAAAAAGCAAATTCATTAACAAGTGTTTTTCTGATTATTTCCACATCGGATTCTGAAACAGGTTTTCCTTTCACTACTAGATTTACCGCTTCTTCAGCAACCCATCTTGACGGATGAGAAACAGATACAAGCATATCTCTGTATGGAATTCTGATAATACTCTGTTTAACGATATCAATTTTAAAAGTTTTGAAGTTTAACAGAGATTCCGGAATTTTTTCTGTTAGAAAAAGGAAAGAGTTTTTCTCCATTGCTTTTTCAAAACTGCATATTGCTGGTTTTGTTTTCGATGAAAGGATGTATTTCCGGACTGTTTTCTTCATATCTTCTGATGCATATTCAGAAATAACAACGCATTCAGTATCCGCATAATCAATCTTTTCTTTATCTAAAACATAGACCTTTTTTTTCCGTGGAATAACAATCATAATGTGTTTTTCTGGATTGAACCAGGAAATATTGAAATAGAAAAACATATATGACCAGCTTGATGCCCTTGCCGGCAGACCCGCAATCACAACAGGTCCTGCTGGATTAACATCCTGTAAAAGATCCATCAACCCGTTCATCTTCTGTTTTGCAGCATCTCTGGCAGCGTTTTCATCAGAAAATTTTTTTATTCTGACAGTTGCAAGTGGAATACTTGCCCAGTAAAAACTTACAGAGGTAGTGTTTGTTGATGGGTATTCAACAATCACCTGCGCCTGCGGGTTTGCACATAGCGTCAGTAAATTTAAAAAATAATTGTCTGTTTTAAGCTGTTTACCTTTAAGAACATCAATCCTTGCAGCAGCTTCTCTGACAGCCATTTTCAGCCTTTCTGTATCTGCAGTTTCCACAGCTCTTTTTATCTTTTCATAACAGGTGCCAACCGCCATATAGGCAAGTGCTCTGAATGGTTCTGTTTCAGCTTTTTTCGGAATATCAGCTTTTTTTATTTCTTCAATTATTCCCTGTCCTATATTACCCAGAAAAACCAGAGTTCTTCTTGATGCTGTTTGTTTACCGCTTACTCCATTTACGATTGGAAAAAGAAATATCAACTCACTGTCAATTTTTGTGGTATCCAGATAAATTTTTGCATATTTTGTTTTTTCCCACGGAACAGGAAAACTGTGCAGATTCAGAGTCTTCTCAAATATCTGTTTCCCATTTTCTGTTTCTGCTCTAACCTTTATATCTTTACCGGTCCCCTGAAATAAAAGGCTCATCGTCTCAATAGAAAGAGAAACCCTTCCTTTTTCAAAAATGATGAATGGACAGTTGATAAAAACACCTGATAAAGAAGTGGTATTCTCATTTTTACCGGCAAGAACACATTGAATAAAATTCTGAGGATTTTTAGAGAGATTTTTCCTGCCAAAAAGACTGAAGCTCAATGGCTGGATTTTTTCGCCATCCTTTCTGTCATAGTCATCAAGCATAGCCTGTATCGCAATAGAGGTTGTTGAATCTGGCTTTTTGATATCAGGAAATGCAGACCAGGGAATGAAAAGCTCAATATTATAGCCATATTTCGTTGTAATTCCTTTACAAACAATATCTTCTATCTTATGCGAGCCGAAAACCACTGCAACCGGCTGACTTTTTTCAACAGGTGGCTTTATAAGAATCTGATAACAACCCTTTGAATAAGGTGCCCTCATAAACCTGTTACCGGTCCTTCCATCAACAAAAACTTCAATACAATCCTGCTCATAAGCCCTTTCAGGAGGTCTATCATTGATTATCTCGTTGTCAGCAACTATGGCTGCAAAATAAAGCCCATTATGATTCCATGCACAGTAAAATTCCATGCTTGAATCAATTGGACCAGCCCATATCCTGCTGGCTGAGCGGCATATATACTCTTTTGACCTGAGTGGAAAACCTGCTGTTTTTGACCATTCCCTTTCTGTTATGTTTCCATCAGGAATAATTTCAGCTTCAAACACAGTAAAAACAGCCTGATTGACGGATGGGAATGTCCAGTCAACACTGATTCCAGAGAAAGCAAAACTGCATATAACAAGAATTCCAAAAATAATCTTTTTCATAAACTGCCCCCTGTTAATCTAACGAGAGGCTTTCCCCATTTCATCTGCAAGATAATACCACAGTTTTCTATCAAGAACCTTTTCAGGAGCTTTAATCACTGTCTCTATATGAGAAGGTTTCTTGACTCCAACTATCGCTGAGGTAATTGCTGGATGGGTTAAAATCCATCTCACAGCAAGTTCTGCAACTGTTATGCCAAGCTGTTCTGCAACCGGTTTCATGATATTATTGACAGAATCCAGAATTTTTTTGAAGTTTTCTCCTGTAAAACGGGGATGTCCTGCCCTTGAATCTTCAAATTTCTGTTCATAGGTGTATCTTCCTGCCAGAATACCTCTTGCAAGACTTGAGTATGTGATGACACCGATCCTGTTTTCAAGACAGAAAGGAAGCAACTCTTTTTCAGCATCTCTGTCAAGAATGTTGTAAAGAGGCTGGAGGCAATCAATTTCCAGATACCTCATATACATATTCATCTGATGGACATTCAAATTGCTTACTCCAATCCAGCGGATTTTTCCCTGCCTTTTCAACGTATAAAGTGCGGCTGCAACCTCATCAGGTTTTGTGAGAGAATCCCAGGCATGGATCTGATAGAGGTCTATGTAATCTGTTTTCAATCTTTTAAGTGATGCCTCACATTCCCGTATTATGTAATCAAAGGAAGTATCAGGATATCTTTCACCTGAACCCTCAATATTCCAGAAAAATTTTGTTGCTATGACAAGTTCCTTTCTCTTTCCATGTTTTTTTAAAAAATCACCAAGGACCCTTTCAGCCAGTCCATCACCATATGCCTGTGCTGTATCAATAAAATTTATTCCAAGCTCCATCGCCTTCAGCATTGCTGCTTCCCATTCTTCCAGGGAAACCTTTCCCCAGAATCTTGGAGAAAGCTGCCAGCAACCAAAACATATCCTTGATACAATCAGGTCTGTTTTCCCAATCTGTGTATACCTCATATTTACCTCCCTTTTTTAAATTGGAGCAGGAATTTCAACTGCCTGTTCTTTACCCACTTCTGAGATTTTAAATGAAGCAGATAGAGCAATCAGGCTATAAAAAAAGCACATCAGGCACACTGCCACATAAGCCAGTGCAGGATATATGACAGCTTCATCTGTCACAATTGCCTTTGATGAAAACCGGTCCATAATAAAGCCCGTCATATTTCCGCTGATTGCCACAAGCAGATAGCATATTCCATTGATAAATCCAACAGATGTCCCAACAGTTGATGGATTTATTTCTTTGATGATGGTTGTTGTCAGAGGACTGCATCCTCCAACTGAAGCAAAAAGGAAAAAAGAAAAAAAGAAAATCATGGGCTCTTTCCATAGAATAAGATTGAAAAACATCAGAACACATGAAAATGTTGATATAAAACATATATAGTTAACAAGTTTTTTTCTTTTTTTTATGATATGAACCAGACTTCCCCAGAAAAGCACAAAAAACATTGCACCCGCCATCATTGTAAATGTAAAGGATGCAGCAGTTTTTGAACTCAACTGGCATATATCCTGCAAAAGTTTTTTCCCTATTATCCCCTGAAAAAGAAAGTAGATTGTAAAATTAATCGATGCAACAATTATCACAGGATAGGATTTCCTGTTGAGTATGGCTGTTTTTATATCACTGAAAGAAATTGAACTTTTTTGATGTTTCAGGAGGTTATTTTTTGAAAAATCAAAAAGTATTGTTATCATTATCACCAGAAGAATTGCTGATAACCAGAATATAGTATTGCGCCAGCCAAATGCAGCCACAAGTCTTTCAAAAGGTAAAGTCGCAAAAAGTCCGCCTGAATAACCGAGAAAAAGTGCAATACCGAGCATTACAGAAAAAAAATCATCTCCGAAAAGATCATCTGTCTTTTTCACTATTCCAAGAAAGGCAACGCTTGCTCCAAAGCCAACAAGCACCCTTGAAAAGTAAAGCAGAAAAACAGAATGTGAAAGAGAAAAAAGAAATGAACCCAAACAGAGCAAAAAACCACCTCCAACAAAAATCCTGTTTGTTCCAAAAAAGTCCATAAAAGGCCCTATAAAAAACTGCAACATTCCGTAAATACCCAAAACAATCGTACCCAGACCTGCTACCTGATTTGCTGTAAGATGAAAATCTATCTGCAATTGATTAAAAATCGTCCCGGGTATTCCAACTCGGTGGAAATATGAAAAAAAATAAAATCCATTTAAAACCAAAAATAGAACAATCTTCCTTTTCAAACTGAGCCGGTTTTCCATTTATTCCTCATACAGGAGCGAAAACAACAAATCCAAGAGGAGGCAGACATATCTCTATTGATTGATTAAAAGAATGAAAATTACTTTTTTTTGCTTGAACCAGACCAAAATTTCCTGTGTTTGTACCTCCATAAAAGATTGAATCACTGTTCATTATTTCTCTGTACCGGCACAAATAAGGAACGCCAATTTTATAATTGTATCTTGGGACAGGAGTAAAATTAAACACAAAAACAAGACATCTGTCTTTATTTTTGTTCCATCTCAAAAAAGATACCACAGTATTATCAACATCAGAAAAATCAATCCACTGAAAACACTGGTAGTTTGATTCGTTTTCATGCATTTCCTGTTGACTCTTATAAAGTTTGTTAAGATCCTTCACAAGATTAAAAATCCCTTTATGACTTTGATAATCAAGAAGATGCCAGTCAATCTGACTGTTAACATTCCACTCATTTCTCTGGCCGAATTCTCCGGACATAAATAACAGTTTTTTCCCTGGATGACCATACTGCCATCCAATAAGAAGCCTGAGGTTTGCAAACTTCTGCCAGTCATCTCCTGGCATCTTCTCAAGCAATGATTTTTTTCCATGAACAACCTCATCATGGGAAAGAGGCAGGATATAATTTTCTGAAAATGCGTAAAGTAAACTGAAAGTCAAGGCACCAAGATGATATTTCCTGTGGATGGGATCTTTAGAAAAAAAGTCCAGTGTATCATGCATCCAGCCAAGATTCCATTTGAAACCAAAACCAAGTCCTCCAAGATACACTGGTTTTGTGACAGCGGGCCAGGCAGTGGATTCCTCTGCAACAGTAAATGCCTGTTTATACCTGCAGTATACTACAGAATTGAATTTTTTTAGAAACTCAATCGCTTCAATATTTTCCCTGCCTCCGTATTTATTTGGTACCCATTCTCCTGGTTTCCTTGAATAATCAAGGTACAGCATTGAAGCCACAGCGTCAACCCTGAGCCCATCAATGTGATAGTTTTCAAACCAGTTATTTGCGCTTCCAATCAGAAAATTGGAGACCTCATACCTGCCGTAATTAAAAATAGCGCTTTTCCAATCAGGATGTTCTCCCTTTCTTGGATCAGCATGTTCATAAAGGTGTGTCCCATCAAAAAGATAAAGAGCGTGCTGGTCCTTTGGGAAATGTGCAGGTGTCCAGTCAAGTATTACCATTATATTGTTTCTGTGGCATGTGTCAACAAAGGACTTAAAATCATCAGGACTGCCATATCTTGATGTTGGCGCATAAAAACCTGTTGTCTGATACCCCCATGACTGGTCAAGTGGATGCTCTGAAACAGGTAAAATTTCGATACAATTGAATCCAAGTTCTTTTACATAATCCACGATCTGATCAGCAAGTTCCCTGTAATTGATAAATCCCCCATCAGACCTTCTTTTCCAGGATCCAGGATGCATTTCATAAATGCACAGAGGCGAATCAATCAAATTTTTCTGTTTTGAAATAAAGTCATTATCATGCCAGACATATTGGGTCTTCCATGTGATGGAAGCTGTTTTTGGTCTGTGTTCAAAATAAGCACTGTAAGGATCAGATTTCAGCAATAACTGGTTCTGAAAGGTAAGAATTTCAAACTTGTATTTTGAGCCAGGAGAAACCTCAGGAATGAAAATTTCCCAGATCCCCGAATTACCGAGAACCCTCATCTGATGGATTCTACCATCCCAGTTATTGAAATCTCCGACAACACTCACCCTTTTTGCGTTAGGAGCCCACACTGAAAAATTAAAGCCGTCTATGCCATTGATGTTCCTGTGAACTGCGCCCATCTTTTTGAATATCTCATAATGGTTCCCCTGATTGAACAGATGCAGATCCATTTCCCCAAAGATAGAGCAGTTAAAAAAATATGCGTCAAAAAAACTTTTCTTCTTTTTATCAGGGTATTCTGCTTCAATTCTGTACATAAATTTGCTTTCAAAAATGCCTTCAAAAATTCCTTTCTCAGTATGTTGCAGTTCAAATCTTTTTCCATTTTCAGCATCAACAACAAAAACCCTCACTGAATCCGGCACAAAAACCCTCAGGAAAAAACCCTTTTCATGTGTCTGCCAGGAAAGGATTTCGTGTGGATTGTAAAATTCACCCGCCAGAAATTTTCTTATTCTATCGTCCATTTTTTTATTCAAAACAGCTTTCAAATGTTTTCATTGCCTGAATAAAAACATTAAGACCTCTTTTACAGGACTGAAATGGTCCTGCTGTGCCACCGTTTATTTCATAGAAAACATGAGGAATATTGTATCTTTTAGCAAATTGGTGTTCAAAACTATTAATCCAGTGAGTGTCGGGTTCAACTGATGTTGATGGTGCATCTGTCATAAGCCTGATTGTATCACACAATTTTGTATAGATTTTCCTCTTTACAGGGTCAGAAAATGTATCATATGGAACCTGATACCATCCATCATAGGGAAATTCACTGTTTGTCCTCCAGCCAAGATAGCAGTGAAAATTTATCCACAGGTCTGCAACCGGTTCTGTTGCCCACTTCCACAGAATTTTTCCTTCTGTGGATTCTGGTTCTTTTAAATCCGGATTATCTCCAAAAACCTGATAAAGATCAACCCTTTCATCTGTAAAACAATTTCTTCCTGCCACATTTCCATCAGGATTAACGATCGGGATTATTTCAAAAAGGAATTTCTCTCTCAATCTTTCAGCTTCTGGAATTTGTGAGGTAATAAAATCTATAATTCCTCTCACTGCCCAGATTCCAGGAAATTCCACAGGATGCTGTCCTGCAAGAACCAGCACTCTGGGTTTATCTTTTCCACCTGTTTTTATACCCGCTATGTCCCTTTTTCCAGCTGATTTTCCAGCAATAAAAATTTCGCAGTTTCCTCTTTCTTCTGCTATCTTTTTCATAAAACTGCATGTGTCAGAATAAGAACAGGTCCAGTTATTGGTTATCCTTTTCTTTTCTTCAGGACCAATTAAAAGCGATAACTCTATATGACTCTGTTTCACTCTGCAGAGAGATTGTTCAAGTGCCTGAAACCTTTTTCCGTCAGGCGTTGAAATCCAGATTGTTGTTGGAAAATGGGAAATAAAACCCTCAACATCGTTTATAAGCGGATCATTCCATATTTCAATGTCTATAGATCTGGCTTCCTTTGAGGTGTTTTCTATGTCAAAACAAAAATAATAGCAGTAAACTTTCTTGTCTCCAGAAACCTCGCATCTGTATCTGTTCTGGCCGATCTGGCTGAAATTTTTGCCATTACCGCATTCAAAAGAAATAGAAAATTCTATCATGTTTTCTCCCTTTAGACCTTCCAGTCATCTTCAAAAAATTTTCTTGTGAAAAAAAGAAAACCTGCGGGCGGGATCCTTATTTCAGTTTCTTCCATCCTGAGCCTGAGTGCAAAACTTATCCGGTCTCCATCAATGAATTTTTCAAGTGGAGCACTTATTTCAATGCATTTATCAACCCCAATGTTCTCTTTTACAATTTTGACCCCTTCTATTTCAAATGAAAACACGACACCTTCTCTGTTTTCAACCAGTATTGAAGAGAAATTTTTTTCTTCAGGATCTATTCTCAAATATATGTTATCTCTGTCATATCCATATAAAATTTGTTTGATGGGTAAATCAAAAGGTTGAAAAGTTGTCCACAGTTTTTCAATCCTTATTTCAGCTGCACCCTGCCATTCAAAAAAATCTGTTATTTTTCCATCAATGGTCGGAGTAATATAGCCCTCCGGTTCATTTATTTTTGTTTCAGGCAACCATTCTTCCATCACTTCAGCAGGAACATCAAGTCCCGTTTCTTCATAAATCTTTGAAATTATTGCCTGAAATAGCGTATAAAACTTGATCTTCACAGATTGTTCTGCCGGAACACTCATCCACCATAAAAAATCACTTGATTCTGCCATCAAAACCAGATTTTTTATTTTTTCCTGTAAATCAAGTTTACTGGTATACTGTTGTACTGCCTTTCTTGCATCGCTGAGTATCCTCCAGAGACGATTTGCATCAGAACAACCTATCCAGTTATCAAAGTGAAGCCCCATCCATGAACCGGGATGGATTGAATTTAAAGAAACTCTTTTGAAGTCTAAATTGCGTGCCTGGCTCATTGAAATCATCTTAATATTATTGCTGGACATTGCCATACTGTAAAACTCTTTCAAAAAAATACTGCCCTGTTCCCTGTACCACTCCCATGGATTTTCACCATCAAAAATAATGGTGAGAATTTTTTCCTGACCTTTTGAAAATTGGTCAATCCTTCCCACCAGGTCTACCGCAGCATCTTTCTCATTCCAGGATTGATATATAAAACCTATTCTGTCTGAAAACCAGTGATTCCTGAAGAATATATTGAATGAGTCCTTCCACAGATAAAGAAATGAAGAAATGTCCTTTTTTTCTGTATCTGATGCATAAAGAATCTGTTCATCGGCTCCAACCCACAAAATCCCATGGTCATTCAGTTTATCAAGAACATCATCGCTGAGAGAACCCTCTGCAGGCCAGATTCCAGAAGGTCTATTACCAAAAAATGATTCTGCTGTATCAAGACCCATTTTTATATGAAGATCAACATCATCCGGATACTGAAATTCAATATCGGGAATCTGAAAAGATGTTCTTGTTTTTTTTGCAACTGAAATATTGTGTATAAGGGGCATTATTGGATGGTATCCGGGTGTTGTACTTATTTCTATTGAACCTGAATCAGATAGTTTTCTGTAAATGGGAATAACCTGAGAAAAAACATTTTTCTCGATGGACGAAAGAACTTCCATATCTTTCCGATTGAAGCCTATACCCTTTTCTTTAAGCATGCCTATCTCAGGAAAATATTTGTTCATAACCGGATGGAAACAGATAAGATGAATCCACATTTTGAGGTCATATAATTCCTGTTTTGATAATTTTTCTGAATTCATTTTTCTTATAAGATGCATCAG
>Ga0116202_10002522_pt1 | contig 10969 bp, 3 predicted proteins | sample LakKivw325mmetaG_FD_94479 | JGI IMG/M metagenome (GOLD analysis project Ga0116202, IMG submission 94479) | Anoxic lake water microbial communities from Lake Kivu, Rwanda to study Microbial Dark Matter (Phase II) - Lake Kivu water 325m metaG | ecosystem: Environmental > Aquatic > Freshwater >... | reverse complement strand
TCGTGAGTCCGACAGAGGAGATGCTGGCGGAAGCTGCGCGCGGGCAGGCCGGCAAGGACGGCACGCTCACGCCCGGCATGGCGGACGAAGGGTGTGATGTCGGCGATATGACTTACCTGGCGGTGCTGCTCAGCGAGCACGGGCTGGGCGACTACTGGGAAGACGCGGACCAGTACGTGCGCAACCACCTGGTGGAGCACCAGTGGACCGACCGCGGCCTGATGGCTGAAGTGCTGGCCGCGCACCAGGAGTTCACGCCCAACCCGCTCTGGCACGTGACCACCGACGATGTGCTCGACCGGCTGGTAGGCAGCTTCTCCAGTTGCTGCGAGATAACCTGGGGGACGGGCTGGTGGACCCAGTGCTGCAACGCCAACATCCCGCAGGGCTTGTACAAGGCGTGGGCGGGGATTGTCCGGCCCCAGGGCGATGACGGCGTGCGGGTCAACCTGCTGCTCAACCGCGCCTCGCCGTGGCTGGATGTGGACAGCTACCTGCCATACGAAGGCAAGGCGGTGCTGAAGAACAAGACTGCGCGCTCGGCCTCGGTGCGGATTCCGCGCTGGGCGGACCGGGCGGCGGTGCGCGCCACGGTCAACGGCGCAAAGCGGCAGCCGGTCTGGCTGGGCAACTACCTGATGGTCCGCGACCTCAGGCCGAAGGATGTCGTGACTATCAAATTCCCGATGGTGACCACGGTCGAGCGCTGGACGGAGAAGACCTACGAGACCACCTACGCCTGTGAGTTCCGGGGCAACACCCTGGTGGACATCTCCCCGCGGGACGACCGTTCACGGATAAAGGTTGTGAGCATGGATGACGGCGCAAGATACCCGCTTAGAGCCGGATTCCCGCTCTATCAACGCGAGCACATGAAGGCAAGCAAGGCGCCGACCAAGACCGTCGCGCGCTATGTAGCGCCGCGGGTGGTGTGACGGATGCCGGCCAACCAACAAGGAGAAACCTCATGAGCAAGAAGCAAGAGCAGGACAATAGAGCACGAAACGATTTTTCTTTTCCGAAGGAATGGACGGTGTACGGCCCGGTCGGCAAGGCCGACCCGGAGCCGGACTTCGCGGTGATGACAGACATCCCGAAAGAGCTGTCCATCGCGGGCAGACAGCTGGCGGGGCAGAAGGCCGTATTCACGGACAACTACCTCGACCTGGGGGCGCTGCTGGGCGGGAAGGCGGTTGGCAAGACCGCGTACCTGCTGGCCACGGTTACCGCGGAGCGTGACATGGACGCCACCTTCGGCGCGGGCGCAGACTGGTGGATGAAGTGGTGGGTGAATGGGGCGGTTGTGTGCGACACGACTGCAGAGGGTAATATCTCCTGGCCGCCGGCTTCGTGTAACCGGCGTTTTTCGGTGCGGCTGAAACCTGGGGGCAACATCATAGCCGTCAAGGTCGCCAGCGGCGTCGGCAGTTTCGTGCTGGCGGCCTGCGGCGCCCGCGCTCTTGGTCCGTGTACCTGGCTCGGACTCACTGAGCAAGCGGCCTTGGAGCGCCTGGCCGCCTCGAACGATCTGCGCGACCGGCTGGAGCTGTCGGCGGCCGGCCTCATGGCCATCCTTGATCCGGAAAAGGAATTGATGCCCACCCGCGGCTACGAGGTGGCGCACGACCTGGGACGCTGGTGGGACGCTGCGCTGCGGCTTGAAGAAACGATAGGCTTCGTCATCCCCGCTGACCTTGAGGCCGCCTCGCTGCGCAACCTCGAGCGGTTGACCGATAACCCCGACCGATTGCTGACCAACCGTTCCGATGTGCCCTGGCTCAGGGATAAGGCCAAAATTAATCCGCATAACTTCCGCGAGACGCTGCTGGCCTTTGGCGGCCTAGTCCGGCGCCGGCGCAGCCTCTGGGCGTACGACGCGGGGCTGCAACTGGCGCGGACCATGGGCCACATACTGGACGGGGATGGGCGCTTGAATTACACACGACTGGGTTCTTGGGGAAGTCTGCCGATGGAGTTAGACATCAAAGACAGGCGCGGCGAATGGTTCGACGGCACCGGATCGAGCGGCCGCGCCCTCGAGGCGCTGGTCTGGTTTTACGAGGAGACCGGCTGCAACGAAATCCTAGACGTGGCCGCCCGGATCGCCGCCCTGCACCTGGCGAACACGACCAACCCGGACGGGAGCATGCGCGCGGAGATCGTCGATCCCGAACACAACGGCCACAACCATTCCTATCATGGCACCCTGCGCGGACTGCTGCTGTTTGGGCTCCTGACCGGGCAACGCCAGTATGTAGAAACGGTCGAGGCAACCTATCGGAAGGCGGTGCGCTGCCGGATCGTCAGAGAGTCGGGCTGGGCGCCCCACGACCTCGGCAAACCGATAAATAATAATGAATACGGTGACCCTTCCTCGGACCCCGCCAGCGCCGGAGATTCGGCGCAATTGGCGTTGTGGCTGGCCCTGCGCGCCGGTTGCGACGATCTGCTTGACGACGTCGAGCGTCTCGTGCGGGCGCGACTGTTGCCGTCGCAGTGTACCGAGGCTGCCTTTTTACTGGCCGCGGGAGGGCGGACCCCGCGCGAGGTCGGCGCATGGTGTATCCACGGACACTCCCATGCCGGCAAGGGCTGTCACCCGGACGTGCATGCCGCAGTGATCCATACCCTGTGCGATGTATACCGTAACATCCTCACCCGCACCGCCGCCGGAGTGCGGGTCAACCTGCACTTCAACGCCGAGAATGAGTGGCTCCGGACAACCACCACGCGGAGCGGGCGCGAGGCGAGGCTCAACGTCCGTGTCAAGCGGCCCGAGAACATTTGGATTCGCATTCCCGGATATACGCCCGAGGCGTCGCTGCGGCTGACTGTAGACGGGCAAACGTTGACTCCGCGGCGCATGGGCGTTTTCTCATGGGTTCCGGCGAGTGCGCTGAAGGTCGGCAGCGAGATCGCCCTCGTATACAACCTGCCCGAACGCCAAACGGAGGAGAAGATGCCATCCGGCCGCACCTACACCTTTGCATGGCGCGGCGACGAAATTGTCGGCGTCTCGCCCCAGGAAGATTGGATGCCGTTCTATCCGGAACTTGAAAAAAGAGGAGAACAGCTATGACACACTATGATTGCATGATGTCCGTTTACCGCCGCCAGAATAATGGGAATTTCCTTGGACCGCCTTATGTTGGCAGTTCTCCGAGGCAATCGCTATGACGATGCTGCTATGGAATATTTCTGGCGCACGTTGAATATCAAATTGTTGTACCGCAAGAAGTTGGATAGTCGCAGCGATGTACGGCTTGCTTTGTTTCATTATATTCACGTATTGCGTGAAGGAGGGGTCTGATGACAGACTTGAAATTGACTGCGTTTCCCGATTCTTTTATCTGGGGTTGTGCAACCTCGTCCTACCAGGTGGAAGGCGCGGCTGCCGAGGACGGCCGCGGACCTTCAGTCTGGGACACCTTTTCGCGGCAGCCGGGGCGCGTGCACATGGACCACAACGGCGATGTGGCGGTGGACCAGTACCACCGTTACCGTGAAGATGTGCAACTGATGAAGTGGATGGGATTAAAAGCGTACAGATTTTCCGTATCTTGGCCGCGTGTTTTCCCTGAGGGAACTGGCAGGGTCAACGAAAAAGGCCTGGATTACTATGACCGGCTGGTGGATGAATTGCTGGCAAACGGCATCGAGCCCTGGTTGACCCTTTTCCACTGGGACCTGCCACAGGCGATGGAAGACCGTTTCGGCGGCTGGCGTTCAAGGGAGACGGCGGAGGCTTTTGCCGAGTATGCCGCCTGTGTTGCCAGGCGCCTCTCCGACCGAGTAACTCATTTCTTCACTATGAACGAGTTCATGTGTTTCACAGACATGTGCTATGGTCAGTACGCGAGCTATCCTCCCGTGCTTACCCTGCCGGCGCGGGAGCTCAACCAGGTGCGGCACCACGCGCTGCTGGCCCACGGCCTTGCCGTCGAGGCGGTGCGCTCAAATGCACGCCGGACGCCGAGCATAGGGTTTGCGGAGAACGCAAAAATTTGCGTGCCGGCTATCGAGACCGAAGAACACGTCGCCGCTACCCGCGCCGCCATGCGCGCGCTGAACGGGCACTTCCTCACGGCCATACTTGAAGGGAAATACCCGGAGAGCTATCTTACGGCCGAGGGCGCCAACGCACCCGCCTTCAACGATGCGGAAATGCGGATCATCGGCGCGCCGCTCGATTTCGTCGGGCTAAACACCTATGCGCCCACCTATATACGGTCTGACAGCGGCAGTTCTTCCGGTTTTGCGGTAATCCCCGTTCCCGAGACCCACCCGTATATGGACGTTAAATGGCTCCGATGTGAACCTGAGGTCTCTTACTGGGGTTCGCGCCTGCTGAAGGAAATCTGGGATGTCGAAGCCGTGGTAATCAGCGAGAACGGATGTCCGGCGGAGGACCGGATGGCCTTCGACGGAGAGGTCTACGATACGGACCGTCTCATGTTCACCCGGCAAAACCTGATAGCGGCACAGAGGGCGGTCCAAGAGGGCTGGCCGTTAAAGGGTTACTTCCATTGGAGCCTGCTGGATAATTTCGAATGGTCCTACGGGTATAATAAACGCTGCGGGCTCGTCTATGTCAACTTTGAAACCCTTGAGAGAATTCCGAAACTGAGCGCTAAATTTTACAGAGAAGTTATACGGCAAAACAGGGTATTATAGTTTTTGGCTTTTAACATAGGAGGAGAAACTATGAAGTCAACATTCAGACTGGTTTTGGCCATGGTGGTTGGTGTGGCGGGAATTGCGGTGAATTCGAGTTGGGCCGCTTCGTTCCGCGATGAGGTGCTTGCGCGGAATCCTATCGGCTACTGGGAGTTTGAGGACTTGACCGATTCCAGCGGTAACGGCAATACCCTGACGGCGTTCGGCGACGCCTACATTATCAGCGCTACTGCGGGCCGTGTCGGTAAAGCCGCTCGTCTCGACGGTGCCAACGGCGGATTCTATGTCGATACCCCGGCGGGGAATGCGTTGAACCTGACCGGATCCACGTGGAGTATCAACCTGTGGTGTAATGTGGATCCATCGTTGCGGAAAAATCCAAAAACCACGATAATGGTCGCTAAACGATACGGTGCTACATGGTATGACAAAGTGTTGAAAGATCGCTTTTGGAGTAATTATGGTCTCTGGATGAACGTGAACGGCGGAAATGTTCTGGTGGCGCCGATGTACAGGAATCCCGGTCTTGATTATGGCCCCAGCAACTTGTTGCCACCTTCGGCGGATAATACGTGGCACATGGCAACAGTTTCACACAACGGCACAACGAAGTCCTACTATTGGGACGGTCAGCTGGTCAATAGCGTGCCTTCAGATATTACTTCCGGGCTGACAAACTCCGCTTACAGACTGATTATCGGCAACGCGGGCAGTCCCGGCGCCACAGATGGTAACGACAATGCCTGGCGGGGGGTGCTTGACGAGGTAGCGATCTTCAAAAATGCGCTGAGCGCTGCAGACGTTGCGGCCATTTACGCTGCCGCCGGGCGCGCACCCTCACCCGAAATGTTCCATGAGGAAATACTTAAGAGGAAACAGGAAGTCGAGAGTCTCGTAAACTTTCAGGAACCTCAAGTCCAGTATGTGAACGGGTTTGGAGAAGCGCTTCTTTATCAAAACAGCAACAGCCTGATTCCGCCGCAACATCGCTTTTACACATACCGTAAGTTTGAGGCAAAGAACGGATTCTGGTCGGAAAACTTACCTCTAATGTGGAATACCCGGCTCGTTCCCGAAAAAAAAGATACGGTGTTTGTTTTCGCGGGGAACTTCAGGCCGCAGACAGGAGGAGCGCCATATTATCTTGAAATCAACGGGAAAAGAGTGCTCGAGTTCGAATGTGTGAACCAGGACAAGACGTGGCGAAGCAATGACATTCTTCTTCACTTCGACCTGCGCCAGATAGATTGGCACGGAAGTTTGGGCGTGTTTTTTCTTCGCGTGCCGGCAAATTACATTGAAGCAGGCAAGCCGGTCACTCTTACTTTCGACATCCAACCGGGGCCTGCAACCCTTTCAATAATTGGGGATTACCCGGATATCCTTGACTACGAAAGAAAAAGAGCTAAAGGAGAAGTCCCTGCCTCGGCGGATTTCTCCGAGTATTCGAACCTAGCACATTCTCCCGATGTCGAACCGCTTGGCCCCCCAATTGAAACTCCTCACGTCAAGTGGGCGCAGCCCTATGCAGGCGGCAAAATCAGAGCGCTTTTCATTATGCCGTATGAGTTCCAGAGAGATGCGGTGGAAATGGTCCAGAGGTTTGATATCGAGAGCGACGTAGTAGGTTTTAATATGCTATGGGACAGAACTGGGGAGGGTCAAAACGAAACGGAAATAGTGGGATTCCTTAAGAAAAAACCATACGATGTGATTGTCTCAGCGCATTACCCGGTTTGGACTCTCAGTGCCGAGGCAAAGGCGCTTTTGCGAGAAAAAGTTTTGCAGGGGACAGGACTGATTTATATTCCGCCCAATCAGCTTTTTACGGGCGACGTGGCGCCCGTTGAAACGTGGCTCGGCAGCAATCTCAAGTGGCATAGCGTGGAAGCACCTGCATTTACAACCAGGAATGTGCCTGTTAAAGCGCTGCCGACGGGAGGTGTCCATATTGACGGATGGGGCACGTTCGGTGATGGAAGAGTCCTCCTGATAAATTATCGTCCGCTAAGACTCCAAAGTTGGTTGCCGTATCTCCTGCCGCCCGACGTACAGGGGAGCACGGCAGGGATAGGGGACCTGCTGCTCTGGTATCCGTACTGGGAATACTATTATTCGGGGATGGCGAGAAGCATGCTATGGGCATCAAAGAAAGAAGTAGAAACGGCGATTAAACTGCCGGATGAAATGACCTTTACCCGGGAGGTGAATGGGGAAGTGCCAATCTCGATTACATCACCCGGCAATAGGCCGGTGCGGCTTGCGTGGACGGTGCGCGATATGTTTTATAGGGAAGAATCCGCCGGGGAAAAGACGATGCGATTAAACTCCGCCGCTAATGATGTGCAAATAGAAATCCCGAAGGGTTTAATCCGCGGGAGGCACTTTCTTGACGTTATCCTGCGCGACGGGGATGGGAAGACGCTTGATTGGGGAAGTATGCTCGTCAACGTGGAGGCGCCGGTATGGATTGAGAAGGTCGAACCGGCAAAGGATCTCTTTGAACCGACGGAGCCGCTTCAGATGAAGTGGGAAGTAGCGGGAGAGAAGGTGAAAGCATCCAACGAAGTTTATGAGGTCCTCGTTCACGACGCCTACGAAAGACTTATTTACCGGAGTGAAACGACTTCCCCGCAAATTGAGATTCCCCCGCAACGGGTTCTTTCCACATATCATCTGGCCTCGGTGCGTCTCCGGCGCGGCGCTGACGTACTTTCAGAGGCGAGAATGCCTCTATATGTGCGTAACACTAATGGTTTTTTCAATCGCTTTTTCGTTGCCTCCTTTATCGACCATCAGCCCACGCATTTAAGAACGTTTTTCGATAATTTCCTCCGGGAGCAGTTGCTTGTTGACGCTACTGTTGGCGACCCGTGGAAAGGCCATGCCTGGAACCGTTTGAAAAGCGCTTCAGGGGTGGATATACTTCCGGAGCAAGCGGGGTTCCTGAGTCTTACGGACCCAACCGATCCAGGGCAAGAAGAGGGGCGGCTTCGGAGAATAGCGGATCTGGTAAAAGACAGAAGAAAATATGGTGTTCCTGCCTATTCTTCGCACGAAGAGATGCGGGCAGGAGACTACGGCTCAACCGAGGCAGGCCGAACAGCATTCCGGGAATACCTTAAAGCCCGGTATAGCGCCGATGTCGCAACTGCCTCGAAAATCTGGGGCAAACCATATTCCACCTGGGAAGAGTTCGCCCCGATTTCAATTGAAGAGGCGAGAAAAGGGAATAAAGCTTCCGCGTGGAAAGATTATCGTGATTTTGTAGACGATACCTGGAACAGATTCAGCGTGACGGGATTCGGCGAAGCTGTGAAACGGGGTGACGGGAAGGCCGCCGCCGGCTGCAACGCTACTTATCGCCTTTCGCCGATAACAGGATACAACTGGTCTGATATTATTCGGGAGACATATTTTGGATTGGAGTACCTTTGGCAGGATGATATCTTCCCTGAGGTTCGGCGGTCATTTATACCGGGGACACTCGGCCACTTTATTGGTTACAGCCACGATGCGGCAGTATTTAATTACGAAGCATGGTACGCAACTCTGCATGGTAGCAAGGGGCTTGTCAATTACAACACCTTTGACCTTAGTGTTCCTTGGATGAACTGGAGTTGGTTACATCCAACGTATGCGCCCACCCAACGAACGCTTTGGTGGCAGGAGACGGTTCGCGAACTTACCGGCGGTATCGGAAGACTTTTGATGGAGTCCAGGCGTGAGAATAACCGGGTCGCCATCCTATTCTCGCACGACTCAATGCAAAGGCTCTACTTTGATGATGACAGAACAGACAATGTTGGCGGCGTATACGGTCTTCTCTTTCGCGCGAGCCTCAACAATTTTCAAGACATACTGGAGTCGCTCGCCATGCAGTACGATTACGTGGATGAGAAAGGAATCAGGTCGGGAACGCTGGTGAATTTCAGCGTTGTCATACTTCCGATGACGGTAGCACTTAATGAACGGACCATTGAGTTTCTGCAAAAATTCGTACAAGATGGCGGGACTATCATTGCGGATTCTGGCACGGCGTTTTTCGACGGGAACATCAACCGCAGAAGCGACGATCGTTTCCTGCGGGACGTTTTTGGTATTTCAATAGTTTCGCCGGAACTTGAGAAGGCAAAATACTCAGAAGTTGCTTCCCGAGGCGGCTGGCTCAATCACGGATTCACCGCGGCGTCGTTTCCGGTGATCGGCGGACGAAGTCACATCCGTCTGGACGGAGGCGTGCAAGCCGGGGAATACTCTGACGGGATACCTGCGCTTATTTCTATGTCTCACGGCAAGGGCCAGGCCGTATTTCTCAACTTCGTCCCAGCGGTGAAAGAACAAAACATTCTGCTCCTGGGTAAAATTTTACGGGATGCCGGGGTGAAGGCGCCGGTGGAGATTGTATCTGACAAAGGTCAGGTCAGGGATGTGGAATGCGTGCGGTTCAAAAGAGGACCCGTGACAATTTTAGCGCTTCAGAAAAAGTATAAATATACGATTTCTTCCTCGGAGGACTTCCGCGCGGAGTTTTCGGAACCGTTCCACGTCTATGATGTTCGCAAGCGCACCTATCTGGGCAAGAAAAATACGATTCCCATGCACCTCGCCGAGGGAGAAACGGCGATTATAGCGCTTCTTCCTTATGAAGTGGAGGCTCTTGAAATATCGCCAAGGAAGCTGCAGGTAAACGCCGGTGAGACAGCTGAATTCGACATCGCACTACGTGTAGGAGGGGATAGCGCCGCCAATCACATAGCGCACATTGAGGTAATCGGGCCTGAAGGGCCGCTTTCACATTATAAGGCGCAGGAACTTCTCGAAGGAGGGAAGGGAACTTACTTGCTCCCGCTTGCGCTTAACGACACGCCAGGAGAATGGCAGTTGCGAGCGACAGATGTGATTTCCGGCAAGGAATCGATAGTCAGGTTTAATGTAAGATGAGTGGTCGGATATCGCATGGAGGATGTTTCATGGATTATCGTAGAAGGTGGCGCCATATGCAAAGCGGTCTGTGGGCAGACCCGGTAAGAACCGGGTGATAAAATATGCCGGTTTCCGGTACCGTGCCGGGTCATGGGAAAAAGAGCGCAGGGTGGTGGCCAAGGTAGAGCATCACCAATAAAACGAACAAACTATAGGCAAAGAACAATGGGAAAAGAGTGGCGGCGAATGAAAGCTGAATCTGCATTCAATCCGTTTTGCGGTCCCGGATGTCTCATCTCAATCCTGCGGCCGGTCGTCCGAAAGGTGGCGGCGGGTCTGCTGGCGTGTTTGACGCTGGCGGGCGCGTGGGCGGGAGCGGAAGAGGTGTCGGTGGAGCAGATGCGCGAGGCGCTGACGGTGACGGCCGAGGTCGGCACGGGGCTGCAATCGCCATCGGGCCGGACGGTCCATGCCGAGGTGGTCGGCGAGGATTCATATGTAACTCTGGGTGTGGGCTGGGGCATACAGTGGCATTTTGCCCCGTCACAGTTCTCGAAGGGCATTGAATACGATGTGTATGTCGAATTTAAGACTCCGGCGCAGCTGGCGCGGCAGGTCAACAGCGTGGTGTTCGCGCTCTATGTTTTCGGCCAGGCCGAGCCTGAGGGCAATCCCAACCGGGTCTCGATCGCCCGCGGCGGCCTGAAACCGGACGCATGGCAGACGGTTCGGGTAGCCCGAGTCAGACTCGATGACAAGAACGGGTATTTTTATGCCGACCTTCATCCGCGTACTCTTATTGATGTGGACGGGCCGGCATTACGGGTCAAGCGCTTCTGGGCGGAGCCGGCGGGTACGGACGAGGCGGTGCGGGCGGCCTACGCGGCCATCGCCGAGGAGGAAGCCGAGAAGCGGCGCTTCCTGGCGGAATACCAGGCGCCCCGCTTTCCCAAGGTGGAACGTCTCTTTCTATTCGGCATCTTCACCCCGGGCGGAAGGGGTATTGCCGCAAGTTTTTTCGGGATTCCCTACAGGGACCATGTACGTGTTATACTCGACAGCGCCCGGCGGCGAGGATTCAACGCATTCGACAACATTACGATGCGTTCGCCCGAAGGGTTGCGGGAATTGTTGGACCTGGCCGAACGCTACGGCCTCTGGCTCTTCGCCGGCGGCTCGGTGCGCCCCCTCGACGACCGCTACGCGACGCCGGAGAGTTTCGCCCAAATCAATTGGAACTACGTGCGGGAGCAGTTCCGGGCGCACGCGGCGGTGGCCGCCGGTCATCCCCGGCATATCGCCTACTCTATCTGCGACGAGCCCAAGGAGTGGATGACAATCCCTTTGCTCAAGGCGCTGCAAATCC
>Ga0116202_10002521_pt1 | contig 10971 bp, 9 predicted proteins | sample LakKivw325mmetaG_FD_94479 | JGI IMG/M metagenome (GOLD analysis project Ga0116202, IMG submission 94479) | Anoxic lake water microbial communities from Lake Kivu, Rwanda to study Microbial Dark Matter (Phase II) - Lake Kivu water 325m metaG | ecosystem: Environmental > Aquatic > Freshwater >... | reverse complement strand
GTCTGCAACAACTTCGCGCCCGTGCCGGTTATCAAGTTCTCGGCCTGCTGCGTGATGCCCCAGGGGAGCGTCGGCGAGGACCCGCTCGACATCCTCTGCGCCGACGACGAGAGCCTGTTCTTCGTCGCCAACTCCGGGTCGGGCACGGTCACCAGTTACCATATGGACCAGAACGCTCATCGGATGACCGCCAACGTCGGCGTGACGCCGGCGGCGCTGGCCTACGACGACAGCCGCGCGGATGTCTGCTGCGTCAACGCCGGTAACAACACCATGACGGTACTCGACGCAGTCACCGGCATGCCCACCGATACCGTTCCGGTCGGCGTCGAACCGTGGTCGCTGGTCATCGCGGAGGGTGCCGGCCACGTCTTTGTCGGCAACCGGGCCGAGAACACGCTGACCGAAATCCAGCAGGCCGGCTACGTCGTCCTCGACACCATCAAGCTGAGCTGCCAGCCCCACCGGCTGGCGGTCAACGCCACCGGCACCAGGGTCTACTCGGCCGGCTACGAAACCGACGACATCAACGTCATCGATGCCCTTTCGCACGAGGTCATCGACGTCATCGAGCCCATCGATGGTCCCTCCGCCATGGCCTTTAACGCGGCGACCGAACGGCTCTACTGCGCCGCCTTTCTCGCCGATGATGTCAAGGTCATCGACGCGGCCACGAACCACGTCGTCCGGACTCTCAACGTCGGCGACGGCCCGAACTCGCTCGGCTGGAGCCCGGGGACCAACAAGCTCTATTGCACGAACTACTACGACGGGACGGTCACCATCGTCGACGCGGCGGTTGACACTACCAACCGGGCGGTCACGGTCGAGCGCGAGCCATCCGGGCTGGTGGTAAGCCGCGTGAGCAACAAGGTCTACGTCATGAGCACTGGCTCCGATACCGTGACCGTCATCGACGGCAACGGCGACTCGGTGGTCGCCCGGATTCCGGTCCAGACCCAGCAGCGCCAGATCGGCTACAACCCGACAAACGACAAGGTCTACGTCTCGCGCAGCTCGGCCCGCAAGGTGACGGTCATCGACTGCGCCACCGATTCGGTCGTCGCCGACGTCCCGACGGACATCGAGCCGCGGGCGCTCTGCCACAACCCGGTCGACAACAAGGTCTACTGCGCCAACATGTCGGGCAACAACGTCACCGTCATTGACGGCGCGACCAATGCGGTCCTCGCCACGGTGAGTGCCGGCAGCGGGCCGGTGGCGCTCTGGTACGATTCCATCACCGGCGCGGTCTACACCGCGAACTCGTTCGCCAACACCGTCGCGGTAATTGACGGCGCGACCAACACCCGCCGGATGAGACTCGACGTGGGCATCTACCCCAACCTGCTCACCGGCAGCCTGCAGTACGGCAAGGTCCTCTGCGGCAACATGAACAGCAGCAGCATCTCGGTCATCAGCGACTCGCTGCTCGGGATTGCGGCGGCGCCGGGCACGACGCCGAGACAGCCGGGCCGCGGCCCGACCATTGTCCGCGGAGTGCTGAACATGGGAGTAGGCAGTAGACAGTATTCAGCATACAGGGCAGAGCTGCTGGACGCGGCGGGACGAAGGATGATGGAACTCCACCTTGGCGCGAATGACATCTCCCGCCTCGCGCCGGGGGTCTACTTCATCTGCACGACTTCAGGTAACAATCAAACAGGCGTGACCAGAGTGCTGGTAACGCGATAGGAGATATGGATGCGTCTGACAGCAATGCTCACAGTCCTTTGTGCGCTCTTGACGGTCGCGCCGGCCCAGTGGGAGCCGGACGTGAGACTGACTAACGACCCGGCCAACTCGTTTCTCTGCGGCCAGCAGTGCATCGCCGCGGTTGGCGACACGTTGCACGTCATCTTCAACGATGACCGGACAGGCCGGTACGAAGTCTACTACACCCGTTCCCTTGACGCCGGCGTTACCTGGGACAGCGCGGTCCGCGTCAGCCCGGGCGATTCCAATCGCATCTTCAGCGCGACCGTCGCGGCGTCCGGCGCGGAAGTGCACATCTCTTGGGAGGGACGGAACTACGGCTCGCTGCAGTACCGGCGCTCGACCGATGGCGGCGTGACATGGTTGCCGGAGACGGCCCTGGTGGTGTCGCCATCGTGCGGCACGCCGTTCCTCTCGGCCGACGGTGACCGCGTCGGGCTGGTATGGGGCGACGGACGCGACGGCAACTGGAACGGCGAACTCTACTACAAGCAGTCGGGCAACGGCGGCAGCAGTTGGACTGCCGACACCCGCCTGACCGTCGACACCGACTCGGTTCTCGACAAGGAGGCATGCCTCGCGGTTTGTGGGAACCGCCGTTACATTGCGTGGACACGAGGCGACTGGAACACAGGCGACAACCGAGCATGGTTGATCCGCTCGACCAACGACGGCGTGTCGTGGGAACCACGCCGGCCCGTGACCGCCGATACGACCAAACAGAACCAGGCGATGGTGGCAGCGGTGGGGTCTCACGTGCATACGTGCTGGTGGGACGGACGACCGGGAGGTTACGGCATCTGGTACCGCGGTTCGACCGACAACGGCGCAACGTGGAGTGCTGAGCAGTATCTCGCCGACACGCTCTACGGTTCCGACTACCCCGTCATCGCTGCGGCGGGCGGGAACGTCTATGTGGCATATCGAGCGTGGCCGGGCGGCCAGTTCGTTATCGACTATCGCGGCTCGACCGACAATGGCCAGACATGGTCGGCCGAGACAACATTGACGACGGCGGCGGGTATGGGGACTGCTGTGCTGGCCGCGGCCGGCACTCGCGCCCACCTCATCCTGTACGACAATCGTGACGGCAACTTCGAGATCTACTACAAGCGCAACCTGACCGCGGGCGGGCTGGAGGAAATGGTGAATAGTGAATTGAGAAGAGTGAAAGGGAAAGCTGTCATTGTGCGCGGGTTGCTCTTCCTGCCAGAGTCCGATTTCACTCTTCACTATTCACTCTTCACTCTTTCCGGTCAGAAGGTCCTCGACCTCCGCCCCGGCCCGAACGACGTGTCGCACGTCCCGCCGGGTGTCTACTTCGTGATGGAGCAGACAGCAGTCAGCAGTCAGCATGCAGGGCGGACTGCGGTTGGCGGTGAGCGGTCAGCGGTCGCCGTCCGCAGGGTGGTCATAGCGCGCTGAGACGCACCGGGGACCGAGTGTGACGGCAAAGTCCCCCGACCTGACGCCCGATCGGTAACGTCTAATCTGGGGACGCTGCCCTGATTCTCTCGGCTTGCAGACACCACCATCTGTGCCACTCAGTGACGGACAACGCCCCAACGGTGGTGTCCCGCAGCCTACTGAAGAGGAGACAGAAATATGGTCAGCGTCCCCAGATTACCGGCGGTCCAACACTGCGGGCCCGGCTATGAGGCGAAGGAAGTACTCGACCGCATCGTCGCGGCCCAGAGCCCGCAGGTGGACGTTGTCACCGGCGCTACCGGTTCGAGCCGCTGTCTGATGGCCGCGGTCCATCGCGCCCTGACCGCAAGGTAGTCTGCGGCAGCGCCGCCGGAATTGCCAGAACTCCAGCTATTCGATTTTCAGCAGCCTGCCGCGGTATTCACTCGCGCCGGCAGAGATGCGATAGCAGTAGACCCCGGCAGGCAACTCGCGCGCGTCCCAGGACAGCACGGCTCCTGAAGAACGATAGACGACCCGACCCATCGCATCGGCAACCGTGACTGTTGCCTCGCGCACTCCTGGCGGGAGAGCAAACGTCACACGTTGGCGGAACGGATTCGGCCTCGCCGTCGGCGCGAAGCGTCCGGCGTCAGGCGTGTAGCGTCTGTCGTCTACCGCCAACAGGCCCCGGCCGTCGGTCTTGACCAGGTACGCCTCTTCGTACGCGCTGTCCGGCAGTTCTGCGCCGCCGGCCATGACGAGTCCGCCGTCACGCGTGCGGGCGATGGCCGCCAGCCCCGACTGGTCGAGACTGCCGACCCGCTGGGTCCAGGCCTTGTTACCGAGTCTATCCACTTTGATGAGCAGCGGCCACATAGTGTCAAGACCGCCGGCCGGCGCCAGCAGAAGGAAACCACCGTCGGTGTCTTCCAGCACGTCGGTGGCACGCTCGTTGTTGTACCAGAGGTAGGTTTCGGGGAACGTCCGGACCCATTCGGTGTCACCGGCGGCGTTCAGTTTGAGCAGGCTGGCGTCCGCGGGCTGGGCCGTATCGGAGATTGAGCCGGAAACGATGAACCCGCCGTCGCTCGTCGGCCGCGCCCGGTGGCCGCAGTTGTTGTCTCTGAATCGGTAGGCGCGGGTCCACACCGTATCGCCGTTCCAGTCGGTGCGGACCAGGTAGACGTTGTCGACGCCCTCGGGGTCGAGCGCAGTGCCGCACAGGATGTAGCCGTCGCCGGTGCGTTCGACACTTGTGAAGAAGTGCAGGTCAAGCGCGGGATAGCTGCGACCCCAGAGCAGGTTGCCGTCAGGAGCGACCTTGATAAGGTCGAGATTCGGGGTGAACGTCCAGCTCGCCGCGACGAAACAACTGTCGGGGCTGACAGCAACCGCGTACCCCGCATCACCGTCGCCCGGGCTGCCGAATCGCCGGGTCCAGACCGTGTCACCGGCGGGAGTGTACCGCACGAGCAGGACGTCCGGCGACGTACCGCCGCTGCCCGAGTAGTCACAGCCGACGGCGACAAAGCCGCCGTCCCACACCGGCTTGACGTCGTAGGCATACTGGTTGTCCAGTCCACTCACCATGCTCATCCATTGGAGCCGGCCCAGCGAATCGGTGCGAACGAACCAGAAATCGCCGGCAACGGCCCCATACGACTCAGTGTAGCCGGCCGCGGCAAACCCATTGTCCGAGGTCTGAACTACTGACATGAAGGCGTCCGGCCAGCCGTTCTGGCCGAAGAACCTCTCGAACGTCGTCTGCCCGAAGGCCGCGCTGCCAAGCGCCACGGCCAACGCAAGAGCACCTTCCAATCTCATCGTTCCCCCGTCCTATTCTGTCTTGACCAGCCGGCCGCGATAGTCTCTCCCGGTCGAGACAACCCGATAGCAGTAGACCCCGGCAGGCAGGCTGCCTGCATTCCAGACAATCCGGTCCGTGTTCGCGCCGGAAAGTTCGGCTACGATGCGACCCTGCGCATCGAAGATACGCACCCTCACCCCTTCCCTCTCCCTCTGTTCGAGGGCGAGGGTAACAGAGGTTCGGAATGGATTCGGCACGGCTCTGAGCTTGAAGCCCGGAGCTTGCGGCTTGAAGCTCTCCTCGGCAACGCCGAGGAGAATCCCGCCCGGGTAGTGGTAGCCCATATCGAGCGCATCCATATCGATTATCGAGTCAGTGCGGGTGGTCCAGGTGCGGAGCAATGCATCGAGGTCGAGCGGCGTGGTCATTTCGAGGGTATCGCCCGCGTCGAGACACGGGCTGTTCTGAGTCTGGCCTGCCGCCGCCTGGCTCAGGCAGTAGTCGCCCTGCGGCCCGGTGACGAACAACGGGTTCCCGGATATGTCGCCCGACCCCATCGAGCAGCCATAGAGCGCGTTGTTGTAGTAGTCGTTATGAGAAGTGCTGATGACCGCGCCCGACTGCGACTCATTGTAGATGCCCGAACCGCTGGTTGCCTGGTTGTTCGCGATGATGTTGTTGCGGACGTAGGTCGTGCAGCCGATGTCGTTGTAGATGCCGCCGCCCTCGGACCACATGTGCGGCCCGGCGCAGACGTTGTTGACAATGGTATTGTTGATGATGAACGGCCGGGCGTAGAGGTCCATCCTGATGCCCGCGCCGTACTTCCAGGCGTCGGTGGCACAACGGTTGTCTTTGATGAGATTGTTGAAGATGATCGGCTTGCGTCCGAGGTCGACGTAGATGCCCGCACCGTACGCGCGGCAGTCGAGGCCGGTATCGGAGTAGAGCACGTTGGCCTCGATGGTGTTCTGGTAGATGAGCGCGTCGGCGTTGCAGTAGATACCGCCGCCGTAGTTGCGCGAGCTGTTGCGCAGCGTGTCATGGTGGATGTAGTTGAAGCAGACCTCGGGCCGGCAGCCGGAAATGGCGTCGATGTACATCCCGCAGCCGTAGTTGTAGTTCTCGATATCCTTGAAGCAGCCATCGATTTCGTTGCCAGTCACCAGCGGGCTGAACGGGGTCGAGTAGCTGTACAGGTAGATGCCGACGCCGTTGCACCGGGTCACGCGATTGCCGACAATCGAGACCTCGCCGCCGCAGGCGATGCCGGCCGCGCCGCCGCCCGCGTTGTAGCCGTTGGCGAACGTGAACCCGCGGACCAGCGTCGCCCGTTTGAGGCTGGAAGAAGTCATCGTCAGGCAAACCCCGGCATGCTGGCCGTCCACGATGGTCGATTCCGGCCCGGCAACGGAAAGCAGCCTGATGCCGTCAATTGAAGGCCAGGTCAGGTTCTCGGCGTACGTCCCAGGCTTCACCAGCACGGTGTCGCCGGACGACGCCATCCCGAGCCCGGCCTGGATGGTCGCCGCTGAGTCCGGCACCAGTATCACGCGGCCGAACGCCACGACCGCAGGCACGAGCAGAAAGAACACGATGTTCCTCATGTTGGCTCCTTTCTGGACAGGGAAGCATAGTCGCCGGCCGCCGCTTGTCAAACCGTCTAGCACGGTCCGGATTCCGGGATTGACCGCCACAAAGACACCGGCGAGACGGTCTCACGGCCGAAGTTTGAAGTCCGAATGACGAGTCAATGCCGAAGCCCGAATTCCGAACGGGGTACCATCCTTCGTTCGAGCTTCAATCGGACTTCGAGTTTCGACCTTCGAGTTTGCGGGTCTGCCGGTGGCCCAATGGCGGGCCGGGCATCGCTGATTCCTTCTCGGCCCGAGGGAATTGCGACGGGACGACCGTCAATCGGCCCGGCTGAACCGGCGGCTCTATCGTCCCTGCAGCACGGCGACCAGCAGGTAGACGCCGATGACGCCGGCCGCGACGAAGGCAACAACGCCGATGACCGGCACCAGCGAGTGCAGGGCCGTGGGCGCCGCGACCACGAGCAGCGACGCGCCGATGATTATCGCCGCGAGGACGATGGCGGCGGCGAGCTGGTTGTTGGAACGACTGAGGTTTCGGGCAATCTGGCGCAGCTCCTCGTGGTCAATCTGGAGCTTGATTTCGCCTTTCTTGAGCCAGTCGCTCACCTAGCGCAGGTCGCCGGGCAGGTCGCGCACCAGCGTCTCGATGTCGACCGCCGAGCGCCGCAGGTCTCTGTACCACCCCAGCGGGCCCAACCGGCGCCAGGCCAGGTGCTCAAGGAACGGTTTCATCTCTTCGACGAAGTTGAACTCCGGGTCGATGAGCAGGCCGAGCCCTTCGACCGTGGCGAGGCCGCGCGCGAGCATCGCCAGTCCGGGCGGGATGGAGATGCGGTGACGGTGGCTGACCGCCAGCAGTTCCCGCAGCACGCGGCCGAACGAAAGCTCCCGCAGGTTCGCGCCGTAGTACCGGTCGAGCAGGTCCTTGATGTCGGCGCGCAGGGCGGCCTCGTCGACCGGCGCGGTCTTGGCGCCGACCTTGAGCACGAACCGCGCCAGCCGGTTGCTGTCCTGCCGGTAGGCGGCGAGCAGCATGTCAACCAGCAGGTCACGGGTGTCGTCGTCAATCCGGCTGAACATCCCATAGTCAATGACGCCCAGCCGGCCGTCCGACATCACAATGAGGTTGCCGGGGTGCGGGTCGGGCTGGAAGAACCCGTGCTCGAATATCATCCGCATGTACACGCTGCTGCCGAACCGGCCGAGCCGATGCCGGTCGACCCCGGCCCGCTCGAGCGCGGCCGTGTCGGTCGGCTTCATTCCGACCAGCAGGTCCTGGACCAGCAACCGGGGCGTCGTGTAGTTCCAGTATATCTTCGGTATCACGACCGATGCGTCGTCGGCGAAATGGCGGCGGCAGATGTCCGCGTTCTGGCCTTCGCGGACGAAGTCGAGCTCGAGCCTGAGCCCGCGGCCGAACTCGGCGACCAGGCCGACCGGGTCATAGACCGCGAGGTCGGGCTGGCGCCGCTCGATGAACCGCGCGGCCGACGCGAGGATGGCAAGGTCGCCCTCAATCACCTCCGCAATTCCCGGCCGCTGGACCTTGACCGTGACCTCCTCACCGCTCGCCAGCCGCGCGCGGTGCACCTGCGACAGCGACGCGGCCGCGATGGGCTCACGGTCGAACTCGGCGAAGACGTCGCCGGGCAGGCGACACGTCTCCGCCCCGATGACGCGCTCGACCGCATCGTACGGCACGCCCGGCACGTTGTCCTGCAACCTCGCCATCGCCTTCAGGTAGTCGGGCGGCAGAATGTCGGGCCGCGTGGACAGCATCTGCCCGAGCTTGATGAACGTCGGCCCGAGTTCTTCAAGCGCCTTGACCAGCCGCTCCGGCGCTCGGAGCGCGGCCAGGCCGGGTTCCGCCGCCTGACCCAGCTTCAGCCGGCCTTCGAGCCCGAGCTTCGCCGCGAACTGGGCGAACCCGTAGCGAATCAGCACCGCGCCGATGTGCCGCGCCCGCGTGAGCCGGCGCCGGCCCTTCAACCAGCCGAACGGGTCAATGCCCGGATTCGGGGGCTCGTGGCAGGGCTCTTCCGAATGCTCGGGCAAGTCGTCTCTCATCTCAGTGGCGGCAAGCCGAAAGGAGCCTGGGCTTTCTCATGGCGGTACAGGCAAGCATAGTCAACGCACCCGGCATGTCAACTCGTCTTCTGTTGACTTGGCGGTGCTATGGCCCACAATTATCGGCAAAAGGAGCCCCGTGATACGAACTCTGACCATGACCTTCGTGCTTGCCCTGCTCGTTCTCGCCGGGTGCGGGCAGAAGACGGCGACCGCGCCGGTGGCCGCGACCCAGCCTCAGCCCAGGACCGAGGCGCCCACCAACCTGCCCAAGCTCTGGGATTTCTGGGCGACATGGTGCCCGCCCTGCAAAGAGCTGAAGCCGACCATCGAGGCCCTCGAAAAGGAATATGCGGGCAAGATTGAAATCAAGTCCATTGATGTTGACCAGGACAAGGACCTGGCAAAGAAGTTCGAGGTCCAGGCGATACCGACGCTCGTGTTCCTCGACGCCAAGGGTAACGAGCTTTCCCGCATCGTCGGGCTCGTGCCGCGGGACACCATCATCGGCCGGTTCAAGACCCACGGGTTCATACAGTAGTCAAGGCCAAGTGACAGCCGGCAGCGCTGCAAGGCGCTGCCGGCTCTTTTCCGGGACCCGGGCGACAACATCAGACCCACATGCGGCAAGTGCCGAAACTCGAAGTTCGAGTACCGATTGAAGCTCGGAATGAGGAGAATGTCCGACCCCGACTTCGGACTTGTTTCGCCTTCAGTCGTCATTCATTCTTCGGACTTCGAGCTTAAGGCCCTATCATCGCGTCTTCGCGCCCATCAATTTCGGATTCGGGGTGGGAGGAAGTCCCGGATTGACACGCGGCCGGACGCGCACTAGCATCATCCTGCGGCAGTACAAGAATCAACCATGCGTCCATACCAACCCGACCAGGTGCAACCCGGAACGACTGGTGACCGGGGCTCATGAGCATCAGCGTCCGACCCTACGTCCGCGGCCAGGATGAAGAAGTCCGGGTCGACCTCTACAACCGCGCGCACGCGGAGGACGAGGACTTCGTACCTTCGACCGTCGAGGAGACCCGCCGCTGGGACCAGTCGCCGGATGAACTGCATCGGCACCGGTTCATCGCCGCGCTGGACGGCATCCCGGCCGGGGTCGCGTTCGCCTACGTTGACCCGCACCGTACTGACGGCAAAGGCTTGATGTCCGGCCCGCATGTTCCACCCGAGTTACGGCGCCGAGGCGTCGGCACGGCGCTGGCCCGGGCCGTGCTCGACGACCTCGCACAACGCGGCCGGACCACGGCCCAGGCTCATGAACGCGACCGGGCCGACATCAACGGTTTTCTGGCGTCGCTCGGGTTCAAGGCGGTACGCCGGTTCAGCGAGATGCAGCGGCCGCTCGCCGACCTGCCGCAGGGCGTCGGCGAATCAACCGAGGCCGACGTGGCCGTGGTCGCGCCGACTCCGGAGGTGCTGGGCACTGTCATCGCCATCGAGAACGAGGCGTTCAAGGAGCACTTCAACTACCGGCCGTTCACGTTGCCCGAGCTTGAGTTCATGGTCCGTGCCTCGGCCGAAGATGGCACGGTCACGCACATCTCGCTCGCCCGTGTCGGCGGCACCCCCGTCGCCTACCTGTGGTACGGCTACGACCCGAAGGAAGTCGCCCACCTGAAGAAGAACCGCGGCGGGCTCTGGGACCTGGGCGTGCTGAAACCCTGGCGCAACCGCGGGGTCGCCAAGGCGCTGATGCTCGCCGGAATGAGACACCTGAAGAACGACGGCATGGACGAGGTCCGGCTCTACGTTGACGACACCAACGTAACCGGCGCGCACCACTTGTATGAGAAGCTCGGCTTCACGCTGGCATACCGGGAGTTCGTCCATTCGCTCGACCTTGCGCCCGGTCGCCAAGACTGAGGAGGAAAAGTGAAAGCGAAGAAGACGTGGCGCGAAAAGCTGGCCGAAAACAAGGACCTGCCCAAAACGATGGTCATACCTTCACCCACAGAGGTGGACGAAGTGATGCGCCGGGTCCCGAAGGGAAAGCTCGCCACCATCAACGGAATCCGCGCCTGCCTCGCACGGAAGCATGGCACCGACATCGCCTGTCCGATGACGACGGGCATCTTCGCGTGGATTGCCGCGCACGCGGCCGAAGAAGCAAGAACCGCGGGCGAGAGGGACATCACACCCTGGTGGCGGACGCTCAAGACCGGCGGCGAACTCAACCCCAAATACCCGGGCGGCATCCCGACGCTTACGAGACTTCTCCGCGCTGAAGGCCACAAGGTCACAAAGAAAGGCGGGAAGTCACTTGTCGCGGACTTCCGGTTCTGCCCGGCGGAGTTGTAGGACCGGAAGTTGAACCTCGCCATCCGCCACTACGTCCCCGGCCGGGACGAGCAGACC
>Ga0116202_10002520_pt1 | contig 10971 bp, 13 predicted proteins | sample LakKivw325mmetaG_FD_94479 | JGI IMG/M metagenome (GOLD analysis project Ga0116202, IMG submission 94479) | Anoxic lake water microbial communities from Lake Kivu, Rwanda to study Microbial Dark Matter (Phase II) - Lake Kivu water 325m metaG | ecosystem: Environmental > Aquatic > Freshwater >... | reverse complement strand
GCAGCACGCATTGTTCACGACCTCGAATGAGAGACGGTTCAGCTAGGGAGTGTCAGGCATATGCCACCAACCCCGAGGTAAGACAGCGACACCTACTCGACGACAAGAGGTTATTGACACGGCCCATGTCATTTTGGATTTGGGATTTTGGATTGCCGATTATCGGTGCGGACGGCAACTCATTTTGGATTGATGATTTTGGATTGTCGATTTGCAGGTGCGGACGGCAACGCATTTCAGATTGATGATTCCAGATTGCCGATTGGCGGAGCGGATGATGACGGCCGACAGCTTACGGCTAACAGCTTGCAGCCTTCAGACAGGATGCGGGAGCCGTAAGCCGGAAGTGGATGTCGATTTGCGGACATGAAATCCAGTCCGATTGACTCCAGCGTGGGTGGATGTTACACTAATGCAGACGTGAGGTGACGCATGAAAACCATCGAGGAAACACTCAAGAAGGCCGCCGAACTGCCGGACGATCTGCAGGAAGAAGTTGCCGATTTCGTGGAGTTTCTGGCTGAGAGGCGGATGCGCAGCGGCCTTGGCGCGCGAGACCGAGCAGCGCTTGCGACGCAGCTTGCCGCAATGGCGCAGGACTCGGAGGTGCAGGCAGAGTTACGCGAAATCGAGCGGGAGTTTGCCACGGCTGAGACCGACGGTCTGGAAAACGGCTGATGCCCATTCATCGCGGCGAGGTCTATTTCGTCAACCTGAACCCGACGATTGGCCGCGAGCAGGCCGGGCAGCGACCCGTGCTGGTTCTGTCAATTGACGAGGTCAACCGCCTGCCGCTCGTGGTCACGGTCGTCGTGGGAACCAGCGGCGCGAACATCACGCGTGACTACCCCATGAATGTCCGCGTGTCAACAGAGCAAAGCGGACTGCCGATGGAAACTGTCTTCCTGTGCTTTCAGATTCGCTCAATAGACCCCAAACGTCTCCCTGCGCAGCCGGCCGGCAGAGTCTCCCGGGAAATGCTGGAGCGAGTCGAGACCGCGGTTCGCTACTGCCTCGGGCTCTGAGTCGAGCCAGCGCAGGAATAGGAGCACGACCCGCCAGTCGGGGAAGGCGGGTGAAACGCCTATTGATACGGCCATAGGCATTTCAGATTGATGATTCCAGATTGCAGATTGGCGGAGCAGAGACGGCCGACGGCTTACGGCTAACGGCTGACGGCCTCGGTCGTTTATCGTTCTTTCGTACATCGTTGGTTCGTCTGGAAACGATGAACGATGTACGAATCAGCCGAACCAACGAATGGGAGCGGTGAGCCGTGAGCTGTAAGCCGAAAGCGGATGTCGATTGCCGATTGGCGGGCCGGACGCAGATGGCTGACGGCTTACGGCTGACAGCTTACAGCCTTCAGACAGGATGCCGACGAAGCTGTTCGGGGCGGTGAGCCGTGAGCCGTAGGCCGATTGCCTGGTCCGCTCGGGAGAAGCCCATTGTTGAGGCCGCACTGCGGGCGCTGCTCGCAGGCGAGTACGTCACCGTGAGAGACGCCGCCGGAGCGCGTATGGGACACTTCCCACAATTTCTAATCCGAATCACGTCAAGGGCATCGGGCCACGCCCGTAGGCACTTCAGATTGCCGATTGTAGATTGCAGATTGGCGGTTCGCCCGGTCAGGTAAGGTAGAGGTAGATGCAGAGGCCGGCTTCGCTGCCGAAGCAGGCTCGTCTGCTCCTCAATCCCTCGTCCCATGTCCCCGCTTCCCAAGTGAACTGGTCAGACAACGCGGTTCATTTAAATGAACCGCGCTCTTCTGCACGATGAGATCGGGCCCTGCAGATTTGACACGCTCGCCTGTGTGCCTATCATTCCTCAAAGGAGCACCAAAATGGCTCAGGTCAAAGAAGATGTCATTCGGATGATTGAGCGCCTTCCCGACGACGCGGGCGTGGCCGACATAATGGCCGAGCTCTATTTCCGCATGAAGGTGGAGCGCGGACTCAAGGAACTGGACGAGGGCAAAGGCATACCTCAAGCGGTGGCCCGCGACCGTCTCAAGCAGTGGCTCAGCTAATCTGGTCTCCTTCGGCAAGCAGAGACCTGGCTGACATCTGTGCCTGCATCGGGCGCGACTCCGAGTACTATGCCCGGCTCTTCGCCCAGCGGGTGGTGGCGGCAACAGAGGCGCTGGTTCAGTTCCCAGAAGCGGGCAGAATGGTGCCTGAGTTCGGACGCCGCGACCTTCGTGAGCTGCTGTTCCAGAAGTACCGGATCGTCTATCGCGTCAAACCAAACGAGGTCCAGATAGTGACGGTCGTACATGGCGCGCGGCTGCTGCCAGACATCGAGGAACCCGAAGAGCCGTCGGCGACCGCAGACAGACCCAAGACAACGGACTAGATTCGTCCTGCGCGTCGGAGGCGGGCCGTACGGAGAAAGGGACAGCCACCAATCTGGCAACGGCGGCAAGGGCATCGGGTCACATCCGCAGGCGTTTCAGATTGCCGATTGTAGATTGCCGATTGGCGGAAGCAGCGGAACGAGGAGTCGTTCCTTCATACATCGTTGTTGGCCGCAGCGGCCCCGGTCAGACAGCGCGTTCCCGGAGGGACCGAGTGTGGTATCGGCAAACGATGAACGATGGACGAATCTCCCGAGCCAACGAAGATGCTGTTGGCTTCAGAAGCCCCTGTCGAACAGCGCGGGGCGGTAGGCCGTGAGCCGTAAGCCGAAAGCGGATGTCGATTGCAGATGGGCGGTTAGGCCGCTACGAACTGGCGGACTTCGACCTGCGTGCCGTTGTGAGCCGCCTGCTCCGCGTCTCTCACTAGCCGGTCAGCGACCGCGGAATCGACGTAGTCCTCGCCGCAATTCGGACAGACCTGCGCGGGAACTCCCCTGAACACGATGGTCAGGCCGTCGCGCTCCAGCGTCACGGTGGCCGTCCCCGGTCCCGTTTCAGCCTGTTTGCAGACAACGCACTTCATCGGCAGGTCAGCATATCTGGGGCCGGGCCGATGTCAATCAGCAGGGAGTCTCGGGCACGCCCTTATCTCAATCCGCCGCGCGTCCGCGTGCGACCTACAGGTCGTCAGGCGAGAGCCCGGTACGCTTGGCGATGCGAGCCAACATGCGTGGCCCGATCTCAACGTGGTCATGGAACGCGAACACGAAGTCAGGCCAACCCGGTCGGCTGAGTACACGATGAGAAGTCCCCGCCTGTCGCTTAATGACCCATCCGGTTCGCAGCAGCGCGGCCAGGACTCCGTTGGCCCTGGTTGAGGGCCAGTTGTTCATGCTGGAACGGCGAAGACTTCCCGGAGGGCCGGGATTTCCTCGCCGTGCTCTATTCGGTCAGCCATGACTCGCAGCGCCAGCGCCTGAACGCTGGCGACCGCCTCAGCCCGGGTGGCGCCGTATGCCATGACGCCCGGCAGGTCAACGACCTCCGCGAGCCACCGCCCGTCGGTTTCTCTTTCTACTTCAATCTTCACTCTTGCTCCTGTCTGCGGACAAGGCCTGCTGTCCGACACAGTGTAGTTTGACTCGAATAGACCAGAGTGTCAAGCGCCGGCGAGCGCCTGATGCGAGAAGAGAGCGCCTGTCTGAGACTGCTGCGGCGGCGTACGCCGCCCGACGCTGTCTAGACCTTGCGCGGCAAGGAGCTACTGGGGGAAGATACGGGCACTTCCACTATTCTTACGAATACGAAGCCTGTCAATGTAGTTCCGGAGAACGAGGCCAGCTGACAGCTAACGGCCTCGGTCGTTCATCGTTCCTCCGTACATCGTTCATTCGTGGCCGGGAAAACGATAGACGAAGAAGACGCTGTTGGCTTCAGAGGCCCCTGTCGAACAGCGCGGCGCGGTAAGCCGTGAGCCGTAAGCCGAAAGCGGATACCGATTGCCGATTGCCGGCTGACCGCTCACGGCCAGCAGATTTGACGCGGGGAGTTCCTTCGCGTAGTATCTAGCGATGAGCAGCACACGACGAAGCACGCGGGCGCAGGTCGCGACATCAGGCAGGCGAAGGGAGTTTGACGTCGTCATCGAGCGAGACGAGGACGGCTACTACGTGGCTTCGGTCCCGGCCCTGCGCGGCTGTCACACGCAGGCGAGGTCCCTCGACGTTCTGATGAAACGGGTGCAGGAGGCCATAACGCTGTGCCTTGAGGTCGAGGAACCGGTCACGAGTCAGTTCGTGGGCGTCCAGCGGGTCACAGTCGCGGTGTGAGCGATTTTGCTTCGCTCTCGGGCGAACGTCTGATTAAGGCCCTGCGCAAGCAGGGCTTCGCGCTGGTTCGGGTCAAAGGCAGCCATCACTTCCTCCGTCACGCGGATGGCCGGTGCACCGTTGTTCCGGTTCACCGGGGCGAGGCCATCGGGCCGGGTCTGCTCGCACAGATTCTGCGCGACTGCGATCTGACCAGGGAAGACCTGCGGTCCGCACTCTAGTCGCGAGCCTCGGGGAGCTTCAGGGTCACGGCCTTTCTCAATCCGCCGCGCGTCCATAGGACATTTCAGATGGCAGATTCAGCGACGGTCCCTGAGTCAGACATAGCCGCCTAACCGTCATACAACTATCCCTCGTCTGACCCGCAAATGGCGCGGGTGCGGGGTATATGTTTGACAAGAGCGCCCGCACCCGCTTTGTCCTCTATGGTTCCCGTTGGTGGTCGGGAACTTCCAATTATCGGCCCTGGTTCCCAGTTGTCAATGGCTTGCCGCGGACGCAGTCCGCGAGTTTTCAGTGATTTGCAGGAGAACCAGGGGCACGCCGATTCCGCCCGCGGACTTGACCTCCCCGCCCACGCGCTCTAGAATCCAGCCGGATGCTGAATCGATACCAAACCACCCACCCACCCAGGGGCTGTCCGACTCTTGGTTGTGGCACTCTGCCTGCCGTGCCTGTCCTACGCCAGTACGGCCCCAAGGCACCCCGTTCGAGTCTGGGCAACTTACGGCGTGGGCGCGGGCAGTATGGCCTACGCGGGAGCCCTGGGCGTGTCCTTTCAGACCGGGCACGACCTGTTCACAGCCCGAGCTGCCGGGACCGGAGTGCCGTTCGTTAATGTGGGAATGGGCGACATCGGTTTGCTTTACGGACGAAGCTCGGCGGACGGATGTACGAACGCATCGGTCTCGGCCGGGTTGAGCTATACGTCGGGGCGAGTCTACGGTAGAGATGTCCGGACCATCGGCGTCCCGGTCGAGGCCAGCGTCACGCTGCTACCTTGCGCCTACGTCGGAATCGGTGTCGGCGTATTCGGGAACCTGAATCTCACACTGCCATTCTGCGGCGGGACGATCTTCCTCCGGGTTGGCAAGTTGCGCTGACTCCGACCGAACTGAAGCTGAGAGCCCAGGCGCAAGCACAAGCTGACCGCGGACGGCCGACAGCGGATCGTGGACGGCCTGACAGGACGAAGCAGCACACCTATCCTTTTACGGTTGCTCATTGGTGAACTGGTATGACTAAACGTGAATCGATTCTGAGAGAGCTGGACCGGATTCCGGACTCCGTGCTGGATGAGGTTACGGACTTCATCCACTTTCTGCAGGCACGGATCGCGCGGGATGGCGTGGCGACAGCGGTCGCGAGCGAATCCTCCCTGAAGAAGGACTGGCTGCGGCCGGAAGAGGATGAGGCATGGCAAGACCTGTGAGAGGCGATGTGGTGGTCGTGCCGTTCCCGTTCTCCGACCTGACGCAGGCCAAGCGCCGGCCTGCCCTTGTCCTGGCTGAGTTGGAGGGCGACGACCTGATTCTCTGCCAAATCACGAGCCGGGCCCTGTCGGACAGCTACGCGATCAGCCTGACCGATGCTGACTTCGCCCAGGCGGCCTCCGGCTGGGAAGCAATATCCGACCCAACCGCCTGTTTGCAGCCGACACAATGCAATCGTGCTCTACCGCGTCGGCTCCCTTGCCCCGACCAAGCTCTCCAAGGTCGTGGACCGCGTAGTCTCGATACTGAGAACCTAGCTCAAGGCCACGGGCCTCACGCCTACCGCCAGCCCAAGGGAGTTTCAGGGATACGGCCTGTCTCAATCCGCCGCGCGGGCGAGTTCGTCGGCCTTGGCCACGAAGGCGCGCGCCTGTTCCAGTAGCTGGCGGAGTTCGTCCGGCTCGAATCTGACAAAGTCCTCGTAGTCGCCGCCCAGCCTCGAGTCGAATGCCCGGTCGAGCGCGGGCGAGTTCACGCGGGAGTATGCCGGGTTGACAAACTCTTGGTGGAACAGCGCCATGACGCCGGAGTGTCTTGAGGACTTCAGACCTTTTGTCGTCAGCAGCGCGTCGGCACAATCCGGCGTCCCTATGCGACGGTTCTCATTCAGGCAAGCGGCAGGCACTGGGTTTCGGTAGAAGGTTGTTGACAGCGGGAACCGCCGATAGACGTCTTGGGTTCGGAATCATATCTGCGTTCATCTGCGGTTCCAGCTATCCCAGCAGATGCCCCATCGGAATCGCCCAGAGCCGCTCGTCCAGCCTCACTGCTTCTTTGCCGTTGTAAGCGAGCACTGCCGCACGGCAGTCCGGAGTCCGGTCGAGAAACGCCCGCAGGCCTGACAGGTCCTTCTCATTCCACCGCGTGGCCGCCTTGACCTCAATTGCGACGACCGTGCGGTTGTGTTCAATGACCAGGTCAATCTCGTGCCGGCCGTGTTCCTGCCAGTAGCTGAGTTGAGCGTCAGGCACATGGGCCTCAAGCAGCGCGGCCACGTTCTGGGCAACATAGGTCTCGAACAGCGCTCCACGCAGCAGTTCATCGCGGCCCGGGTCCAGCGCGGTGACACCGACCAGGTGCGCGGCCAGTCCGCTGTCGGTGAAATGCAGCTTCGGTGACTTCACGAGGCGGGAACTGCGGTTCCGGCGGAAGGCCGGCAACCGCCGGATGAGGAATGACGCCTCCAGCAGGCCCAGGTACCGTGATACGGTGGCGGCATTGAGTCGGGCGTCGCGGCCGAGCGAACTCATCACCAGCATCTGCCCGGTACGCAGCGCAGCCAGTTGCGCCAGATTGTGGAAGGCCACCAGGTCGCCAACCTGTGACAACTGTCGCACGTCGCGCTCGACGTAGGTCTGCACGTAGCCGCGGAACCACTCGGCAACCTCTCCGGCCGGACTCAGGGCCGCGGGCGGCAAGCCACCAGTCAGGACTTCTTCCTCGGTGACCGGCCGCGCCCGGCCGCGGGGCGCTTCCGGCGAAGCAAGGAAATGCGCAAGAAACGGCCGGTCGCCTGTCTCCCTACGGATTTCCCGTCGGGTCATCGGATGCAGGGTGAAATACCCGGCGCGGCCGGCCAGGGTTTCGGAAACGTGCCCGAGCAAGGCCAGGTTGGCCGACCCGGACAGGATGAACCGGCCGGGTTGCCGGCGCTCATCAACGTTCCTCTTCAGCGCAACGAGAAGCTCGGGGCAGCGCTGCACCTCATCGAGGATGGCCGGCTCAGCCAGAAGCGACTCCGGATTCGAGCGTGCCGCAGCGAGCGTGGCGAAATCATCCAGCGTTCGGTAAGCGTAGCCCCGGATTAGGGCGGTCTCGTTCTGAAGCAGCGTGCTCTTGCCCGATTGACGTAGCCCGGAGAGCACCACCACCGGCAACTGACGCCGGGCACGCACCAGCCTGGGCGCGATTTCGCGGGGAAGATAGCCTGTCATATTCGACTATAGTGTAGTGGCAATTTGCCAGCAGTCAATTGACCGCCCCTTGCACGTCAGGGCTGGTGCCCCGCCGCGAAAGCGGGGACAGTCCCACTGAGCTCAGTTTCCCCGGACCCCTTGCACCTCAGGGGCTTCCGGCCCCTAAGGCGGTGTACGCAGCTCCCTTTGGTCGCTGCACGTGTACCTGTGACCCCTCGGGGGGAACCCTTGCGGTACAGTCCCCGTTTTCGCTAGAACCGGCGGTCCCAGTATTTGGCGATCTTGGCCCTGATTTCCGCGTCGGTCGGTGGGCCGCTCGGGACACGATCCGAATTGCAGGACAATTCGGTCATGTCCCTGCGCTTGTCCATGAGCTCCTGAACGCTGTCCGGCGCGAAGCGCGTAAGCTGCGCGTAGGCGTGCTGGTCCCCCATCGGGTGCTTCCGGTAGTAGTAGCGCAGCGGAAAGACGACATACAGCCAGTCCTTGGCCCTCGTCACCGCGACGTAGAACAGCCGGCGCTCTTCCTCGATACTGTCGTCGTCATCGGTCGCCATGTCCGAGGGAATCATTCCGTCGGCGGCGTGAATGACGTAGACGACCTTCCACTCGCAGCCCTTGGCCGAGTGCATCGTCGATAGCACCAGCCAGTCTTCGTCCTTGTAGGGCGGCCCGGCAAGGTCCGCGGTCGTGTCGGGCGGGTCAAGCGTCAGGTCGGAGATGAAGTTGGCCCGCGACTTGTACCGCTGGGCCACTGCTTCGAGTTGTTCGAGGTCGCGCAGCCGCGGCTTCGGGTTATCGTAGAGCGTGGCGAGCAGCGGCTCGTAGAACCTCCGCAGCCGCTCTACCTGAGAAGCGACCGGCAGTTCTTCCTTGCGCAGCGCGAGCAGGGTCTGCGCCAACTCCTGGTACTGGTCGTGGGCGGCCGGGGGCATCGCTATCTGCCCGAGCACCGCAAGGTCGTAGGTTTGCGCCTCCAAGTCGGCGACGAACCGCTCCGCGGTACGGGGACCAACGCCCTCAAACATCTCAAGCACCCGAAACCAGCTCATGTCGTCGCGCGGGTTTTCGAGGATCCGGAGGAACGCGAGCAGGTCCTTCACGTGCGCGGCCTCGAGAAACTTCAGGCCACCGTACTTGTGGAACGGAATGTTGCGTCGAGCGAGCTCGATTTCAAGTTGGTCCGAATGATGCCCGGCCCGGAAAAGCACCGCCTGGTGCTGGAGCTTGATGCCCTGCTCAAGGTGCTCAAGTATCTGGTCGCAGACGACCTTGACCTGTTCGTCCTCATCGCGGCAGGTGATGAGCACGGGCTTCTGCTTGCCCTTCCGCACCGCCTTCAGGTTCTTGGTGTAGCGATGCGGCGCGGGCTTCATCACCGCGTTGCCCACGTCGAGAATCGGCTGTATCGAACGGTAGTTCTGCTCGAGCGTCACCACGGTGGTGCCGGGAAACTGCTCCGGGAAGTCGAGGATGTTCTTGATGGTCGCGGCCCGGAACGAATAGATGGACTGAGCGTCGTCCCCGACGACAGTGATATTGTGGTTCTTCTGCCGCAGGCGCTGGAGGATTTCGGCCTGGATGATGTTCGTGTCCTGGTACTCGTCAACGAGAATGTGGTCGAACCGGGAGGACATCGCATCAGCCACCGTTGCATCCTCAAGCACGTGGTCCCAGAAGAGCAGCAGGTCGTCGTAGTCGAGCACCTGGCGCTGGCCCTTGCGCCTGGTGTAGGTGTTGAAGATGTTCTTCAGCCCGTCTTCGGCCTCGACGCACCAAGGGTAGTCCCTCTTGAGCACGTCGGCAAGGGGCTCACGCGAGTTTACGACCCGTGAGTAGATGGCGCGGATTGTCGCCTTGCGGGGAAAGCGCTTCTCCTTCGAAGCAAGGCCCATCTGGGCGCGAATCAGCCCCAGCATGTCGGCCGAGTCCGACTCATCCATCACGGTGAAATCAGGTTGCAGACCAACGACCCGTCCGTAAGTACGCAGCAGCCGGTTCGCCATCGAATGGAACGTCCCGCCCCAGACGGCCGACAGCCGACCGCTTTCGGCCGACGGCTTACGGCCTCCGGCTTCGGAACCCGGGCCGTAAGCCGATAGCCGATAGCCGATGGCCGATTGGGCGCGGTTGAGCATCTCCTGCGCTGCCCGGCGCGTGAACGTGAGCAAGAGGATTCGTCCGGGTCGTATACCCTGGTGTATCAGCCAGGCGACGCGATGCGCGAGCGTATTGGTCTTGCCCGTCCCCGCGCCCGCGATGATGAGCAGCGGCCCGTCGCCGTGAGTGACGGCCTGCAATTGCTGCGGGTTCAGAGCTTGGAGCCAGGGAGGAAGGTCAGGCATTCGGGAAGTATACAGCAGACAGGATACGGAATACAGGATTCAGGCTCCGCGGCCAACGCCGGATGCTGGTCTCGGCGCGTACCGGTCATCGTCTGCCGGTCTGCGCGATTGACTTCGCCCACGGCTCACCTATCCTTGTGTCGATGCGGTCAGGTTCGCGCCGCCCCGGACGGCGGCAACTCACTGCTCGAAGGCGTAGGCCTGAATGCCATGTCCCCGAAGCCGCAGAACGCGACCATAGAATCAGCAAGTAAGGAGGAGAGGATGCAACAGAGGAAACATAGCCGGCGTGCCGGCAAACCGGCCACCAAGCCCGAAGCGATGCCGCCCAAGATCGAAGCGGCCCCGAAGCAGAACCCGTTCACGAACATAGAAGACGCGGTCAACATGGTGATAATCGATGCCGCGCGCAAGCGGGCCGAGTCAATCCACATCGAACCGGGGCCTAAGGGGCTGGCCATACGCTTCCGAGTGGGCGGTGTCTTGCGCCCTGCTGCGGCACCCAAACCCGAACTGCAGGACGAGGTGATTCCCCGGCTGAAGAAGATGTCGAGAATGAGGACCGCTGACGAACGCGTCCCAAAGGACGGGCGGTTCGGGGCCATTATTGACGGCCGCGAAATCGACTTCCGTGTTCACAGCGTGCCCGCCTGCTATGGCGAAAGCCTGACCCTGCGGCTGCTGGATCGCGCCACGCTCATCAAGATGGACAAACTGGGGCTCTCCGCTGCCGCGCTGACCAAGGTGCGGGGCATGATGAGCAAGCCGCGCGGCCTGGTATTGGTCGCGGGGCCTGCCGGCGGCGGCAAGACCACGACCATGTACGCTTTGCTGAGCGAGATAGGCAAGAGCGACAAGAAGGTCGTCTCTTTCGAGTACCCGTTGGAGTTCAACCTCGACAATGTTACCCAGTCGCAGATTGACCCACGCTTGGGGTACGACTATGCGACCGCCCTGTCCCTGGTTGCACGCCAGGACCCGGACGTGGTCATGGTCGGCGAGTTGGGCGACGCCGACACGGCGCGGGCG
>Ga0116202_10002518_pt1 | contig 10976 bp, 9 predicted proteins | sample LakKivw325mmetaG_FD_94479 | JGI IMG/M metagenome (GOLD analysis project Ga0116202, IMG submission 94479) | Anoxic lake water microbial communities from Lake Kivu, Rwanda to study Microbial Dark Matter (Phase II) - Lake Kivu water 325m metaG | ecosystem: Environmental > Aquatic > Freshwater >... | reverse complement strand
GACTGCGAGAGGCGCGTCATCCTCGAGAACAGGAAGGCCTTCAGGTGGTTCCGGGTGGCATCGGGGCAGCGTTCCAGCGCGCACCGTTCGATCCACGTCAGCCAGTCGTCGGTTTCTGTCTCATGCGGCATGTCGGTTTTCCTGGCGGGCGAAGGTTTAAAGGGCGCCTAGTAGTAAGTAGTAGTAATCGGCAGGAGGCGAGGCCGCAAGAAAAATGATGTCCGGCGCACATTTTTCCGGAATTTCGCCCGCGACTCTTCTTTATAGAGATAGGGAGAGCGTATGGGACAAAGTTATAGAAAGGAGCAGACAATGACGACGAAGATGGAAGGGGATGTGGTTGCGGTCAAGAATGTGGGGATTCCGGGGGCGGCGGCGCCGCGGGTGAAGGACCAGAAGGTGTCGTATTATCATCCCACGGGAAAGGGTGATGGAACGGCATTGCGGCTTGAGCCGCGTTTCAACCGTGTGGAGGCCGACCGTCACAATTGCTTTTACCTTGAAATGGCGCCGCAGAAGACGTTGGCGACGCGCGAGGCTGACCAGCGGAATCCTGCGACGTTTGATTGGGAGAAGAAGTTGACGATCAAGCTGGGGTTCATGGATATCTGCGAGATGCTGACAGTGCTGGAGGGACGCCAGGAGAAGGTTGGCGGTCCGCGGAACGGGCTGTACCATGACAGTGCCAAGGCGGTGTCGGTGATTTCCTTCATGAAGAACAGTGGCCGGGAGGGGTATCTTCTCGGGGTCTCGAGGAAAGACAAGGCGGATGGGCAGCTGGTCCGGATGCACATCAGTTTGAGTGATGCCGAGGCGGCGGGGCTGCGCTGCATCCTTCAGACCGGATTGTTCTTTCTGGCCTTCCACAGCCAGTTGTTCGGGTGGACGCAGGATCGCGGGAGGGATGTTTCCGGTGGGGCCTTGAACTGACTGGAGCCGGGGCAGGCGGGCGGGTGGAGCCTGAATGTCGAGAAGGCCGGCCTGCTTGCCCCGGGTGCGCTGTCAGGCGGCCGGGGTCGGGAGTTCGATGGTGGCGCCGCAAAGGACGCGATCGCCGTCGTAGCATACGACAGTCTGGCCCGGGGTAATGGCCATCTGGGGTTCGTCGAAGTCCAGGCGCAGGAGGTCTGAACCTGCCGTGGTGGTGACAGACAGGGTGGCGGGGGCTTCGTGGTGTTGTTGACGGATCTTGGCGTGGACGCGCAGGGGCGTGTGGGGTGCGGACGCCAGGGCGATCCAGTTGGCATGCCGGGCGAGGAGGGAGGACGAAAAGAGATCCTTGTGGTGTCCCACGACGACGGTGTTGGTGCAGGCATCGAGGCGGACCACGTAAAGCGGGTCTTTGGCGCCGCCCAGGCCGAGGCCCTTGCGTTGTCCGACGGTGTACCGGATGATGCCCTGGTGTTGTCCCAGGGCGTGTCCGGCGAGATCAACGATGGGGCCTGGAGCGGCGTTGCCGTCGAAAAGCACATCGTAACTCTTGCTTTCGATGAAGTTCTGGCTTTCCTGTTTATCGGCGATTTCCGTCCATCCGATATCCCGGGCCACCTGTTTGACCTCGTCTTTCCGCATGTGGCCCAGGGGGAAGAGGGTATGGGCGAGTTGTTCCTGCTCCAGGTGGGCCAGGAAGTACGACTGGTCCTTTTGGTGATCCGCCGCGCGCAGCAGGACGAAACGTTCGGTGCGCGGGTCTTTTTCGATTCTCGCGTAATGGCCGGTGGCGAAGAGGTCAAACGCGATGCCAAGGGCTTTGGCGCGCTGGAGGAGCAGGCCGAATTTCATCTTGCGGTTGCATCGGACACAGGGGTTCGGGGTGCGCCCCGCCTGATATTCCTTGCGGAAATAGGACAGGATTTCGCCCGTGTATTCGCCGGACAGCGGGATGACATGGTGCGGGATATCCAAACGCCGGGCCAGGGACTGGGCGGCGGCGATGTCGCGGGCTTCGCCGGGACCGAAGCATCCCGAAAGTCCCTCATCCGGCAGGGGGATGCTACCGTCCCAGATCTGCATGGTCAGGCCAATGAGCTTGTATCCTTGCCGTTGGAGCAGGTGGGCGGCGACGGAGGAATCCACTCCGCCGCTCAGGCCGATGGCTACGGTGGGGGTATCAGGGTTCATGGTGCAAAGGAGTCAGTTTGGCCTCTGAGCAGTGCTCAGGTTTTTCGAGGAACTGAATGTCCAATATCCAACACGGAATGTCCAATGTGCAAGTGGGTGAAAGTTATGCGAATCAATGGGTAGATGGCCTTGCATTCGCCTTTTTCTCTCCCTTGGAAACCTGCCCGCAATGCTACGCATAGCGTTGCAGGCGGGTTGGAAATTCCTTGTTGGATGTTGGATGTTGCATTCTAACACATTACACATTTACTCAGAAACAAGTATAGTGGCGGAGGACGGGTTGGGCAATGCGCGATAGCGGGTATGCGCAGGCGAGGGGCGGCTCCTGTGAGCTGGCTGTGGGGTGCATTGACAACAGCGCATGAAAGGTGAGACAATATGTGTGAATTGTGTGAAGGGCAATTGTGGAACCAGTTATTGTTCAGAGATCGGACCATTCGCTAAGCCGGGAAAACATCAGTCCTGAAGCGCTGCGGGTGTTGTATGGGCTGAAAGAGGCGGGGTATCTGGGGTATCTTGCGGGCGGTGGCGTACGCGACCTGCTCTTGGGGCGAAAGCCCAAGGATTTCGATGTTGTTACGGATGCGACTCCCAACGAGGTCCGCAAGGTGTTTCGCAACTGCCGGCTGATTGGCCGGCGTTTCCGTCTGGCGCATGTCTTTTTTGGCCGCGACAAGATCATCGAAGTGGCCACTTTCCGTTCCAGCCAGCCTGAGGAGGAAGCGGAGGCGCCGCAGAAGAACGGCCATCACGTCAAGCGGGATGACGGCTTGATTCTGCGCGACAACCTCTTTGGCACTCCGGAGCAGGATGCCATCCGGCGGGATTTCACGGTTAACGCCTTGTTCTACAACATCCGCGATTTCACGATTATTGACTACGTCGGCGGGTTGCAGGATCTGAACCGCCGGGTCCTGAGGTTTATTGGGGAACCCGGGGTGCGATGCGTGGAGGATCCGGTTCGCATGGTCCGGGCTGTGCGGTTTGCCGCGATGCTGGGTTTCGATTTGGATCCGGCCACTGCCGATGCGATCCGGGAGAGCCACGGGAAGCTGGCGCTGGCCAATCGCTCGCGCCTGTACGAGGAGGTGCAGAAACTGTTCTTCTGCGGTGCGGGGGAAAGGGCGTATGCCCTGCTGCGCGAATTCGGCTTGTTTGGCGTGCTGTTCCCGGAAATCGGTTTGTGGCTGGGTCCAAAGTCCGGTGGGGAGGAGTGCCGGCGGATCAGTCAGGCCTTGCAGCAGGTGGACGAGTGGCGGAAGGCGGGGCGGGACGTGAGCCCGGCGCTGTTGTTTGCCTTGATGTTCGGAGGGATGCATGAATTGCAGGCCGAGGAATTGGCCGCGCAGGGGCAGCACAAGGGTCTGGCCCTGCATTCCGTGACGATGCAGCATTTCGGCGGGCTGACGGAGCGTGTTCAGGTGCCGAAGTTGGTGCGTTATCGCACGGCGGAGATCCTGGCGTGCCAGCCCCGCCTGGTCGCCGAAGGCGGGGCGCGTGCCCGGCCCCTGGCGGGCCGGGAGTTTTTCCGCGAGGCCTTGGATTACCTGGAGTTTACGGTGCGTTTTTCCGGGCAGCATGGCGATGCGCTGGCGAAAGTGAGGCAGATCGGGGCGGAAGCGAAGTCTGTCGAGGGGGCCCCGGAGGGGCCATACGGCCGCAGACCCCGCCGGGGACGTCGTGGAAGGCGCGCCAAGGAATTCCGGCAGCGGCGCGATGGCGCCAATCCAGGGGCTGCGCCGGATTGAAGCATGGCGGCTGACCGCGCCATGTCCTGTATTCTCTGCGGCCATGAGGCTGCGGCGAGCGTTGTGTCCTGGAAACGGCTGATCTTCCTTTGTCCCCGCTGCGACCTGCGGTTTGTGGACCCGGGGCAATGGCCTTCGCCCGCCGAGGAGGCGGAACGTTACCGTTTGCACCAGAACCGGCCGGAGGATGCCGGTTATGTGCGGTTCCTGTGGCCGGTGGTGGAGTGTCTGCGGCGGCACGTGGCTGGCGGAAATGTGCTGGATTACGGCTGCGGGCCGGAGCCCGTGCTGGTAGGCCTGTTGCGCCGTGCCGGATATGCCGCATCGGGATATGACCCGAATTTTATCCGTGAGGAGGCGGGTACCGGCAGGACGCCGGAAGGCCCGTACGATGCCATCGTTTCGACCGAGGTGTTTGAACACTTCCGCGATCCGGCGGCGGAGATGAACCGTCTGGTCCGATGGCTGAAGCCGGAGGGGACGCTTGTGGTCATGACCGGGCTGGTGAACGATGCCACGAGGATGGAAACGTGGTCGTACGCCAACGACGCGACGCACATCCTGTTCTATTCGGCTGCCACGTTCCGCTATATCGCCGGGCGATGGGGTTTTGCGTGGATCGAGCAGCAAGGCGATCGCGTGATCGCCCTCCGAAGGCAGGCGCATGCCGAGACACGACGGCCGAAGTGAATTCGGCGGTCTCCGGCCGCCGACGGGCACACTTCCGCGTTGAAGCGCTAGGCGTGGTTGCGCAGTTTCAATTCCAGCGGGTGCGGGCACAGGTAGTATTGCTCCCGCAAGTATGCGATCGCGTGCTTTTCCGCGTAATGGCGCAGCAGGGTCACGGGGACGATCAGCGGGAGGAGCCCGGCATGGTATTGGCCGATGATCTCCAGAAGTTCCTTCCGGTCGGCTTCCTCCACGCAGGTCCGGAGATAGCCGAGCATGTGCTGGAGGATGTTGGTGTGCTTGCGGACGGTGGCGGGGAATTTCATGGCGCGCATCAGCAGCGCCTCGTAGCGGGGAATGCAGTCGCGGGCGGAGCGGGGTTGTGCGGAGGCAAGCATGCGGCCCATTTCCCGCATGAGGGCTTCATGGTGCGCCTGGACAAGCAGCTTGTTGCAGGCATGGAAGTTCATGAGGGTGGCCAGGGAGGGGGATGAGCGGACGGCCTGCCGGAACCTCCAGAGCGTGAATACGCGCTCCAGGAAATTCTCCCGCAGGTCCGGGTCGTTCAGCCGGCCTTCCTCCTCGCAGGGCAGCGTGGGGAAGTGTTCCAGGAACGCCCGGCCGAACATGCCGGGCGCCTTGCCCGCGAAACCGCCCTTGTCGTTGTAGACCTTGACGTTTTCCATTCCGCTGCTGGGCGAACGGGCCTTGAAGATGAATCCGTGCAAGTCCTCCTTCTCGAGTTCCACGACGCGGCGCGCGCACCACTCCTGCATCCGGGTGGTGAGGTCAATGCCGGTGCGTGTGGTGAGGAGGCGGGGGCTGGCGGGGTCGCCGACCAGCCGCACGGTTTCCCGCGGAACGCCCAGCCCGCATTCGACTTCGGGACATACGCCGACGAACTCCAGGAAGCGCCCGAGGGTGTCGGTGATGTAGTGGTCATGCTTGTGTTGGCCGTCATAGCGGACGGGTTCTCCGAGGAGGCACAGGCTTACGCCAATCCGGATCTTGCCGGTGTCCTGTGCGGGTGTGCCATTGGGGAATGCGGTCACAGGGGTTTTCATGTTTGCCTCATGTGGTTCGTACCATGCGATTACGCCGGTAACGGGCGGGGGTAATGCCCGTCAGCCGCTTGAAGTGCTTGATGAAGTAGCTCTGGTCGTTGAATCCGGTTTCGTAGGCGATTTCGGTGCATGTCCTGGCGCTGTTCTCCAGAAGGTTCCGTGCGTGCTGGACCCTGGAGTGGAGGATGATCTGGAGGATGGTTTTCCCCGTGTGGGCCTTGACGAGGTGGGCCAGGCGGTAGGAACTCAGGCCGACATGGGCGGCCACGTCGCGGAGGGACAAGGGCTTGTGGTGATTCCTGGCGACAAAATCCAGGGCCTTGCTGACGCGCGTGTTGGAGCGGTTGAACCCGTGCAGGTAGATGCCTTCGATAAAGTCATTCAGGGCGTCCGTCAGCACGCGGGAGAGCGTCTCGAAATCCCTGGCCTGGATGAGGCGTTCCATCCAGCGGTGATTCCGCTCGATGAGGGGCTCCATGACGGGGCTGTCCTCGACGGCGGCGCGGGTGAGGTAGCCCATCATCTCGATGGCACGGGCGCGCAGAACGGCCAGTTTCGGCGAGCTCAGGTACATGGCGCCCAGCATCTCGTTGAGTACCCGCCGCGCGCCGGCCTGGTCGCCGGAGCGGATGTGGGAGAGAAGAATGCGTTCCTTCTCGAAAGGGTAGGTGGTGGATTCCCCGCGGCGTTTCCGGTCTTCGATGGCTTCGGCAATCTGCCGCTGCTGGAGCATGCGAAGGCGGTTTTCCTCCATCTGGACCGGTTTCCATCCGCTGATCTGGTAGAAGGCCTCCTGGAGATGCCGGGCGGCCGCCTGCATGGTGGCGGTGTCCAGGGAAATCCGGGCGGACAGATAGTCATCCGCCTCCGGGGGCGGAACTCCCAGGGCCAGCAATTCCCGGCGGCACCTCTCCAGATCCGGAGGCGGACGGTCGCCCAGGGCCTCGCCGCCGATCAGGGCGCCTTGAATGATCCGCCTGTCTTCCAGGGCGACCAGCCAACTGTTCAAACCGGGGACGACTTCAAAGAATGCCGGTTCGCCAAGGTTGATGCTTTCATGGAAGGCATATACCCGTGTTTTCCGCACTCTGGCATTGCCTGCGAGCGGATCCTCGCCCGGCGATGTCATGCCGTCCAGATTCATGAAGAACGGGCGGAGGCCGGTGGCTCTGAACGCGTCGCGGCTTACTTCCACCAGGGTTCTCCGGGATAGTCTGGGCATAGGTACACCGCTCTACGGCAAGAAGTGCGCAATGTTGTGGGCTGTCCCGCCGTTCGAGGAACACCTCGACGTTTGTGTCATCAGGGCCAATTAAGAGGAAAACTTGCGGTGTGTCAATACTTCTGCGGCTGTCCCGCCGGTTCTTCCCCGGTGTTCGTTACGCACTTTTGTTGTGCGAAGCAGCAAGATCGTTACACAAATGAGCCATAAACAGCTATTCGCCGGATACCTGCCTTGCTAGCTTGACCACGTTTTTGCGTCGGAATCCAAACAAACGAGAAAGGTAAGAACGAATGAGCGCGATACTGGAGCAGATCAAAGAGAACCTGATGAAGGGCAAGGCGAACGATGTCAAGGCCCTGGTGCAGCAGGCGTTGAACCAGAAGGTTGGCCCCGCGGATGTGTTGAACAAGGGATTGCTGGCCGGGATGGGCGTGATTGGCGAGCGCTTCAAGAAGAACGAAGTGTATGTTCCCGAGGTGCTGATCGCGGCGCGCGCGATGAAATCGGGGATGGAAATCCTGAAGCCGGCGCTGGCGGCGGCCAAGGTGGAGCCCCGGGGCGTTGTGGTGATCGGTACCGTGAAGGGCGATTTGCACGATATCGGCAAGAACCTGGTGGGCATGATGCTGGAAGGCGCCGGATTCAAGGTGATCGATGCCGGGATCAATGTGGAAGCGGCCAAGTTCGTCGAGCTGGCGAAGCAGAATCAGGCGAGCCTGATCGGGGCTTCCGCGTTGCTGACCACGACGATGACCAACATGAAGGAAGTGGTGGACACGCTGAAGAAGTCGGATATGGCCGGCAAGGTCAAGGTGATGATCGGTGGCGCGCCCGTGACACAGGCGTTCTGCGACGAGATCGGCGCGGACGGCTATGCGCCGGACGCAGCTTCAGCGGCTGACCTGGCGAAGGTGCTGGCGAAGTAACCGGGATCGGGGTTTGACGCGCGGCGGAGGCACGGCCTGCGGGGCTGTGCGGGACGCCGCGCGTTTTTTTGTCTTTGCCGGGGTCTCCGCGTCCGGAATTCCCGGCTCGCGCAGGGCGGTTTCGGGGACTCGCAGCAGATTCCGGAACTGACCCGGGGTAAGGTTGATTGCCCGTTTCAATTCCCTGGTGAAGTGACTCTGGTCGAAGAAGCCGCAGTTTTCGGCGATGTCGCTGATCTGCAGGGCGGTGGTTGCCAGCCGTTTCTTGGCTTCCGAGATGCGGATTTCCAGCAGCAGTTGTTTGAAGGTTTTTCCCGTTTCCGCCGGCAGCCGGTGTACGAGGGTGGAAGAACTCACTCCGGCGGCCCTGGCGGCGAGCGCCACTGTCACCGGTTCGGGATAGTGGGCCTGCAGCCATGCCAGCACGCGGTTTCCAAGGCTCCGGCCATCGGGCAGGCCGCGGTCGGTGCGCCGGAAGTAATGCTGGATCCATTCGGCGACTTCGTAGCAGCTCTCCTCGGTGGAGGACGCCTGTTCCAGCCGCGCCATGTGGCGCAGTTCCTGGCTGGTGGCGACGGCCCAGGGGACGCCGGAGAGGACTTCGTGGCTTGTGATGACCGCCAGGAGGGTGCGGACGTGGGCTTTCAGTTTCAGCAGGTCCCAGTTGCTGGCCCGAAGCAGTTTGGCGAGGTATCGTGAAACGAATTCCATGGCGCCGACCCGGTCGTCCCGATCGAGGAGGGACACCAGTTCATAGGTGTCGCGGAGGATGTCCGGGGGCGACACGTCCTGGGATCTCAGGTCGGCAAACGCCTCGGCGATACGGCGTTGCTGGAGATACCTGTCGTTCCGGGTGCGGAAGAAATCGCTCGAGTTTACACCTGTGGAGAACGTGGTTTCCAGGGCCAGTGTTCCCAGTCCCCGGAGGGCGCTGGATGTGATCGGGCGGACGGACGGCAGTTGCGCCAGCAGGGGTTCCAGGGCGGCGGCGGAAGACGCGCCCAGCGACTGAAGGATGGTTTCCCGGGCATCGGGGCGTTGTTCCTGGGCGTGGAATCCCCCGAGCGAGATTCCGCCGGCGCAGTGGTTGTGGGGTGCGACGGGCACGGTGACGAACAGGAGGCCGGCCCAGCATTGGTAGAAGTACGGTTCCCCGGATGCCATGGCGTGAACGGTGGCGTTGCAGCAGGAATACCGGCAGAGCGACGCTGCGGGTGGATAACCCAGGGCGTGCTGGCAGAAAGCGCACACTTTCCCGTTCGTCAGGATGGCTGGATCGTGCAAGCCGTGATAGACAGCACCCTGTCCGGTCAGCCGTTCGATGGTTTCCAGCACCACGGCAATCCTGTTTTCGAGGTTCTTGTCGCTCATGCTGCCGTACTGTGCCAAAGAATCGCCATAATATACAAGAACATAACAGAGAAAACGGCAGAATGGATGCTTTGAGGAAGAGAAGAATCCGCTCATGAAACGGATTGCGCAAAGGGTGAGAGACGGCGAGTTGCTCCTGTCCGACGGGGCGTGGGGCACCTTCTTGCAGAAGAAGGGGCTCAAGCCCGGGGAATGTCCCGAGTTGTGGTGCCTGGAGCGCCGGCAGGAGGTGTTGGATGTGGCGCGCTGCTATGTGGATGCGGGCAGCGACATGATTGAAACCAACAGTTTTGGCGGGACCCGTTTCAAGCTGGAATACTTCGGGTTGGAGGGGCGGTTGGCGGAGATCAACCGGGCGGCGGCCATGATTTCGCGCGAGGCCGCGGGGAGCAACCGGCACGTGATTGCCTCCGTGGGCCCCACGGGGAAGATGCTGCTGATGGGGGATGTCACGGAAGGTGAACTGCTGGAGGCCTACCGGGAGCAGATCGCCGCGCTGGCCGAGGGAGGGGCTGACGCTGTCTGCATCGAGACGATGTCCGCGCTGGACGAGGCGTGTCTGGCCGTGAAGGCGGCCAGGGAAGTATCCGGCGTTGAGGTCCTGGTCACATTCACCTTCCAGCACACGGCGGACGGCGGATACCACACGATGATGGGTGTTACGCCTGCGGAAGCGGCGCGTGCGGCGGTGGAAGCGGGGGCGGATGTTGTCGGCGCCAATTGCGGGCAGGGAATGGAGCAGATGGTCGGGATTGTGGCGGAAATGCGGTCGGCGGAGCCGGGGGTTCCGATCCTGGTTCAGGCCAACGCAGGTCTGCCCGTGAACGTTAGTGGGGTGGATGTATTTCCGGAAACGCCGGAGGAGATGGCGGGACGGGTGCCGGCGGTTATCGCCGCCGGGGCTTCGATTATCGGAGGATGTTGCGGGACAACGCCCGGGCACATCCGGGCAATCGGTCAGGCGCTTCGGCGGATACGGGCGCCAAAGGCATAGAGGAACAAGGAAAGGCAAGTCATGAAGAAACTGATCGTTGTGGGCGAGAATATCCATTGTACGCGAGTCTACAAGGTGGGCGGCGCCTTTGTGAAACCGGCCGGCAGCGGCCATGCGATTGTCTATGGCGGCAAGGGGGAGACCCGTCAGCTCCCGATCCCGGAGGTTTTCCTGAAGTCGGCGGACTGGGCCAACGGCAAGATCAAGCACTGCGCCGTGGCTGTCTGGCAGGGGATGTACGGGGATGCCGCCGGCAAGGCTGCCGCGGAGGATTATCTGGGCTATCTGGCCCTCCGGCAGGAGGCTTCCGATGCGTCCTTCCTGGACATCAATGTGGATGAATTCAGCACGGACATCGAGGAGCGGTGCCGGGCGATCGGCTGGGTGGCGCGGGTGGTTCAGGCCAGGAGCCGCCTGCCGCTCAGCATTGACTCGTCCAATCCCGTGATCTTGCGCGCGGGGCTGGCGGCTTGCGACAAGGGCCGGGGGCGTCCGATGGTGAACTCGGTCTCGCTGGAGCGCCAGGATGCGGTTGGCATTTCGGCGGAGTTCCATGCGGTTGTGATTGCGTCGGCGGCGGGGGAGAAGGACCTGCCGTCGGACACGGCGCAACGGCTTGCCAACATCGAGCGGTTGATGCCGATGCTGAACGGCGCCGGATTGACCGGCGGGAGCATCTACATTGACCCGCTGGTATTTCCCGTGGCAACGGATTCCAACAATGCCAAGGGTTTCCTGGATGCGGTATCGGCCATTCGCCAGCGGTATGGCGCCGAGATCCACATCACCGGCGGCCTGAGCAATGTTTCGTTCGGAATGCCGGGCCGGAAATTGATCAACCAGGTGTTCACATGGCTG
>Ga0116202_10002516_pt1 | contig 10980 bp, 6 predicted proteins | sample LakKivw325mmetaG_FD_94479 | JGI IMG/M metagenome (GOLD analysis project Ga0116202, IMG submission 94479) | Anoxic lake water microbial communities from Lake Kivu, Rwanda to study Microbial Dark Matter (Phase II) - Lake Kivu water 325m metaG | ecosystem: Environmental > Aquatic > Freshwater >... | reverse complement strand
GAGTATCCCCGTACCGTTGCTGAGGCCTTCACCCTTGAGCGAGTTACTGCACACTAGTTCGGCGAGCCGGCCGGTCTTGTGCGCCGGCGTCATCTTCCCTGGGCGCATCTCGTACAGCCTGACCGCAACGCCTCGGCGTGCGCACTGCCAGGCAGCCTCGGCACCAGCCAGCCCCCCGCCAATTATCGTCACAACCATGTCACTCATTCGCAACACCCTGACGACGACGCACTTGGGGCTCCGCCCTCACTGTCGTTGGCTTAAGTATAGCGCCAGCCGCACTTCCGTCAACAGTGGACTGGCTGACAAATCTTTGCGGACAGGCACACAGGACCAAACAAGCGGATTCTCGCGACGTGGACGACCGCCTCCTCTACTGCTGGGAAGGCCGCTTCTCGGGAGGTGTGGATCGATTCGGTGAGGAAACTGATAGGCAGAAGCTCAGCGTGCCCTGAGTCTGGCTCGAGGCACATGCATGTGGCCATCGCTGCACATTCACTCGCAGTAAGGATTGGCTGTTGAGGGAGGCGATCAGTGTGAAACGTGCAGGACTGAGCATCGTCCTCTGTGCTGTTCTGTCTGTCATTACCTCGTCGTTGACAGGCGCGACAGTTGGCTATTCCCTTATCGAGCCTGTAAGCCCAATCGAATATGAGGCGAATCCGGGTGCCACTCCGGCGATTGCAGCCGACAGCGGCGACGCCGTGATGATTGTCTGCCGCGCTAAGGACCCCGCCGACAACAAGCTCAAGCTGTTCAGTGTGCGGCAATCAAGCGGCGAATGGCAGCTTACGTTGGTGCCGATGGGGGAGATCAACTATAACACCTATAAGCTGCTACAGCCCACGGGGCTGGTGGGAGGCACTGCGGCTGGCGAGTACCACCTCGTGGCCGGGTATGGCGGTAGCCTGTACTACTGGCACCATCAGAACGGCAGTTGGTCATCGCCTGCTCAGATACCGAACGCCAACGTCTCCAGTAGCATGGCACTGTCGGCTGATGGTGAGCCCATCGTCGTCTACATCAAGAACGGATCGTTCTACTATGTCGCGAAGCAAGCCGGCGGGTGGCAGGAGGTGGCAGTCGGCGGGCCGGGCATAAACTACCCCGAGGCGCCTCCCACCTACATGGACGCACAGGGCGCGCCCTACATGCTGGGGCAGGATGAGGAACTCGGCGTGGTTGGAGCGCTTAATGCCGGTGCCACGCCGCTGCAGGCGAGCAGTTGGACAGTATCGCCGGCCGGGGACAGCGGCACCTGGACCTCGCCGGCCCCGCAGTTTGGCACCCAGTACGTGCTGGACCTGCCGGGCCAGTGCGTCTTCGCGGCCTGGCATGAGGACCAGACAATCAAGGTCGGCCGAGCGCCGATCGGGACCACAGCCGAGGCCCAGTGGCAGACTTGGGCGATCCCCCCTGACGAAGGCGTGACTACCGTAAGGCACCGGCTCATCTCCAACGGCCGCGGAGCGATAGGGCTGTTCTACTACTGGAAGGTGGCGGACGAGAGAAAGCTCTATTTCCGCTGGGTAGACAGCGCCGGCCCGGGCGATCCGGTTGAGTTGACGCGCCCGCCCGGTCAGGTGGAGGCAATTGGCTTCAATGATGTGAGCTATGACACACTCAGCCTCTTCCTGGATCTGCAGGGCACTGCGCACGCCGCGGTCATCGCCAAGAAGGCGGGAGAGGGGCACGGGAACAAGAGGCGGATCTACTACGCTACCATCACCGGCGGCCCGGCGGCCAGCACATCCGGCAGCGCGCAGGCGGCGGACACCACTCAACCGACCGATACGACGCAGCCAACAGACACGACCCAACCGACCGATACGACGACAGGGACTGAAACGGCCGCCAAGCCGGATCTCTATCCGGTGATTATTGAGCCGCAGCCCGGTGAACGCATCGCGATTGGCACCATTCTGAAGCCGCGTTTCGAGATACACAACATCGGTGCGCAGTACTTCGGACGGGCAGACGGCACGGACGGTCCCGATTTGCACTTGAACGCGTACACGAGCGGCGTGCACTGCGGCATTGATATACGCGACACCAGCGGCCACCAGACACCGTTGTTCCAGACCGACCAGGTGCGCAGTTACAACCTACCCAGACTCAGTCTCCTGATGGAGCCTGATCCCGATAACCCCTGGTGGAACGGCCAGGCACTGCCGACCACGAGCTATAGCTACTACCATCCCACCAGTTCCCAGCATCCCTCCGGGCCGGGGAACCTGAAATACGACGTGATTACGGGCTTGGGCAAGCAGACCATACTCGTTAGCATCGTGACTGGCGGCATATACGATGACGCGAACGCCGATAACAACGGCGCGAGAATCCAGTACGTCGTGGTGGACGGCCGCAGAACCCAGGACCGCATGGTGATAGACGGACACACGGTCCGCGGTCTGAACGATGTATCGGTGATGGGGACCCCCATATTGCATCCTAATACACCTCTTTTGCAGCCGGGGTACGTACAGCGCCCGACCAAGCTCGAAGTGCTGGTTGGCAATCCTCGCCTGGCCGGCGTCTTTACTCTGGTTCCGGTACAGGCACTGCTCGACGGACAGGAGTGGGGCTTCAGCCAGGTGCCGTGGCTGACACGCGATCCGAACATGTTCAGCAGGCAACTCATTCACTTCAACATTCCCGACCAGTCAGGGAACCGTGCCGACCTCTCGGCCAAGACCATCGAGTTCCCCATTGACCTGACGGACGTATCACCCGGCCAACACGAGTTGAAAGTCGTTGTGGACCCGCAGGACACGCTTGGCGACCTTGTGCGAGAGAACAACGAGTGCAGGTTCAATGTCAACGTGCGACCGCCTGGCGGCACCCTCAAGGTGCGGGTAGTACGCAAGGACAACCCCAGCCAGGGAATCGCCGATGTGCCGGTACAACTGAAGAGCTGGTTCTGGGAGCGCACCGACGAGCAAGGCTACCTCGAAATCCCCGATGTGCCGGCCGGCACCTATGAGAAAGAAGCTGTCCTCACCGATAGATATCAGCAACGCACGGACAGCGGGTATATCTGCTATATCCCCCAGTGTCCGGACGCGGACTTCACCGTTACCGAGGGGCGGACCACGGAAGTCACAGTCAAGCTGCAGGAGCCAGCCACGGTCAGCGGCAGCGTCTATGGCAGCCCACAGCACACGCAGGCGAACCTGATAGCCGACGAGGCTGTGCATGTCGGCATCAAGGAACGCTGGTCACCCAATGTCGGTACCGGCCCGCATTTCAAGCTGCTCGACGTTCTGCCGCAGAAGCAGACCCTTACTGCTTGGGCGTACTCCTATATTCCTCGTGAGCAGATGTTCGATATCAGCGAGATGACGCCGAACGCGGACGGCAACTACGAGCTTGCGGTGACGCTGGAACCCGGGCCGCGGGCCACCATCGGCGGACGGGTCACCAGAGCCAATAGCACAGACGGACTGAACGGCGTGAAGGTCTGGATTACTGGAGCTCCGCGGTCGGCCAAGACCGATACACAGGGCTACTTCACGATACAGAATGTAGCTGCGGACCGCGACTGTCAGATACTGGCCTTCAGGGACGGCTATACTCTGGGCGTTCAATCCGTTACGAATTTGAGCGATGGCGAGGCGCGCACAGTCAACTTCGGCCTGGAGAAGATTACCAGTTACCGCAGGGAGCGGCACTTCGATACAACCGCCCGAGCCCAGGTGGAAGTCGTCCCCTCCATAGCCACCGGGCCGTCCTACCAGGTCACTGTTCGCCACGGCATCTTCCGGGTGCATCTTGGGTTGCACTACCATACCGTAGCCGGACAGGCTACTGTGGACGATGTGGTCGTGGGTATCCAACAGGGGCCCGCATACTGGTCCACGGTCAGCAGCAGTTGGAACCCCGGCGGCCTCATATCCCAGAACCTCTCGAAGCTCTATGGCCAATTGGCAGGGGCGGGCTTCAGCCTCGGCCTTGGGCTGCTTAACGAAGCCGACCCGATTGGTCGTGTCCAGGACTACATGAGGGGTACAGTGGACCCCAACGAGTTGCATGATGGGGGCGTTGTGGGCAGCTATGTTAGCTGGTCAGGCGAGGACTACGGCTCCATATACGGCTCCGGGCCCAGTCTCATTGACCTCGCCCAGGGCAACCTGCCGATGGCGGGGCAGTGGGCCGGAGGCTGGACGCGTGTGCGGATGGACAGAGTGGAGCTGACCGACGGCGAGCATGAAGACAAGGTCGTTTGGCGACAGTGGTGGTCGCCCAAGATGGGCATCTATCCGGTCAATGCTCCCTTTGACATGGACAATCTGCAGGTGAAGATCTACCTGAAGGTACACAACGAGAGCCGCGTCCCGATCTGGGATGCTGCGAAGAACGTGATTAGCTGGAAGCCGAGCACAGGTGATCTCTGCATGGTGAACGCCCCCGCCTATCAGGAGACCCCGTACCCTAACTGAGCCGGACTGTCCTGGAGTTGTTACAGCATCAGGCAATACGAAAGGCCCGCCAATCCGGCGGGCCTTTTCTCCTTCGCAGAACCGTCGTGTGACTTTGCGTAACACTTGAACGAGCGTTGACGCGATGTAGAACACCCCTTACCTATAATGGGCGCGTTGTAACAGATTGGCCAGGAAGGGCGCTGCATCATGAAAGCCGGGCTGGCGCAATCAACAGAAGGAGCGAATCAGTGCGGTTCGCCGGCAAACGAACTGAGGACCTGGCCGTATTGACAGTATGCGCACGTCGTTGGCACAGGCGTCGTACCTGTCCGTCGGGGTCGAACGAATACAGCAAGCAACGCGGCATAGTATGCAACAGAGGGCAGCAGCAGGATTGACCTGAATGCCGTCGGCAGAAAGCCAGTGTTAACGTATGGCACAGATCGAGATAGCCAGTGAGACCGTAAGCGAACTGCGGGAGCTACTCGAGGAACGCACCCAGCAGTTGAAGGCTACGTTGGCGCGGTTCCACAACGTCATTGACCGCAACGCGGACGCGCTCATCATCGTGGATGAGCGGGGGATAACGCGTTTTGCCAACTCGGCCGCCGAGTCCCTATTCGGATTGTCCACACACGGATTGCAGGGCCACGAGTTCGGCTTCCCGGTTGTTCCTGGAGAAGCCACGGAGATTGAGCTTCCTCCGGACGAGGAGGGGCCGCGCATTGCGGAGATGCGTGCGACAGAGACCGAGTGGGACGGCCAGATGGCGTACCTGGCATCTCTACGCGAGATAACGCAGCAAAAGCGGGCGGAGGAGGAACGCAAGTCCCTCGAGCAGCAGCTCTTCCACGCGCAGAAGCTGCAGTCGCTCAGCACCCTTGCTGGCGGTGTCGCCCACGACTTCAACAATCTGCTCACGGGCATCATCTGCCTGACGGAGCTGGCGCTGCGCCGGCTGGAGCCCGGCAGCGAGGTGTACGACCTCATCGCCAAGATACCCGAGCAGGGACGCCGCGCAGCTCACCTCATCGGGTCTCTCATGGCCTTTGGTCGCCGCACTCCCACCGAACGCAAGCCATTGGCTCTCGTGCCCCTTTTCAAGGAAACGGTGAAGATCATCAGACATGCCTTGCCGGAAGACATAGAGGTGCGGGTCACCTGGTCCGATGACCTAGGACTGGTCGGCGCCAATCCCACTCAGATACAGCAGATCATCATGAACCTGGTAACCAACGCCCGCGACGCCATGCCCGATGGCGGCGAGCTGTTCCTTGAGGTTAGCCGCGCCGTCTTGGACGAGGAATACTGCCGCCACTTTGCGACAGCCACACCAGGGGAATACGTATGTGTCACCGTGAGGGACACCGGTATGGGGATTCCGCCCGAAGTTCAGCAGCGTATCTTCGAGCCGTTCTACACGACCAAGGAGGCTGGTGAGGGCACTGGTTTGGGCCTGGCGATGGTGTATGGGATCGTGCAGGACCACAGCGGGCACATTCATGTGTACAGCGAAGTGGGGCAGGGCAGCGTATTCAAGGTCTATCTGCCTACACTCGATGGAGAGGTCTCACACGAGCCCGACATGGCCCGTGAAGGCGTCGCCGGCAGCGGTGAGACTGTGTTGGTGGTAGAAGACGACCTTGTCGTTCTGGGCATTAGCGAGGCCATGCTGCACTCGCTGGGCTACAACGTCGTCACCGCGACCAACGGCAAGGAGGCACTATACGTACACCGGACGCGGGGGGACGAGATAGCGCTTGTCCTGTCTGACCTGACGATGCCCGAGATGAGCGGCGACAAGCTCTTCGAGGAGCTCACGAAGGTAGACCCGGACGTCAGCATGCTCATCATGAGCGGGTACGCTGTGGAGGATAGGGTCGCCGCTCTGCAGGGGAAGGGGCTCAAGGGGTTCGTGCAGAAGCCGCTGGACCTTCAGCGCCTGGGGCAAGCAGTGCGTAAGGGACTGGACGAACAGACGCTGTAATCATGCGCCCTGTGGAGTTACTTCCCGGCCTCCTCATCCGTCGGCAACTGACGGCCGAGCTTCGCCTCTTCCAGCGCCCACCAACTCGTTCCTCGGTGCCGCACATCCCCGAACAGATTGCGATGGTCCAGTGCCGGTATCGGTCTGTACATCAGCTCTGTGCGCCCGAGTTTCTCCAGCCGTTGGTAGATCCTGGTCCAGCCGCAGGGGATGGACTTGTCAACTTCACAGGTACCATCCACGTCGGCGCCGCCGCACTGGCCACTCACTAGGCCTTTCGAGCAGGCGACGCGGGGACATATGCCCCCGGTGTAGTGCAGCACGCAGTCACCGCACTCGAGGCACCGTTCTTCACCCGGCCACAGCCCCTGGAAGCCACCCATCGAGATAGTGTCGAGAACCGGGTGAGTGGCCTTGTCCACCGTAGCGGCGACGGCCTGCACCCCGATGCCACACGATGAGACGAGCAATGAATCGGCCTCGTTGAGCGCTTCCAGGTGGGCCATTAGACGCCGAGCGATAAGCGTCTTGTTGCACAAGAAGTCAACGGGAATCCTGGCCACGATACGCTTGCCCTTTTCCGCCAGAGCCGCCTCCAGGCGATCCAATTCGTCGGCATTGCCGCTATCGCAGCCCTCCGGGCAGCCGGTGCAGGCGACAACCACAACCGCATCATCGCCGTCCAGATACTCCACAATCTCATCAATCGGCTTCGGCTTGCTGGCTATCATTCCCTTTTCGTCCTTTCTGCCGCTGCCTCGGCGATGACGGTCTCGAGGACGGCCGGCAGACTTGCCTCGACTTCTGGCGAAAGATTGGTTCCCCAGTCCACTTCCTGCGTTCCTACTCCAATGATGACAATCCGAGTCTCGTCAAGCCCCTGCAAGTTCCAGTCAACGAGAGCTTCGGCTAGTGTAAACTCGTGCAGCGACAGTTGCGCTTCAGAATCGGGCACGACCGACGCCGGCAGGCGATACACGGCTCCTGGATGCCCCTGTCCGGCTACTGCATCCACAATGATGAGCTTGGCGATGTCACCTACCGAACCCAGGCTCTCCACGGGCTTGGTGCCGCCCTCAATGACCTCCACTCCCTCGGGCAGCTCAACTCCCGCTAGCCGACGGGCTACATGCACTCCGACACCCTCGTCACCAAGCAGCAGGTTCCCGATGCCCAGAATGACTACCCGCCTGGGCTCACCCTTGCTCATACTATCCTGTACAGGCCCAACTCGTTGTCTCCGGCGTCAATGATGTGGACTGCACACGCCAGGCAGGGATCGAACGACCTGGCTATCCGCACCACCTCAAACGGGTTGGCCTCGTCTCGAATGCTGGTTCCCATCAAAGCTTGCTCGATGGGGCCGGGCTGGTCGTTGTCATCGCGGGGCGAGACGTTCCAGGTCGTCGGCACCACGAGCTGATAGCGGGATATGACGCTGTCCTCAATGTCTATGTGATGCAACAGCGACCCCCGCGGCCCTTCCACCATGCCGGTGCCGCTGCCTGCCTCCGGGAGCTCATAGTCGGCGCAAACCGACGCACCGGGCTCTAGCTGAAGGGCCCATTCGGCCATCGCGTCGGCGATAAGCTTGGTCTCTAGGGCCCGTGCCGCATGACGACCCAGAGTGGACTGCAGCGCCGTGACATCAGCGCCGAGGGCGGACAGCAAGCTCTCCACGGCCGGCTTGACTCTCTCATCGCCGGCCCGGTAAGCCACCAGCCACCTGGCCAGCGGCCCGACCTCATACGGGTCGCCGTTCAGCCGTGGGGCCTTGGCCCAGCTATAGGCGCCCTGCTTGTCGCTCTTGGGCTCGGTTCGCCCTTCTGATGGATGCAGGTGGGTACACTGATCTTCGAAGTAGGAATACTTGAGGTCCTCGGTAATGGCCGCGGCGTCCACGGCCTGCGGCCCTCCATTGAGGGCGCCGGAAGGCAGATAGCGAGGCCGCTTCATCAGGTCAGTCTCGCTCGCGTCCAGATCGAATACGCCGTAGGACAGATACCGCCCGCAGCCGTTCCCGATCTCGAAGTAGTCCGGATACGCTTTGGCAACTGCCACGATGTCAGGAATGTAGCACTCATCTATGAAGTGCCGCACGTCCTGCAACCTGCCCAGGAACGACGCCACCTTGTCGTCGGTGGGGACTTCACAGGTGCCGCCGGGCACACAGGCGACCTCGTGCGGCATCTTGCCGCCGAAGGTCGCGACCATCTCATGGCAGATCCGGCGCATGTCCAGTGCGCGCACGTAGTGGGACAGGGCCGCTGCATTGGTCTCTTTGTCCAGGCGAAGGTCACCTTCATATCGCGGCGCAAAGGGAGCCAACTTGCCACGCTGTAGGAACTCCGCCAGCCGCAGCATTCCCTGGTCATTCCCGTCATAGTCGGACGCAGCCACCGGATCAACGTAGTCAAGCGCGGCCAACACGTAGAAGTGGAGGATGTGGGATTGGAGGAAGTTGCTGCCGAGGATTAAGTTGCGGATGATGCGGCCGTTGTCAGGCACTTGGCCGGCGACACCGATGGCCTGGTCGAGGGCTAGGCTGGAGCAGACAGAGTGCACCGCCGGGCATACTCCGCAAACGCGCGTGGTCAGGCGCTGGGCGTCCATAGGGTGGCGACCGACCAGAATCTGCTCGAAGCCCCGGAACATCGGGCTGGCGACGCGAGCGTCCTTAACCTCGCCGCCATCCACCGTCACGTCAATACTGAGGTGTCCTTCAACACGGCCAACCGGGTCTATCACAATGCGTCCCATTCTGGACTCTCCTTGCCCAATGCATGTGTGTGGCGATGATGCGCGTCTGTCAGGACTCCTTGCCCGGTTCGGAGCACCGGCTGGACCAGGGCGTGACGAAATGCAGTTGACCGGTCGCATCCCGCTCAATCCTGGGCAGTTCGCAACTGGCGATTTTCTTGTACAGGGCGCTTCCTACGTCCGGGAAACCGGGCTCGACGCAGGCCAGGCAGGGACTGCCTGCGCCGACCGGCCAGTTGATTCCGCCGTTCCACTGCCGCAGCGGGCAGTCGCTGTACGTAACCGGGCCCTTGCACCCCAGTTCGTAGAGGCATCCGGGCTCGCCGTGGTGAGAGGCGAACCTGCCGGCATCGAAATCCGCGCGTCGCGAGCAGTTCTCGTGGATGAGTTGGCCATAGAAGGCCCGGGGCCGGCCGTGCTCGTCCAGGTCTCCTGCGGCGGGCAGACCGTGCAGCAGAATCTGTGCGACCGTCCCCAGGATCCAGTCGGGGTGCGGGGGGCAGCCGGGCACATTCACGCACGGTGTGTCAATGCCGTGTTCCTTCAGTACCCGGCTCGCAGGCTTGGACCCCGACGGGTTCGGTGCTGCTGCGGGGATCCCGCCGAACGCGGCACAGGCGCCCACCGCGACAACGCACAGTGCGTTCTTGGCGAGGCCGACAAATTCGTCAACGATGCTCAGCTCGTCGCCGTCAGGCGTAGCACCGCCTATGTGCGGTATCTTCTCGGGTATGCCGCCTTCGAGGAAGAGCACATAGCCTTCTCCGCCTTCACGTGCATCGTGCGCGATCTCGAGCGCCAACTCGCCCGAGGCGGCCATCACGGTCGGGTGAAAGCGTAGCTGAACGTGTTTGCCGGGAACGACCTCTTCCAGCAAGACATTGGCTATGCGTGGCGCTGCGGAGTTCAGCAGAGAGACGGAACATCCGGAGCAGCCGGAACCTTGCAGCCAAACGACCGGGATCTCCTGCATTGCCTGGTCAGTCATCGTATCGCCCTCGTCCCTCATGAAAACACGATGCCCACGAATGCACCGTGTCCTCCCGGGCAGCCGCTGCGTTCCCGCCAACCGCCCGCGTGGTCTGTGCCTGTTCTACGGAGTCCAATTCTCCCACACTGAAGGGTTATCCTTCTTTGTGTGAAAAAACTCGCTGCACGTCTCGCTTGCCAGCGGACGGGCTGCAGGGGAACGTTTGGCAGCGACAGACCTCAACCATGTGATTGTCCATTCCTTGCCCGTTCGTCGCGCCTGGTCATGGCAGCTGAGGAATGTTTTGTGCCAAGATTGGGTAATCATTTATGAGAGAGGTTGGTTCGTTCGTGGTATACTGCCTGTGCAGAACAGCGCCGTCTACAGGGGGGAGGCCGTATTGGTGGCAGGAGAGGAGTGAGGGGACATGGGCACACAGGCTGAGACGGTCAGCCGGGAGCCCATGGCAGGCGCGACAGCACGCAGGGCGCGACATGGGTTGCCGCGTCGGTGGGCACGGCGACTGGTCACCGTGGTCGCGGTGCTGGTTGGCGCTGCCTTGGGTGTCATCTATGCGCGGAAGGTCTCGACCGAAAGCACGTGGCTGACCCTCGGGGTAGGCGGCATCGGCGGCGCCTTTCTCGGGTATCTGGCTGTTGCTATCCCACGACTGGCCCTGCACTTCCTGTTGAGAGAGTGGTATCGGACCATCGCCAACCACTGGCGCGCATTGCTTCGTCAGCGGGCGGAGCGGGCGAGGCGTCTACTCCAGCAGCAGGATCCGGACACACAGACGCTGATTGACCTCGGTGTCGCGCATTGCCTACGCGGAGCTTACGCGG
>Ga0116202_10002510_pt1 | contig 10996 bp, 7 predicted proteins | sample LakKivw325mmetaG_FD_94479 | JGI IMG/M metagenome (GOLD analysis project Ga0116202, IMG submission 94479) | Anoxic lake water microbial communities from Lake Kivu, Rwanda to study Microbial Dark Matter (Phase II) - Lake Kivu water 325m metaG | ecosystem: Environmental > Aquatic > Freshwater >... | reverse complement strand
GGCAATGGCACGCCAGGCCGGACTGGTGACGACGCAGGCAAACCAGCTCGTGGCCATCGGACTCATCCACGCGGTCCGAGGCGAATCCGAACAGGCGCTGCAGAGCTTCAACGAAGGGCTGGAACTGCATCGCCGGGCGGGTTATCGCCAGGGCGAAGGAATCGCCCTCGGCAACATCGGGAACGTCTACATGGCCCGGGGCGAAACCGACAAGGCGCTGAAATACCTCGAAGAGGCGCTGGCAATTCACCGCTCAATCGGGTATCGGCAGGGAGTCGCCAGCCACCTCGCGAACATCGGGCTCATCTACGAAGACCGGGGCGAGGCCGACAAGGCGCTGAAGTACTACCACGAGGAAGCGCTGGCGATTCACCGCGGCATGGGATTCCAGCGGGGCGTGGCCTCCCACCTCGGCAACATCGGTAACATCCTCGCCGACAAGGGCGAACCCGACAAGGCGCTTGAGTACTACAAAGAAGCGCTGGCGATTCACCGCTCCATCGGGTATCAGCAGGGCGTGGCGAGCCAGCTCGGTAATATCGGCAGCATCTACTCAGCCAAAGGTCAACCCGACCGGGCGCTCAAGCATCTGGCCGAGGCCCGGCAGGTGTTCAAGGCCATCGGCGCGCGGCCCGGAGTCGAACAGACTCAGCGGAACCTCGGGTCGCTACGCGGGCAGTTGGGCCGCGAGCAGTTCGTGCTCGGCTGCGTCGAGGCCGGCATGAGCCCCGAAGAAGCCGGAGTCCTCGCCGACACTCCGCCCCAACCCGCTGAACCGCCCGGCGGACAACCGCCGAAACCGTAGCTCTCCCCCGCTCCCGCCGTCCGGAGTGCGACGCTGGCGACCAGCGTCAAGCCCTTGACTTGGCGGTTCTCAGTTCCACAATCTCAGTTGCCTGACATGCCGCCGGCCAGGTTCGGTGCGGCCGCAGCCGGCAACGCGCCGGACCACCGGAGCCGTGAGGTCGAAGTCGCAGGAGTAACCAGCCTCTCCCGCCAATTCAACGACGTCTGGGAACTGAAGCTCGACAGCCTTTGCTGGCAGCAACTGAATCCGACCGGGACGCCGCCCTCGGTGCGCGAGTCGCACGGCGTATTCCTCGACGGCAACCGGCTCATCGTCTTCGGCGGCGAAGGCTACGATGGCTTCTTTGACGACGTCCACTACATTCGCATCGCCGACCTCGCTGTCAATGAATGGCAGCCGGTAGAGCCAAATCCTCAGTCACCATCGCTTTCCGTGCCGGCCTTGAGCGGCAGGCCCGTGAACATCAGCTATGTCGTCTCGAAGCCGGCGGCGACGGCCTTGCGGGTGATTGACTTGTCGGGCCGGGTCGTCCGAACGCTCCTCTCCGGCGCTGCTGCTCCCCGCGGCTCGGTCGCGTGGGACGGCCGCGACGACTCCGGCAACCCGGTCCCTTCCGGCAGCTACTTCTGCTATCTCCAGACCGGGCAGGATGGCCTGTCGAGGAAGTTCATCCTGACCGAGTAGCGACCTCAGCCAGCCCGCGTTTGCGCACGACGCCCCGCAGCCGGGCGTCCTGGTTCAGTGCGGGCTTGTATTCAGCGCTGCAGGATGAGGCGCGCGGTCGCGTGCTCGTTCCCCGCGTCGAGGCGCACGAGGTACGCGCCGGCAGGCAGGGATGAAGGATGAAAGATGGAGGATGAAGCCCGGACTGCCTGGGACAACACAAGCCGTCCCTGCGCATCGTAGACGCGCAGCGTCGAGGGCTTGGAGCTTGTGACTTGAGGCTTGAGGCTGACCGTTGTCGCTCCGCGACACGGATTCGGCCTGGCTTGGAGCTGGAGGCTTGCAGCTTGAGGCTGCCTCGGCTCCGCCACGCCGACGTTGCCCAACGAATCGGTCTTGATGAGCCAGACGTCAGATTCACCCGCGCCATAGGAAAACGTGGCCCCGGCAATGATGTATCCACCGTCGGAGGTCTGCTGTACTGAGTTGGCTCCGTCGCCAGCCGCGCCGCCGAAGGTTCTCGTCCACAGCGTTTCACCGTTCGCGTCGGTCCTGACAAGGTAGGCATCGTGCGAGCCCGCGCCAAATGACTTGGTGACGCCAGCGACTACGTAGCCACCATCATCTGTCTGCTTGACGGAGTAACCTTCGTCTATCTGTGTCCCGCCGAACGTGTGGGTCCACAGCGTCTCGCCGTCTGCATTGGTCTTCACCAGGTAGACGTCTCGTCTCCCGGCACCGAAGGACTCGGTGTAACCGACGACCACATACCCGCTGTCGGCCGTCTGCTGGACTTCATAGCCAAGGTCGTTCGAGTCGCCGCCGAAGGTCCGGGACCACACTGGGTCGCCATCCGGGTTTGTCTTGACAAGGTAGAAATCGTACCCCCTGCCGAATGAGCGCGTGGCTCCGGCGATAATGAAGCCACCGTCCGTGGTCTGGCTGGCGGCCTGGCCGTAGTCATAGTCCGAGCCGCCATAGGTCCGGGTCCACATCGTGTCACCCTGTGCGTCCGTCTTGACGAGGTAGACGTCTTCCAAGCCCGCTCCGTAGGACTGGGTCGTACCGGTGATGATGTAGCCGCCGTCGAAAGTCTGTTGCACCGAAAAGCCTTGGTCGTAGCTCCGTCCCCCAAACCTCCGTGTCCATAGCGTGTCGCCGAGCGTGTCGGTCTTGACCAAGTAGACGTCTCCGTTGTCCGCGCCGAATGACCACGTAGCGCCGCCGACAACGAAGCAACCGTCAGTGGTCTGACAAACCGAAGTGCCGCGGTCCTCGTTCGCGCCACCGAATGTCCGTGTCCAAAGCGTCTCGCCATCGGCGTCAACCCTAACCAGGTAGACATCCCAGACGTTGACTCCAATGACCCCAGAAGTGATGAAGCCCCCGTCGGTCGTCTGCCGGACAGAATAACCTGCATCAGGCCCCACACCGCCGTAGGTGCGTTCGAAGGTGATTTGGGCGCGGAGGGAGAGGGGCAGCAGGAGCGAGGCAAGGAGAGCGAGTTTCGTTGGGGCTCTCACGATGGCTTCTTTCACCTACCGCTGCACGACAAGACGGGTTGTGGCGTGTTGGTCGCCGGCGTTGAGGCGCAAGAAGTATGCGCCGGCGGGAAGGGATGAGGGATGAAGGATGAGGGATGAAGTTCGGACAGGTTCGGACCAGACCAGCCGGCCCGAGGCGTCGTAGATGCGGAGCGTGGTCGAGTGGTCTAGTGGTCCAGTGGTCAAGTGCAGGACGGTCGAAGAACGACACGGGTTCGGCTCGGCTTGAAGCTTGAGGCTTGCGGCTTGAGGCTGCCTTGGCTCCGCCACCGCGACGTTGCCCAACGAATCGGTCTTGATGAGGTAGACGTCGTACAACCCTGCGCCAAAGGATTGAGTTGCTCCGATGATGACATAACCTCCATCAGATGTGCATCCGACCGACATACTCCACTCGCTGTTTGTGCCTCCATATGTCCTGGTCCATTCGGTGTCGCCGTTGGCGTCGGTTTTCACAAGATACACTCCACCGGAGCCAAATGACGAAGTCGTGCCGGCCACAATGTAGCCGCCGTCCGCAGTCTGCCGGACGGACTCGCCACAATCATTGGAGTCGCCACCAAAGGTCTTTGTCCACAGTGTGTCACCGCTAGCGTCGGTCTTGATGAGGTAGACGTCGCCCCTCGTTCCGAAGGACTCGGCATAGCCGACGATGATGAACCCTGCGTCGGTTGTCTGTTGGACAGAATAGCCGATGTCCCATTGGCTGCCGCCGAAGGTCCTTGTCCATGTCGTATCGCCGTTGGCGTTTGTCCTGACGAGATAGACGTCTTCCCCGCCAGCGCCGAACGAAGACGTCAACCCTGCGACGATGTAGCCACCATCCGTCGTCTGCCGGACAGAGTAGCCTGCCTCGCTGCCGAGGCCGCCGAATGTCCTCGTCCAGAGCGTGTCGCCGTGGGCGTCGGTCTTGACCAAGTAGACGTCCGTGTTGTTGGTGCCATTGAGGAACGTGTAGCCAGCCACGACGTAGCCGCTGTCAGTCGTCTGCTGTACTGACCAACCGAAGTCCATGTCGACGTATCCATACGTCCCTGTCCAGACCTCATTCCCATGCGCGTCAGTCTTGATGAGGAAGACGTTGAGTCCGCCACCTGAGTCATCCATGTCACCGGCTATGACGAAACCGCTGTCCTTTGTCTGCTGGGCCGAGTGGCCTTCGTCGAAGCCGGGCCCGCCGTACGTTCGCGTCCAAACCGTATCTCCGTACGCGTCCAGCCGCAGGACATAGATGTCTTCCTGCCCTGCTCCGAAGGAAGTAGTCGTTCCGGCGACCACATACCCGCCGTCCGTGGTCTGTTGCACCGAGGAACCGTAATCTTCGTAGACGCCGCCGTACGTGCGCTGGAAGGTGATTTGGGCGGTCAGGAATGAGGGCAAGAGGATTGCGGCCAATGCGGCCATGGCCGGAAGCGATGAGTGACGGCTCTGATGCACAACGACCACCTGAGGCGTTCTGCTGCACGCCTGCGCCTACATGTTAAGCCTCCGGCCGGACGTTGTCAAACATGCGGAAGCGAGCACAACAACCAGAAGGGCTCGCCATTGGGCTCGCCATTTGACGTGCTCGCACTGCTTGGTACTATCACACGGCACATGTTACCCAATAGACCTGCGAGCCTCTTGCGCAGCGCGACACGCTGGCTCGGACGCAGGCCCGATGCTGTCGTGGGTGCTGCTGCGATGCTCCTCTACACGCTTCTGCCCGCAGTGGCGAGACTTGACTATCGGCTACTGGCTCCCAGAGGTCCCTATCATCTGATGTGGTTGAACGTACTGGGCGCGCACTACCGATTGCCAATCGAGACTCCCAAGCCTCTGCACATGCTCTTTGCCGGGATTCTGGGCTCGGGGCTTGGTTTCTACATACTGACATGTGTAGTGGTTGGAGTCTGCTTCGCCGCCGCGATCCGGCTGGGCAAGGCGATGACCGGGAGCAACTGGCCGGGCCTGATCGCGGGCACGGCTGCATTGGCACTCAGAGGTGGGTTTACGTCCTATGTGCTTGGCGGCGGAACCGAACCGTTTCATGTGGCGCTCGTCCTTCTTTGTCTTGTTGCCTTGGCAGACGGCCGGCTACGGACTGCGGCATTCACGATGTTCCTTGCTTCTCTGGTCAGACCGGAGTCCTGGTTGCTTGCACCGATTCCCCTTCTGGCTGCGCTCTTGGTCCGGCAGCGGTTCAGCCCGCTGCTGCTGCTTCCATTCGCAGCGCCGTGCGTCTGGGCGGCGTGTGACCGGGCGATGACCGGCGATTGGCTCTACTCCATGCACGTGACTTCGTACTACCGGGTCGCATCCGGCATCTCAACGGCGGCCACCGGTGACTTCTGGAACAGCATGCTCTTCGAGATGGCGGACGTGGCAGGCGCTTTCCCGTTGGTTGCGGGCGTTGTGGGGCTGGGCGTCTGGGTCTGGCGATGGGTCCGTTCTCGCACGATTCCCGGTGCCGGCGACCCGGGGTGGTCGGTCATGCCTGCGGGGTCACTCATAGCAGTCGTCTCTCTTTCTCTGGCGCTGCCGCTCGCCGGGTCCTGGCTGGCCTCAACGTCCGGGCACGTGCTTCAGATGGGAAGATTCCAGTATCCGTCCGTTGTGCTCCTGGTGCTTCTGGGGACGTCTGCACCATTCTTTCTTCTCGGCAACCGCGCGCCGCGCTGGCTTGTGTTGGCGTTGTCAGCAATGGTAACACTTGGTGCCTTCACCCCAAAGGGAGTGGCCGGTTCGATACACCGGGCAAGGGTCTTGGAGGCCCGAGCCACGGCCTACGACCCGGTCGCCGACACCGTCAAACGGATAGCCGAGACCGGCAACGCTGACGTCGTCATAGTGTCGGCCCGGCGGCTGGACTACTTTGCCGCTCTGTTGGGCGATACCAGGTCGTGGAAGCTGTTCTCTGTTCGGGAAGTGATAAACGCAGCCCTCAAGTTCCCGTCCGCTCCCGAATCAGGCCTGCTCGTATACTACGATAGGGACGAAATCGATGAACCATCTGCCGACAGCGTGGTACGGTGGGTGACCAAGGCCTGGCCCACCAAGGCAGTCATCGATACCGTTGTCCTGTTCGCGGAAGGTCGCGGCGGCGTGTGGTCGATCAAATCTGCTCCGTAACCGACATCGCAAGCGAAGAGGACTTCACGGCCCGACCTCGCAGCGTGATTCTCCGCTAACAATCCAAGGTGAATCAGGGACGCTACCCGTTCATGGTTCTCGGCCCTGCGCCGCCCGGCGAGGCCTGGCCTGGGCCGACTCACCGATGAAAGGAAGGAACTGAGACTGGGAGGCATCGTAGAACCTATAGGGATAGCGGAAGATGGAGAAGTAGCTACGATCCGGCAGAAGCGCCATCGTGGTGTCAAAGAAACGAGGAAGGATGATCCGGAAGGTGTTGACCGGAGTGATGGAATCGTATAGCGCAAGCTGCGGCGGCATACGGACGGCGGAGGGCGGGAGATAGACCGCGTAGAAGATGTCGTGCTGCCTCAGCACCTGCTCGCGAGTCAAACGGTCCCAGTCCGGAACCGATCCCGGACCGTGGTCGGCGTGGATGACGATGATGGGCGGGCGGGGCGACGAGGCCAGAATCCTCCGCACAACATCAATGAGGAGCGTGCTCAAATAGGTAACTTGGGCACCGTAGTGCTCGTCGTACCACGTGAAGGGAATCGTACCGAGTACCTGATTCAACCAGGGTCTCGTACTGCCGACGCTGGGAGATCCAGGAACCCGGGGCCACCCACCCCGCTCATCAAAGACAAACGGATGGTGAGGCGAATTGACGTGGGCCCACACCAGAGCCGGGTGCCGCCCCCGGCTGGCGTTCGGCAACTCCCGCAGAGTGTACAAGATGCGGTCCCGGTGGATAGCGGCTGGTGTCATGCGAAGCAGGACGAGCGCATAGCGGAGCACGGTCGTGTTCAACAAGACACTCTGGAACTCGCTCACCGACCAGCGCGGCGCGAAATGGACATCGGCCCCGGCTAGGTCGGTACCGGTGTAGCCCGATGCAAACGACACGATGGTGTAGCCCCGCCGCCGCAGAAAGTCGACGAGGCGACTATTCTGGATCATGTGTATCAAAGGCCCGCGGTCCTCAGATTCCGGGCCCAGAAACCGAGCCAGGCTGTCGAGGTACGTGAAATTGAGCGACGAGGCGAGCGAAAGGTGGGTCTGAACGTAGTTCGAGCGGGCCCGCGCGGCAACGAAAAATCCCATACCCCTGAGTTCCTCAAGGAATGCGCTGTTATCGGTGTGGTAGCGCGACTCCAGCAGGTCGGAACGTGCGTAGGCGTCGGTGATGAGGTAGTAGATGTCCGGGTAGTCACCGCTGGCCATGATCCCTGCTGCTCTCGCCGACCCACGCTCAGCAAGCACAGGACGATGCACGAATGCCCGCACAGCGGTCACGAGGTTCACGGCCAATATCGCGCCCGCAATGCAATTCAGGAACACAGTGCCCCCGAACGGCGAGCGACCCACCCAACTCTTTGTCCGCCGGACGATGAGCCAGACTCCAGCGGTCAGCAGCAACACCCATTACAGGAACAGGTCCGGCAGACTCCGTTGGCCCAGCCTAGTGGCCTCGGCGACGTGCCCGTAGGAGAAGAAAAGAACGAGGAAGAGCGATACCACCAGCGCGCCCCGCGCCGCGCTACGGAGGAGTAGTCCGAGGATTGTCCACAGGACTACGACTAGAGTCAGGGACAGCGCTAGCGGCGGCAGCAACTCGCCGGGGTCGATAGGCACCTTCACGCCATTGTAGCCATAGACAAAGAGAACAGGCGCAACAGCAAGCATCACTGGATGAAACGGAACTGCACGACGGCCCTGTTGCCGGTTGGCTCGTCCTCCGCTCATCGCCAGTCAGTGACCCTGCCGCAGAACGGCGGCAGACCCCGAGGCCCGAGGACAGTCACCGGTTGCCGTCGTCACCACTCTTGCGCCTGAGAAACCCTTCCGCATCCGTCAAGGTCGGGGCGGGGCAGATCGGTCACGGCGAGATTGTAGGGTTCGCGGGTGGACGTGTCAATCATCGTTGTCAGCGGGCGGAGATGTTAGCGCCAGAGCCGCGCCATGACTGGCATGGAGGCTGGCCCCGGTACTCGAGTATCGCGTCGCTTGAGGTCCATGAGGTCTGTACAGGTCGCGCTTTTCCCTCCAGATAGCAGATGGCGCACGTCTGGGCGAATGGGTCAAGCGCCGCGCCGAACTTGCTCTTGAGCCGCCGCGCACCTTTGGCCAGCCAGTTCACCTAGCCGCGCTCATGCGGGAAGAACATGACGAGATTGAACGACTCGTGGTAATCCCGCACGCGGAGGCAGATGGCCTCGCTGCGGACGATTCGTCGCCTGATGCTGCAATCGCAATTCACCAATGACGAATTCCCAATTCACGATGTTGTTCAGGCTCGAGTAACCCGAAGGCTTCCTCTCCTCGTCCGTACAGGACGCAGGCGGGGCTCGCGACATAGAGCGCCGTGGCCGCTCCGCTCACGATGTCCGATACTCCGAAACCTCTCAGCAACCGGAACAGCGTGACGGTAAAGGCAAGTCCGAACACCAGGTAGCACAAGGCGAACACAGCAGTCTCGTAGCCGGGAAAGAGATTGAGGGCGGTGCCGAGAAAGAGATTGAACATCGGCGGCTGGCTGTGGAGATACCACAGGCTCTGCCAGAAATGCGTCCTGAGCAGCGCCGGGTCAACGTACTGGAAGAACCACGACAGAGGGGAAGCGTCGAATCGCACGCCGGCGGCGTAGTAGCCGATGCGCGAGAGAAGGAAGACGGCGATAACCGCCGGCAGCGGCCATTGAGCCGGACGCCGGGCCGCCCGCGGCAAACGGTCAGCGGTTGGTGTCGTGTTCACTCACTCGCCTCGCGCAGCGGAACAAGGTGGATGTAGTCATGCGCCGGAGGCGATTGTAGTCCGCGGGAGTAGCCGCGTCAAATCCCAGCCTTGCCCGCAAACCCATGCCTGAGTCTGACCCTCCTTCTGCGCCTCTACCTCAACCTTGACCTCAGCCCTAACCTCAACCTTAGCCTTAGCCTGAACCTGGGCCTGTACCTTGCCCGCCGATTAAGGTGGCAGCGCGGGGTTGCCGCGCTGCCACCGAGGAAGGAGAGGTTGGTTCGGCTAGAGTTTGAGCAGCACCGCGGTCGTGCGGCGGCCCACGGCTTCAAGACGGCAGAAGTAGGCGCCGGCCGGGGCCGCGCGGCCCGCATCGTCGTTGCCGTCCCACGTCACGGCGTGGACGCCTGCCGCCGACGTGCCCCGCACCAGTCGGCGCACCATCGTGCCCGTAGCGTCATAGATGTCCAGCGCGACCGCCGCGGTCCGGGGCAGCGCGTAGTTAATGGTCACATTCCCGCGGACGACGCTGGGCTTCGGCGCGTCGAGGCGGAACTCGGGCGGGACCTGCTTCCTTTCGGCCACTCCGACCGGCAGCACCACGACGTACCCGCCCATCGTATCGTTGGCAAGGTCCATGTCTCCGGCCAGCGACAGGCTGCAACGCAGCGAGTGTCCGCCGACCAGTTTCGGTATCCAGGTGGCGAAGGTAATCGACATCTCTTCGTGCGGGGGCACGGTCACGCGCGAGAGCCGCATGTAGCTTTCGTCGGGAATCGTGAAGATGGCGGTGACGAAGTCCGGCTGGGTGCCGTTGTTGCGAACCATGACCTGGGGCCGGAGCACCGCGCCGGAGTCAACCGTGTCAGCGGGAGCGGTGATTTCGGTCAGGGCGATGTCCCGGTACCGGGCCCACGTCAGCGTTGACCAGGTGTCGTTCGTCGGGTACTCATCGCCGGCAAGTTCAGTCGTGCAGCGTACCACGGCCGAGCAGCGCGGCGGCACCACCCACGCCGCGAACGCGAGCGTCTCGGCTATGAGCGGCGCGAGCCCGGTCACCTGCTTCGTATCCGCATAGTCGCTGCCGATGGTCAGAAGCACGGGGAAGTCGGCCGCGGACTTACCGTTGTTCCGCACCTCGACCATTGGCACGTAGGCGCTTTCCGGCTCGACGATTTCGGTCGGCCCGAATATCCAGTCAACCGTGACGTCACGGTCGAGCTGCACCAGCCGGTGTCCGGCGGCCACCGCATCGCCGTTATCGGGAATCTCCAGCGGGGTCGAGGTTGATGCGAGAATCGTGCCCCAGTCGAGGTACTGAACCGAGGCGCTCTGGAGTGTGCCGGCCTGGCCGTCGGCCCGGCAGTCCCACGTGCAGAAGTAGATCGAGTCGGTCTGGCCGGTGGTGATGAACGAAGCGGCGTCGGTCAGGTCGTACACAATGCTGTGGGCCGGGAACGGATGGTCCGTCCGGGCGTTGCGCCACGAACGGAAGTCCTTTATCCAGTACGCGTTCCAGCGCTGTCCGACTGAGAACTCGATGGCAACCCGGTCCCGGGTCGGGTGGTCGATTTTCACCCGCGCGACCATTTTGGGCACGTACCCGACGGTGTCGACCAGGTATCCCACCGAACGCTGGGTCAGTTCCGCGTCCATCGCTGCCTCGTACGACATCCAGAAGTAGCCCTGCTGGCCCCAGCTCGGTCCCCACGAGTTGACCATGCGGAACGCGCCGACGCCGTCGTGCGTGGTCAGGGTGTCGTCGTAGCCGACAAAGGTCACGAGATGCCCGCCCCGGTTGGACCCCTCCTTGTCGGCCACGCAGTACATGTAGTCATGCCCGGCGATGCCGTCGAAATTGCCCCATACCCAGATCGCCTCGCATGCGGTGCTGCCGTTGGCGAGCAACTGCTTTATCTTGTTCACGCCGGACGTGTCGTTGGTCCGGAACCAGTTCCATTCCTTGCAGCGGTACGGGAGGGCGCGGGCATATGCCGTCTCCGACGGCCAGGAGACGGGGTCGCCATCGTTGTAGGGACAGTCGACCAGGTTCGCGACGCCCTGGTCGCAGATGAGCGGCATGTTGTTGTCGAAGCCCGAGCCGTTGTCACCGCCGCCGTTGACCTGGTTGTAG
>Ga0116202_10002508_pt1 | contig 10999 bp, 5 predicted proteins | sample LakKivw325mmetaG_FD_94479 | JGI IMG/M metagenome (GOLD analysis project Ga0116202, IMG submission 94479) | Anoxic lake water microbial communities from Lake Kivu, Rwanda to study Microbial Dark Matter (Phase II) - Lake Kivu water 325m metaG | ecosystem: Environmental > Aquatic > Freshwater >... | reverse complement strand
GGATTCTGCACAGCCCCGTTGCGCTCGGCGACCACCTCACGGAGCGGTCAGAGGCGGATGCGTACCGCTGGATGCTCAAAGCCCTCGACTACGGCTGCGTGTACAACTGGTACAGCCAGACGGTATTCCCGGAGTACCCGACGCTCGCCGGCTACATGTTCCCGATTACGCCCGTTGAATTGCACGAGGGCTACATCATCGGCCAGGAGCGCATACTGACCAACCGCAGCGGCCTGTTCGGCTGGGGTGACGCTTCGCAGCATGAGGTCCATGTGTTCAACGATGAAGGCGCCGAGGTCGCGGGTTTTGATGCGCCGCTGAAGACGATAGAGGGCAGGACATACACGGAACTGCGGATCGCTGAAGGCTGGAGCGCGGCGATCATCCGCAAGTAAGCGGAACAGACAGGAATCTTGTTTGGCGGCAGCGAAGTACTACAGCGGCGTCCCGGCGGCTTGTGGGGCACCGAGCACGAGATGCGCGTGGTGACAGACACGAGGGGGCGGCCATCGGGGTCTGCACCGGCGCGGCTGACGGACAGGAGAGCACGGAGATGAAAAGACTGGGATTGCTGATGGTACTGGCACTAGCTCTGGGGGCGTCGGCCTGTGCACAGAACGTGGACCGTTCGACACCCGGAGACGGGCTATTCTTCGACGTGATGCCCAGGACGATACAGGGATATGTAGTGGTGCCGGCGCGGCCGATATTCAAGTGGTTGGGTGCCGTCCGCGTGGACTACACGAGGGACAAGATCACGGCCTATCAGAAGGTCAGCGACGAGCCGTCGTTGGAGCTGTGGGTCGGCAGCCAGGAGGCGCGCTGGTACGGACAGCCGTACAAGCTGGACGTAGCGCCTGTGACGCGGGATGGCCAGATATTCGTCCCGCTGCGCTTTGTGGGCGAGGTGTTCGGCTGTCGCGTGGATGTCATTGACCGCATTGTGCGGTTGCGGCTTATCCAGTACTGGCAGAAGGCTGAGATGATCATGCCCCCGCCCTGGCCGTCGCCCGAAAATGCGGTCTGGAACACCGTTTATTCCTGGTACGGGGGCGCAGAGAGGAGCATCGGCCGCGAGAATGAAGGCATCCGAGTCATAGGAGACTCCATGAACTATGGCAGCGGCGCGGCCTCTCTTGTCGTGATGGCCAAGTGGAGAGACGGTGGAGTGACCAAGGACGAACTCACGCTGCAGTTGCGCCGTAGCGGCTGGCAGATTACCGGCCGCAAGTCCACACGCGTGGACCGCGTCGAGGCGTTCCCTTACTAACGCCGGTCTCGGCACATTGATCCGCAGAGCCGATTGCTCGTTGTAGCAAAGCCGATTGCTCCAGCGCGCTGCTCATGCAGGAAGCGGAGGATGAAACATGAAGAAAGCCGGAGTCGTGATGATAGTACTCCTGGCGTTGTCACTCGCAGTCTGCGCTCAGACGGTGCCGACTCCCGGTCCCGGCGGTGGGCTGTTCTTTGACGTGCTGCCGAGAACCATTGATGGTCGCGTAATGGTGCCTCTGCGTGCTGTATTTGAGTGGGTGGGCGCGCGTGTTGATTACGAGGGCGGTCGGATCGCTGCGTACGACAGCGTCGGTCAGATGCCGCGGGTGGTTCTGGAGATCGGCCGGACGGAGGCGGAGCTGTCCGGCCAGCCTTACCAGATTGATGTCCCGCCGCTGGTCATTGAGGGCCGCACCTTCGTTCCGCTGCGATTTGTGGCCGAGTCATTCGGCGTATGGGTGGACGCAAGGGGGCGCACGGTGACGCTACAGATGCCGCAGTACAATCTCAAGGCGGACATGGCCATTCCGCCCGCCGAAGGCTCTCACCAGGCGAAGATCTGGAAGGTGGTCAGCGACTGGTACATGACACAGCCCAGCCCACGCGTGGACGGCATGCGGGTGCTGGAGGACCAGACGGACATTGCGGCTGGTCGGGCCACGGTTGACATAATGGCAAGATGGGAGCAGGGCGCAGTGACCAGAGACACCTTCGCGCTGCAACTGGCACGCGACGGCTGGCACATCACCAACCGCACATCGCAGCGGGTGAATTAGCGCCAGTCGTGACGAGTGCAATCGCTGCACCACGCTTGACACTAGGGCCGGAGGCCGTGCGGATTGGCAGTTCCCGCGACGCCACCGGCTCGCGTTTCTCACAGGAGGCGGGCAAAGTACGGTGGAGACCGAGGTCAGCTTCTTCAGCGAAGGTGTGGAGATCAGTGCCACCTTCCGCATGCCTGATTGATGGTGGGACCGCCAAGGTCCTCCGTGCGGCATCTGTAGCCCCTGACGCTGGAATGGCTGGGCAAGTATCTGTGACAGACCTCGCCGACCTGAGATGCACGGGAGACGCGAATGAAGACATACCGGAAACTCATACTGGTCGCACTTGACATGCTGCGTGCAGATCACCTGGGCTGCTACGGCTACCCGCGGGCGACGTCACCCAACATTGACGCCCTGGCGGAGCAGTCAAGCCGCTTCGCCGACTGCACGTCATCCTTCTGCTGCACCGTACCATCATTCACCAGCATGCTGACGGGGAAGCTGCCGTTGAACCACGGCGTGGTCATCAACCCGTGGCAGGCTCCGAACTGTCACAGCATCTTCCTGGATGATGAATGTCCAACCATCGCCGAGCGCTTGTGGGAGGCCGGCTTCCTCACAGCAGGAGTGGACAACCTGATCAACTTCGCGAGCCACCCCAACTGGTTCGCGCGGGGCTATCAGCACCTGATGAACGCAACGGGCACCTCCCGCCCCGTCGCCTATCAGACGCGTGGGGCCGCCATCAACGCCGAGCTGCTGCCCTGGCTGCGTGCGAACCACGAGCACGACTTCTTCCTCTTCGTGCATTACTGGGATCCGCACGGGCCATTCACCCAACCTGATGAGTACAACCAGCCGTTCCGCGAGCTTCCGCTACCCACCGTGCAGGCCGCCTCAGGCCGGCAATACGTCCAGGGTGCGGGCCTGGCCGGCGCTGTGGAAGAGAAGGGCCGCGAGCCGATTGACCAGTATGACGGCGCCATCCGCTTCGTGGATGAGAAGGTAGGAGAGATGCTGAGCCTCTTGCACGACCTAGGTGCAGCAGAGGAGACGGCCGTTATCGTCACCAGTGACCACGGTCGCACCGACTACGGCCGGCGCGATCCGTGGCGGGCCCGTGGCGTGCATCAGGGCACCATGCACGTGCCGCTGATTGTTCATGCGCCCGGTCTGGAGCATATGCCGGTCATCAAGAGCCCTGTTCACGGCACCGATGTGGCGCCGACGATCATGCAGCTCATGGGGCAGCCGATGCCCGAAGAGATGGATGGGATGAGCCTGTGCGGCGCGACGGAGGGCGAGCCGCCGGCAGAGCGGATCATCGGCGCGTGTGGAGCGCATTGCGGCGCTCCGCAACGGCTCTTGCGCAAGGGCGGTCTGAAGCTGGTGCGCACCTACGCCGACGCGATTGCTGACATAGCCCATCTGTACGATGAAGAGGGCAACGCAGCGTGGCGGGACGCACGGCAAGTGGAAGTGTACGACCTGGCGACCGATCCGTATGAAAGCGTGGACCTGGCAGGCGAGAACCCAGCGCTTGCGGCCCAGTTGTGTGCAGAGCTTGAGCAATGGAAAGCGGCCAACGCGGACGATCCCGGACGTCCGGACCCGCTGATTGAGAATTCGCGGTGGGGTGTCAGGCGCGATTCGACGCTGGTGAATTAAGCCGTCCACAGCGCCATCCGGAGGCGCCGGGGTAGGCGGTCGGCTCTCTCGGCAAGGCCTCACATGCCGACGACCTGGGCGTCGCCTGAAGCAGTAACACGCCCGGCGGCGAAATCCACGAATACCGAGTTCTGAACCGTTACCTTGTCGCCGGGTCCGAAATCGTAGATGAACAGCATCTTGCGGCCGTCGCCGTCTGCGTCGGGGAACTCGGCTTGGTCGAGTGGGCGGTCCACGAAGAGCTTGGACGATTGGCTGGTGTCGGCTGGCCGCTCGATGCGCTTCACACGGTAGGCGGCCCTGAAGTCCTCGCCGGTGACGAACGCGCCGTCATAGTAACTGAACGGCTCCGGGCCGCCGCTGTCGGGGATGACAAACGGCATCTCCACAAGCAGATGGTCCTTATCCTCGCCGACTCCTTCGATGTTCGACCTGTAGATTAGCGAGTTGAGGTCCAGCTTGACGACATTGCCGGGCGGCATGACCTCCACTATGTGGTAGGCGGTGCGATGCGGGCCGAAGCGCAAGTAGATCATCTGGCCCGCGAGCGCTTTGCCCACAGGCAGCTTCGTGCTAAGCGTGACCGCATTGTTCTCAAGATCAGCGGCGGTCACGTCGGCGGCGAAGTTGGGCACCGCCTCGACGACTCCCTGGCCGTTGCGGGCAAGGCGTCTGCCGTTGACCAGGTGCAGGCACCGCAGCTTACCGTTCAGCTCCGACCAGTAGCCGAAGCTGCCCTGGAACTCGATGTCGCCGACTTTCAGGGCCACTTCGGGATGGTGCGTGTAGATGAGTGTGTCCACCTGTCCGCCGCCTGCCGCTACGCGGAGCGCGACTGGCTTGAACTCGCCGCTGACGTCGCCCTCGACCGCCAGCCGCTCGATCTTCTCGATGAAGGGAGCCCCTGCATAGGGCTGCCAAATCGCAATGAACTCGCTAGCACCGTCTTCGGCGGTGTCTTCAGCGAACAGGAAGCGAATATCGGGCACATCGGTCTTCGCATAGCGGGCAGTGAAGTGGTTGCGGCCCTGCCGGCCAAGCAGGTCAAGGCGAATGTGAACGTCTTTATCCCGGCACTTCCAGTCGGCCCATGTATCGCCATCGGCTGCGCTCTGCTGCGGCTCGACGATGTTGTTATTGAGGCTTCTACTCACACTGCTGAGTGCGAATGGGTCATCGCTCTTAGGGCCGAATTGCAGGTTGGTTGCGAAGTTGTCGTTCATGGGGCCGTGGAAGCAGTATGTGCGCTGCGTTCCGCCGGCCAGTCTCAGCACATCGAGGAGGTACGCATTGTCGCCGGGGGCGTCAGCCAGGCATACGGCCCGGCGGAACATCCGGTTGGGGCAGGCAACAGGCGCACCGGCCACATCGGCGAACGACGCCTCTGGAGCCCCGGCAAAGCCTTCCAGCCAGCCCTTCCCAATGCCGCCCGGATACTGCCGCGAGCGGTCAATCATGCCGGTGCAGTGATGAGCCGTGTCTCCGGTTGCGCCGAGTGGATGAGCCCAGCAGGGATAGCCCAGTTCCGGCGCGAGGCTCTCGCCTTTGGAGAAGACCTCGACATTGAGATTGTCATTGTGTTGATGACCGACGCCGTAACCGTAGCGGAAAGCGATGCCGACGCGGCTGTCTATCTGCTCCGCGGTGGGTCTCGATTCGAGCATGACGAAGCCCGCACCGTCAATCACGCGGCTCTGCAGCGGCGGCTCCGGCCCGACCTTGGCCACTTGGGCCTCGACATCCGGCCATACATCCGGCTCGAACAGTTGTGGCGGGCGCTTGCCACACAGATAGATGGCCCGGGCGATGCGGTCGCTCGGCCAGCGCCGATATGCCCGTTCGTAACAGGTCCGGTAAATATTCGGGAAGCCGTTCGGGCAGATGACGGTTCTGCCGGCCCCACTGTCGCCATACTGCGGGGCGAACCTGCCGGCCACCAGCATGTCTATCCATAGATCATACTCCGCTCGCAGCTTGGGGTAGAGCTTCTCATCGTAGAGATTGCAGCGCGCGGCCCACTTCTTGGATTGCACGCGGGAGAGTATCTCAGCCATGTCGGACTTGCTCTGCAGGTAGCCGATGGCGTAGCCGGTGCCTGACACGAGCGTATGTCCCTCGCGTGTCAGGGCATTGACCAGCGTCGCGTCATCAAAGCCTCCCTTATTCTGTCCGCCATTCCAGGCATGGGTGAACATCTCCTCGAGCCACCGGTCACTGACGGCACCCATGTTTGCGCACACGATCATTTCTGCCAGATCTTGCTCGCGAGAGCCTTGGCTGCCGCCGCTCAACTCCCGTCGCATCCAGTCCCAGCCGAAGACCTGCACCAGGCAGGTGTCGAACAGCGCCTTCACGTCCGCGGGGGAGTTTATGGCGGGGTCCTTCGCGTGCAGGAACTCGACAAGTCTGGTGTCCTTGTCTATGTAGTCGAATATGGCATCATAGGCGCGCAGCGTCGGAACCAGCAGGTTGTTGCGCTCCCAGTTGCCGTCAACCAGAGCCCTGCCGCCTCTTCCCAAATACTTGGGCCGCGCCTGCTGCCAGCGGTAGTTCATCCCCGGGTACACGTAGGCGATGCGGGCAAGTAGTACGCCGACCCGGTGCGCCGCCTCTTCGTCACCCAGCAGCAGGTAACGCAGCGCCATTTGCTGGATGGTGCCGCCCTCCTGCCACACATTGTGATGGTTGTAGTTGGCAATCCAGGCGGCGGCCTGCGCTCTGTCGCCGTTACCTGCATCATAGCCCCAGCCGTCGTCGGGATAGTCGCCGCTCGTGAAGTCGTCACTCATGTAGTCATTGGAGGGAAACAGCTCGCCGCACACGGGACACTTGCACTTGAATGCGTATGCATAGGACCTGCCCCACGGGTAGAAGCCGCTCTTCTCATATATCTTCTCTCCGCACTTGGGACATGGCCAGTTGCTGTAGCAGTCTCTCGGCACATTCCAGGAGGGAAACACCTTCCACAACTCATCGTCAGCCAAATCGTCAAACCGGCGTTTGGCTTCCAAGCCCTGAACCAGAGAAGGATGGTTCTTCATGTTCTCTCTGGCGATGGCGATAATGTCGTCTGTGTAGTAGGACCGCCCCTGCTTGCGTGCCGATGGTTCCAGGCCTGGCAGCGCCTTCAGGTTCTCCTCGATATCCTCCCGGTATGTCTTCACCGTCAGCGGCACCACGATCTTGTCGCCGCCCTTGGGGGTGAGGACTATCTGGGCGTTTGCCATGCCCCGGTCGGCGCGGAGGTAGATGCGTGTGGTGGTGCGCCCCTTGCCCGGCTTGGTTCTATCGAGGATTCTCACACCCTCGGGCACCACCACGTCAACCTCGACATCAGGTGCAAGCGAGAGCTGCACCCAGAACATTTGCTCCATGACCGGTACCGGCGCCGGACCGATGCACGGCTGATCGCATGGCTTCCATGGGTCGGGCAAATCCGCCGCCTGACTTGCACTCATCAGCGACACCACCCACATGCACAGAACTAGAGGTAACAGATAACGCATCTGACCCACCCTTTCTGTCCTTTATCCCGTGGCCTAGTGGTCGCCTGCCACTGGCACCCACACACGCATCGCCGTCTCACCGCGATTGGCCCATGCGTAATATGGGATGGCTGTGACGGTCACTTGTTCCCAGCCGCCCGGTCGGGAAGCGCCCACGTTCGGGTACAACTCACCGCCGTCCAGCGACGGAACGGGCTGCACACCCTCACCGACAAGTACCGTCACCCCTCCAAGCAGATCGGAGCGGTGCTGCGGCGTCCAGGCTTCACCGCTCAGGCTGTCGGCCGGCAGATGCAGGTCGGCCATCGCAACGTCCGGATTGTCCGCGCCCTCAAAGCAGTACACGATGGGCCCCCGCTGCAGCGCCACACTGCCCGCGCAAGAGTCAATGTACGGATGCGCTTCGGTCACCTGCACCTGCATGGGCAGGTGCAACTCCACCACATCGCCCGGCTGCCACTTGCGCTGCAGCGTAGCGTACCGCCCCGGCTTCGGCGCCTCCTGGACCTCGCCATTGACCTTTACAGCGGCTCCGTGCGCCCACGCGGGAATGCGCAGCGCCAGCGCGAACTCCGCTTCTTCTGCCGGATTGACCGTAATGCGAACATCTCCCTGCCACGGATACGCGGTGGCAACCTGAAGTTGCACGATGGTGCCGTCCTCCAGCGCCAGGTCGGCCTCGCACGCATCGTAGAAGTGCATCTGGATGCCCTCTGCAGTGGTTGTGAAGAGATATCCGGGTATGGCAGCGATTGTGCGCTGTACGTTCGGCGGACAGCAGGTACACGGCCACCATGCCTGCCGGACCCAGGCTCCTTCGGCACTCGGATGGGTTGCGGCGGCGCCGACATTCGCGGCCAGTGGATTGCTGTAGAAATACTCGGTTCCGGCGAGCGAAACGCCTGAAAGGAACCCGTTGTAGACAATGGTCTCCATCACGTCGGCAAAGCTAGCCTCTGCAGTCGCCAGAAGCATCCGCCAGCCCCACATGAAATGCGCGATCTGGGCACACGTCTCAGCATAGGCGCGGGAGTTAGGCAGCTCATAGGCCTCGCCGAAGGCTTCCTGCTCGTAACGGGCGCCGACACCGCCGGTGATGTAGATCTTGCCGCCCACCAAATCGTCCCAGAGCCTGCTCAGGTTGGCAAGCATCGTCTCATCGCCGGTCTCTGCATAGTAGTCGGCCCCCCCGCAGCAGAGGTACCCCGACCGCACACAATGGCCGGCAAGGGCCTTGCGCTCCGCTATTGGCGCGAGCTTGAAAGAAGCCTGGGGGCGGCTCAACAGCGACCCGGCCAGCTCCAGGTACGGGGTGCGGCCGGTGGCCCGGTACAGCTCCACCAGGGCCATCTCTATCTCCGGATGGCTGTCGGTATCGGCGCGCCCCCCGGGGCCGAAGACAGACACGAGCAGATCGGCGAAGCGACAGGCCACATCGAGCAGCCTGGTGTCACCGGTGGCCCGGCAGTAGGCGATTGCGCCCTGCATGAGATGGCCGGCACAGTACAGCTCGTGGGAGTGTCCGGCCTCAATGGTCTGGAAACGCTGACTCGCTAGTTCCTCAACGTAGTGGGTGTTGATGTAGCCGTCGTCATCTTGCGCGGCGGCTATCTCAGAATTGATGCTCTCCACCGACTCGCGCAGGGCGGGCAGGTCGTCGGACTGCAGGGCGAAAGCGGCGCCCTCAATCCACTTGTAGAGGTCCGAGTCGGTGTAGCGCGGGCCGCGGCGTTCGGCTTGCCTGGCACCGGTGAGCCGCCGGAAGTTGTCAATCACCCCGTGCTCCTCGAGCAGCTCCAGCAGGCGCGGGATGCTGGCCTCGGCATTCGCCTCCATGCGTGGGCGCCAGAATCCCCGCTCCATGCGCACCGCCCGCACGGCGACCGGCCTGAACTTCGCATGGGGGCTGCGACGTGTGTCAACAACGCCTGCGCCCATCCAGTCGTAGTCGGCCCTCGAGTCGGAGGTCATAGGGTCAGCACCTCACCTGCAGGCTCCTATGGAAGTAGAGCACGCTAGTATGATATGTCCACTGATACCGGCTCGCCGACGCTGCATTCGCCCAGGTCAATCGTCAGCTTGGAGGAGGTTTTCTGCCACTGCCAGGCGGGCGTTACGTCCTCTCCGCCCGGCGACACGTTCTCCCCATTGACGACGACATCGGACGGATACGGGATGTCGTGAACAACGAACTGCAGATGCCGGCTTTGCACGGCACCCTCGAAGTCGCCCTCGGCAGCGGCAATCTCTATGTGCGTGTGCTCGTCGGTGGACTCTTGCGCCATCCTGGTGATGCGACGCTTACCGTCTTCGAATTCGTGACCGGTTCCATCATCCTCATATAGCTCGAAAGCGGTTGCCGGCCCCGGATAGACGTGCACGGTCAGTTCGTCATCCGGCTCCTGGCCGACGTACTCGATCTCACGGCCGTTCATCGGGACGATAGCGCCTGGACGGACCATCAGAGGCCCGCCACGGTTGGCCGGCACCGCCGGCTCGTACCACTGGCCGCCGCTGACCCTCTCGCCGCTCCAGAAGTCGTGCCAGTCTCCCTCCGGTAGGTAGATGCGGTCTGTGAACATCCCTACGAGGATCGCCGGCCCCAGCATGTACTGGCGCTGTAGATCGTGGGTCTGCGGGTCATCGGGAAACTCCAGCGGCATGGCTCGCAGGATCGGCACGCCGGTTGTGTGTGCCTCCCAGGCGCACGAGTACAGGTAAGGGATAAGGCGATAGCGGAGTCGCGCGTACCAGATGAAGATCGGCTTCATCTCGTCCCCCAGATACCAGGGATGGTACCAGCAGTAGAACGAGTTTATCATGGACCAGGGCTGCAGGAACCCGAAGTGGATGCCGGCGGGCGTGAATACGTGCATGTCGCAAGTGGTCATGCCATGGCCCGACATGCTGAGGTTCAGGGATGCCATGGCGGAATTGTGCTCTCCGCCTGTATCGCCCGCCCAAGTGGCGGCATGGGCCTGGATACCCGCCCATCCGAGGCAATAGAAGACGAAGGGCCGCCGGCCGGTGTGGTCGCGCAGACCCTCGTACATCTGTCGGGCGTAGAACAGGGGAATCAGGTTGTGCATGTCGGCATCGGTGAGGCCGTTGCCCCAGAGCCGGTCGGGGTGATGGAAGACCGTGGAGCCGGCATCCTGCTTGAAGAACTCAGCGCCCTGGTCAACGAACTTCTTGAGATGCTCGAACCACGGCTCCTCGGGCCGCGTCCACTTGTCCAGGCGCATGCCGTGGCCGAGTTGCTCGTCCTTGAACAGGTCATGCTCAGCCTTGCTCTCGTCCTCAGCTGTCTCGACGGACACGCCCAGCCGCCGCTCCTCCTCGTGGGTGAAGTCATAGTCGCAGCACAGCCACAGGCCGAACTTGTAACCCATGCGGCGGATGGCGTGGAGGAAGCCATCCTGCGCCTGCTCCGACCAGGAAGCGATTGGAAAGCGCTCCGGGTGCCACTTCTTCTCGACCGAGAAATCATAGTTCGTTTCCATCCACCCCGGCTCGAGGCTGATGGCATCACAGGGAATGCGCTCGCGGCGGAAGCTGTAACAGTCGTCCATCAACTCTCTGGCATCGGCCTGGGTGCGGCAGATGAAGAAAAGCCCGAAGGCCCACTTTGGCGGCATGAACGGCTTGCCGGTCACTTCCGTATAGCGCGTGATGACTTCCTTGGGCGATGGGCCGTACAGGAAGTAGTAATCGAGGCTGTCGCCGGCCGCCGAGAAACCAAACCAATCTTCGCTGCTTGCCCCGAGGTCCAGGAGCGTCTGC
>Ga0116202_10002505_pt1 | contig 11003 bp, 9 predicted proteins | sample LakKivw325mmetaG_FD_94479 | JGI IMG/M metagenome (GOLD analysis project Ga0116202, IMG submission 94479) | Anoxic lake water microbial communities from Lake Kivu, Rwanda to study Microbial Dark Matter (Phase II) - Lake Kivu water 325m metaG | ecosystem: Environmental > Aquatic > Freshwater >... | reverse complement strand
GTGACTTAGGCCGATCTCAAGAGGGATTTTATGTCGCACCAGAGGGCTTTCGAGGCGGGGCGGGATCGGGTTTCCTCGCCATCTTCATCCGCTTCCGAGCCGACCCTCAATCCCGACTCTCGGGCAAGAGAGTTGCGGGGCCTAGAGGACGGATATCACAGCCGCACCCGAGAGCTTTCGGTGAGGATAGGGATCGGCATAGATGTTACTAATTTAGGATATAGTATGATAAAGGTATAATTATCTGACGGGACGGGTCCGCTGAGAACGCGCCGGTCGGTGATTCTACTCGAAGCCAAAAGAAATTCAGCGATGCCCAAACGCCTCAGCATTTGGTTTTGAGGGCCTCGCTGTGGCCGACATCTTAGTCGGGCCCGATCCTTCAAACATCCCCTCCCATCGAGGGCGCCGATTTCGCCAACCTGATCTTCACCAGTCTTATCTTTACTTTACCTGCCTAATCGTAATAATCGGCTGGGACTAGGATCGGCCTCTCGTAGTGCTGAGACAAGAACCAGGGATCGTTTGAGGAAAAGGGATACAGGAAATCAGCGGTGCCGGCGCTGTTGCTCAGATTCAACCTCAATGGCGATCCCTGAAACTCCGTCCCGAGCCACCCGATGTCATCGTAATCGATCTCTTCATCGTTGTTCTGATGAACCAGGGAACCATTGACCACCTTCATACCGGTGGGGGCGCCTCCCCAGGACCACAGGCCGCCGCTGCTGTTGGTGGGCATCCTCTCAGGCTGACTCGCGAGCCACGCCGCTCCATAGTCGCCTCCGACGCTCACCATCTCTGCCCCGAAGGCCGCTACCCCGACCGCCAGAAGGGCCAGAAAGGATAACGCGATAACCGTTCTCATGAACAAACCCCACTCTATCCTTGACGACCGGTGATGCCAGCCGTCGATAAAAGCCTTTCGAGAAGCTTGCGGATCGTCTTCACCGCCCGATAGTCCCGAATTCGCCGGGAAAGATGGGGACTTAAATCGATCTGAGAGACGAATCGGCGTCAGGAGATCTAGTCTCGTCTCCTTCTGGAAGAAGCACGATCCCGGCCCGAGCGGACTCAGTGCGATCAGACTCGGGCTTGATGGATGGGCTTGTGTTCTTCTACGACGCCGCTGACCGCCACGTATAAGGCGGCGGATTTAATTAATAGTAAATATTATGAATAAGATCGATAAACTCCTCGCCGAATTTCCTCCGTTCTCTGAGGAGCTGGGGATAGACCTGGCGACGCCTGCTGGCAGGTTCAAGTGGTTTCTCGCATCCATCCTCTTCGGGGCGAGGATCAGCGAGAAGATAGCGTCGAACGCTTACAGGGAGTTCGAGAGGGCCGGGGTCGATGCTCCAGAGAAGATCCTCTCGGCCAGCTGGGACGAGCTGGTCAGAACCCTGGATGAAGGAGGATACGTCCGCTACGACGAATCCACCGCCTCCAACCTCCTCGATATAATGGCGGATCTGAAGGATAGATATGGGTCCCTGGAGAATCTTTACGAAAAGTCGTCCGATACGAAGGACCTGGAGAGGAGGCTGCAGGATTTCAAGGGCATTGGCCCGGTCACAGCCCAGATTTTCTTAAGAGAATTGAGGGGAGTTTGGGATGTGGATCCGGAGCCGTCGAAGAGGGCGGAGAAGGCCGCTCGGTGTCTGGGGATAGACCTGCAGGAGTTCGGGGGCAAGATGCTCTCCAGGGTTGAGTCAGCTCTGGTCAAGCTCCAGCTTCGATACTGCAAAAAAGAGAAATGCTCGGAATGTCCCATGAGGGATTTCTGCGAGAAGGCTGAGGTAGCGGAGGCTTAGGAGCTTGAAGCTTAAAGAAAAGTTAGTGCCCAGACCCGGATTCGAACCGGGGACGTTCAGATCTTCAGTCTGACGCTCTCCCGGACTGAGCTACCTGGGCAAGTTAGGTGGGCTCGATGCGATTCGAACGCATGATCCCCGCCATGTCAAGGCGATGTCATAACCAGCTAGACCACGAGCCCACAGCGACGGATGCTCCCAGTGAGCTTTTCGAAGATAAATCCTTCGGTCTGAGATCGACTGGGGGGGCGAGGTGGCGAAAGGCGCTATGGGCGCCGTCGGAGCCTCGTCACACCACACCACGCCGCGCCGCGTCGCCTTCGGCCAAAGCCTAGTCTCGCCCACCGTCTCCTTCGCCATCCCCGGCTCTCACCGCTCTGTTTTCTCTTCGCCCCGCCTCACCGGACCTCCCGATGGTACTCGTTCAGCGGCTTGATGGTGATCTCGCCGGACTTGGCGATGGCGATGGCCTGGGCCGCCGCCTGCGCCGCCTGGACGGTGGTTATGTAGGGGACGTGGTAGTCGACGGCGTTCCTCCGGATCTGGAACCCGTCCTTCACCGACTGCTTCGTCGTCGGGGTGTTTATGATCAGGCTCACCTCCCCCCGCTTCATGTAGTCGAGGACGTTGGGGCTTCCGACGTAGATTTTTTTGACCTTCTCGACGGCGATGCCCATGCCAGCGAGGAATTCGGCCGTCCCGTCGGTGGCGATGATCAATAGGCCCGATTCGGCGAGCTTCCTCGCCACCTCGGCGATGGCCCCCTTGTCCTCATCCCTCACCGAAACGAAGACGATGCCTTCGGTAGGGAGGGGGTTGTCGGCGGAGAGCTCCGCCTTGAAGAAGGCGAGGCCAGGGACGCGGTCGATACCCATAACCTCCCCCGTCGACCTCATCTCCGGCCCCAGGAGGGTGTCGGCTCCGGGGAGCTTCTCGAAGGGGAGGAGGACCTCCTTCACCGAGACGTACGGGATCGCAGGCTCGCGGGTGTACCCCAGATCTGCCAGGGTCTTTCCCGCCATCACCCCGGCGGCGATCTTGGCCAGGGGGAGGCCCACCGCCTTGGAGACGAAGGGTATCGTCCTGCTGGAGCGGGGGTTCGCCTCCAGGACGTAGACGATCCCGTCCTTGTAGGCCATCTGGATGTTGAGGATCCCCTTCACCTCCAGGGCGAGGGCGATCTTCTTCACGTACTCCCGGACGGTCTCCTGGACGGCGGCGGGGATCGTCTGGGGCGGGATGACGCAGGCGCTGTCCCCGGAGTGGATCCCCGCCTCCTCGATGTGCTCCATGATCGCCCCGATGAGGACGTCCTGGCCGTCACAGACGGCGTCGACGTCGATCTCGACGGCGTTCTGGAGGAAGTCATCGATGAGGATGGGGTGCTCCGGGGAGACCCTCACCGCCTCCCTCATGTAGACCTCAAGCTCCCTCTCGTCGTAGACGATCTCCATGGCTCTTCCGCCGAGGACGTAGCTCGGCCTCACCAGGACGGGGTAGCCGATCCTCTGGGCCTCGGCCTTCGCCTGCTCCGGGCTGGTGGCGTACCCCGCCTCGGGCTGGGGTATCCCCATCTCCCGGAGGGCGAGGTTGAACCTCTCCCGGTCCTCGGCCATGTCGATCCTCTCGGGGCTCGTCCCCAGGATCTTCGTCGCGAGGCCCCGTCTTGCGATCTCCTTCTCCAGGGGGATGGCGAGGTTCATCGCCGTCTGGCCTCCGAACTGGACCATGACGCCAAAGTGCCTCTCCTTCTCGATGATGTTCAATACGTCCTCGAGGGTCAATGGCTCGAAGAAGAGCTTGTCGGAGGTGTCGTAGTCGGTGGATACGGTCTCAGGGTTGTTGTTTACGATGTGGGCCTCGATCCCCAGCTCCCGGAGGGCGATGACCGCGTGGACCGTCGAGTAGTCGAACTCGATCCCCTGGCCGATCCTGATGGGGCCGGACCCGATGATCAGGACCTTCTTTCTGTCGGTGGGGGCCAGCTCGCACTCGTCCTCGTAGGACGAGTAGTAGTAGGGGGTCTTGGCCGCAAACTCTGCGGCGCAGGTGTCCACCATCTTGAAGGTGGGAAGGATCCCGTTTTCGTGCCGGAGGTCTGAGATCTCCTCCCACTTCTTGCCGATGATCGTTCCGATCCTCTCGTCTGAAAACCCCATCCTCTTCGCTCTTCTGAGGACGGGGACCGAGAAGCTCTCGGCTATCTCCTTTTCCATGAAGATGATATTCTCGATCCTCGCGATGAAGTAGGGGTGGATTTTGGTCAGATCAGAAATCTCCTCAACGGCGAATCCGCGCCGTAGGGCCTGATAGATGGCGAAGAGCCTCTCGTCGGTGGGGGTCACCAGAAGGCCTCTGACCTCTTCGTCGGTCCAGGGGTTGTATTTCCCCTGGCTGTCGAGGTCCATATCGATCTCAAGAGACCGGACGGCCTTCATCAGGGCCTCCTCGTAGCTCCTCCCGATGGACATAACCTCCCCCGTCGACTTCATGGCGGTGGTGAGGGTCTTGTCGGCCTTGACGAACTTGTCGAAGGGCCACCGAGGGATCTTCATCACCACGTAGTCGACCGTCGGCTCGAAGGAGGCGGGGGTCTCGCCGGTGACGTTGTTTGCGATCTCGTCGAGGGTCATCCCGATGGCGATCTTCGCCGTGACCCGTGCGATGGGGTAGCCGGTGGCCTTGGAGGCGAGGGCCGAGCTTCTTGAGACCCTCGGGTTCACCTCGATCACCCGGTACTCGCCCTCCCTCGCCGCGAACTGGATGTTGCAGCCGCCCTCGATTCGAAGGGCCCGGATGATATTTATGGCGGCGGACCGGAGGATCTGGACCTCCTCGTCGGTGAGGGTCTGGATGGGGGTGACGACTATGGATTCTCCGGTATGAATCCCCATGGGGTCCATGTTCTCCATGTTGCAGATGGTGATGCAGGTATCGTTTTTGTCCCGCATCACCTCGTACTCCAGCTCAGTCCAGCCGACGAGGCTCTCCTCGATGAGGACCTGGTGGATCCGGGACCTCTTCATCCCCATCTCGACGATCCGAAAGAACTCCTCCTCCGTCTCGGCAGAGCCTCCGCCGGAGCCGCCGAGGGTGTAGGCGGGCCTGATGATCAGGGGGAGGCCCAATTCCTTCAGGGCCTCTTTTGCCTCCTCCAGGGAATCGACGGCCCGGCTCCGCGGGACCGGCTCGCCGATCCTGATCATGGCGCTCTTGAACATGTCGCGGTCCTCGGTCTCCTGGATGGCGGCGACCGAGGTGCCCAGGACCTCGACGTTGAACTTATCGAGGACTCCTATCTCCGCCAGCTCGCTCGTTATGTTGAGGCCGGTCTGCCCTCCTATCCCGGCGATGATGCCGTCGGGCCTCTCCTTCTCGATGATCTTTGCGACGATCTCGGGGACCAGGGGCTCGATGTAGATCCTCTCCGCCATCTCCGGGTCGGTCATGATGGTGGCGGGGTTGGAGTTGACTAAGACCACCTCGACCCCCTCCTCCCGGAGGGACTTGCAGGCCTGGGACCCCGAGAAGTCGAACTCAGCGGCCTGGCCGATCTGGATCGGCCCCGATCCTATGAGGAGGACCTTATTTATTTTGGGTCTCTTCGGCAACTCCTATCACCTCCCCCCCGTCTCGATCTTTTTGGCGACCGAGGAAAAGAACATCTCTTTCGTGCAGAGGGGGCCGGGCCGCGCCTCGGGATGGTACTGGACCGCCTCGATCCCCAGGTAGTGGCTCTTGATCCCCTCCACCGTCCCGTCGTTGGCGTTGACCTGGGTGATCTTGAGGCCCGTACCCTCCGCCGACTCGGGAAGGAGGGCGAAGTTGTGGTTCTGGGACGTTATGTAGACGATCCCGCTGGCCAGGTCCTTGACGGGCTGGTTTCCGCCGTGGTGGCCGAACTTCAGCTTGTAAGTCTCGGCCCCCAGGGCGAGGCAGATCACCTGGAGCCCCAGGCATATCCCGAAGACCGGCCTCTCTCCCGCGAAGTGCTTCACCGCCTCGATGGCCCGAGTCGCCTGCTCGGGGTCGCCGGGACCGTTGGATATGAAGACGGCGTCGGGGTCGAGCTTCTCGATCTCCGAGATCCTCGCGTCCGACGGCACCACCACGATCTCAAACCCCTGGCAGGCCATGGAGTTGAGGATGTTCCTCTTGATCCCCAGGTCCATCATCACCACCCTCGGCCCTTCTCCGGGGATCCGATAGGGGCGCTTGCATGAGACGGCGCTGATCAGGTCGAGGCTGGATATGTCCGGCTGATCTCTTGCGAGACCGACGACGTCCAGGTCTATCACATCGGACCTCTCGCCGACGGCGAGGGCGGCCCTCATCGCCCCCTGGTTTCGGATCTTGATGGTGAGCATCCTCGTATCCAGGTCGGAGATCCCGGGAACCCCCTCCTCCTCGAGGAACTTTGATATGGTCTTTTTGGACCTGAAGTGGAGGGGCCTCTCCCAGATCTCCTTGCAGACCATGGCGGTCGCCCCGACGTGGTCTGACTGAAAGTTGTCGCCGCTGACGCCGTAGTTTCCCATGAGGGGATAGGTGAAGGTCAGAAGCTGTCCTTTGTAGGAGGGATCGGTCAGAGCCTCCTCGTAGCCGGACATGACCGTCACGAAAACCAGTTCGCCAGAGACGACGCCAGGAGATCCGAAGCCCACCCCTTCGACCCTGGTGCCGTCCTCCAACCCTAAGACGCCGATCATAGTATCGCCACCACAAGCGGAGAGGTGATCTAAATAGGTTTCGACGGGATCGAGGGGCGACGGGCGCGATGCCCCGCCGGAAACCGGTTGCCGGCACCGCCAAATTGGCCATGCTCATTCGAAGGCCGGCCGCCTCGAGTCTCTGAGAGCGCTGAAGGAGACGAAGGAAAAAAGAGCGGAAAAGAAGAGGGGAATAGATCGGTGGGTCAGCTTCTCGCCCACCGATCATCCCGTCTACGTCAATATCAGCTTATGAGGGGAAGCTTTCCTAGATGCAGGTCTTCAGTCCTGTTGTCATCAGGGCCGAAGACCTGGTCGATGACGCCATTTACGTAGGGGACGAGCTCATCGTTGAACTGGGTGGACTGGTTGTTGTAGTAATCGATTATCTCCTGGTTTTCAGCGGTTACTACGGCTGACTCGCCGCCCAAGCCGTAATACAAGTCTATCAGGTTTCCTTCCGTAAAGTATGCCTGCCCTACGATCCTCGCTGATTCGTAAAAGCCATTCTTGTAATCCTCTGAGTACTCCTCTTGAGCGCTTGCCGCGCCGATGGCGCCACAGAGCAGAACGCCGATCACTAACCCGAACTTGACGATCTCTTTCATGAGTTATCACTCACCGACCGCTGATACGCTCACCTCATTAAAAACTCTGTCGATAAGGGCGGAGCTCCGGCATCGAAATCGCGTGCCAAAATCTCGCGTCTTTTCCCCATCGCCCCATCTCCGCCCAAACGACAAAGGTTAAATGATCTCTCGCGGTCTAGGTGAGGCGAGGATTGGCTTATGGACATGTACGAGAAGGTGATCGAGCTTGCACGAAGGCGCGGCTTCATCTGGCCCGCCTTCGAGCTCTACGGCGGAGCTGCGGGCTTCTACGATTACGGGCCCCTGGGAGCCCCGATGAAGAGGGGGATCGAGGACCTCTGGAGGGGCTTCTTCGTCATCCGGGAGGGGTTCTCTGAGATCGAGTGCCCCACCATCGGGGTGGAGGATATCTTCAAGGCCTCGGGACACCTATCCGGCTTCTCCGATCCCCTCACCGAGTGCCGGGAGTGCGGCGAGATCTATCGGGCTGACCACCTCATAAAGCACATCGTCGAGGTACCCGACGCCCTCGCAAACGACGAGATCTATCGGGTCATAAAAGAGAACGACGTCTTCTGCCCCGAGTGCGGAGGCGACCTATCCGAGATCTACGAGTTCAACCTGATGTTCAAGACCTGGATCGGCCCCGGAGGAAAGCAGCCGGGGTACCTGCGGCCCGAGACCGCCCAGGGGATGTTCATCAACTTCCAGCGGCTCCTCCGCCACTACCGCGACCGCCTCCCCTTCGGCGCCGTCCAGATAGGAAAGTCCTACCGAAACGAGATCTCGCCCCGCCAGGGGGTGATAAGGCTCCGGGAGTTCTCCCAGGCCGAGGCGGAGATCTTCATCAACCCGAAGGACAAGAGCCATCCCCGGTTCGGCGAGGTATCAGACCTGGTCATGACCCTCCGCTCCCAGGAGGCCCAGGAGAGGGGGGAGACGGAGGAGATGACCGTCGGCGAGGCGGTGGCCCGGGGGATCATCGCCCACGAGATCCTCGCCTACTACGTCGCCCGGACCTACCAGTTTCTGATCGAGGCGGGGGTCTCTCCCGACCGGCTGAGGTTCAGGCAGCACAAGGCCGACGAGATGGCCCACTACGCCGCCGACTGCTGGGACGCCGAGGCGCTCCTGGACCGGTTCGGCTGGATCGAGATCGTGGGGGTCGCCGACAGGACGAACTACGACCTCCGGTCTCACATGGCCCAGAGCCAGGCCAACCTCACCGTCTATCTCCCCTTCGACGAGCCGATAAAGCGAGATAAGCTCGTCGTCAAGCCGGACATGAAGAAGCTCGGCCCCCTCTTCCGGAAGGGGGCGAAGGCCGTCGCCGACGCCCTGCAGGCTCTGCCCATGGAGGAGCTGAAGAATGACCCCATCGTGGTGGTCGTCGGCGGCGAGAGGGTGGAGATCGATCCCGCCCTGGTATCCTTCGAGATGGTCGAAGAGGAGATCCGGGGCGAGGAGGTCATCCCCCACGTCATCGAGCCCTCCTTTGGGATAGACCGGATCCTCTACTCGGTCCTGGAGCACTCCTACCGGGAGGAGATGGTGGAGGGGGAGACGAGGGCTGTCCTGGCCCTCAAGAACAGGGTGGTTCCCATCCAGGTGGCGGTCCTCCCCCTGATGGATCGATCCGAGCTGATCGAGCCCGCTGAAGAGATCGCCCGGGAGCTACGCTCCCTCGACCTCCGGGTCGAGTACGACTCATCGGGGTCCATCGGGCGGCGGTACCGGCGGAACGACGAGGTGGGGACCCCCTACTCGGTCACCGTCGATTACGAGACCCTGGAGGAGGGGACGGTCACCATCAGGGACCGGGATTCCATGTCCCAGATCAGGGTCGCGAGGTCGGAGGTCGCCGAGAAGATCCAGGCCCTTCTCTCAGGCGAGATGGAGTTCTCAGAGGCGGGCCTGCCCCTCCAGAGCTGAGCTGGAACAGAGCCGGGGTCTGAGGAGGCTCTTTGACCCAATCCCAGCTCTGATCCAATCCCAGGCCGAAGGCCTTCTAATCTCAGTTTCAAATAGATGAGGGTGGCGCGAAATGGCAGAGTCGAGGCGGTTTGGACAGCTGTCGGCGGAGGTGAAGAGAAAGGGGATCCACATCTCCGGCCTCTCGGTCCCGGCGGCGATCCTCCTCTTCGGGAAGGCCGCTGCGATCGCCTTCGTCGCCACCGCCCTCGGTGCGGCGCTCTTCCTCGAACAAAGGAGGCTCTCGGGCAAAATCAGCCTTCCGGCCGTCCGCGACTCCGAGAAGAAGAGGGTGGCGGGCTACATCTACTACATCTCCGGAGCCCTCCTGGCGGTCGTCCTCTTCCCTCCGGCCATCGCCGTCGCCGCCATGCTGATGCTGTCGCTGGGGGACGCCGCCAGCGGGATCATCGGATCGGTCGTCCGGGGCTCGGCGGTCCGGACCCGGATCATGGAGGGGCACGGCCGGAAGGTCAAGCCCATTTCGGTGGTGGCGGGAACCTTCGCGGTCTGCCTTCTGGCGGGCCGTGCAGCAAGCCTCATCGAGGGGGCCTTCCTCCCCGAGCCTTTCCTCCTCTCGGTTCCGGTCTACGCCGTCGGCGCGGCGGTGGCGACCTTTGCGGACGCCGTACCCCTCTCCTTCCGGAGGTGGGTCATCGACGACAACTTCTCGATCCCCGTCTTTTCGGGGGCGGCGATGCTGGCCGCAAGCCTCCTCTGATTTTGAGATCTGAAATCTGATCGAATTCGTGCAGAAAGGTTTTTTAACGCGGGGGAGCCTTCCCTATCCAGAGAGCAAAGCAACTGCCAGCGGCCAAGCCGTCCGACTTCGAGGAAAGACATTCTCAGCTTTCAACGAAAGCTGCGATTCCCGCCCTCGCTGAGGTATAGGAGGTGGAGGTGGGCTGCTGACGTTGAGTGGTTGCTTTTCATCGAGAGGATAAAGGAGGGATATTATGAACATAGTACTGCTAGGTCCACCAGGATCCGGAAAGGGCACTCAGGCCAAGATGATCGCGGATAAGTACGGCGTGGTTCACATCTCCACCGGAGACATCCTCAGGGAGAACGTCAGAAACAACACCCCCCTGGGAGTGGAGGCCAAAAAGTACATGGAAGCCGGGAAGCTCGTTCCCGACAGCCTGCTCATCGACATAATCAAGGACCGGCTGGCCAAAGACGACGTCAAGGGCGGCTGGATGCTGGACGGCTATCCCCGGACGATGCCCCAGGCCGAGGCCATGGACAAGATCCTCCCCAACCTGGGCCAGAAGATCGATGTGGTCCTGAACATCGACGTTCCGGATGCTGAGCTGGTCAAGAGGGTTACCGGCCGGCGGATGTGCAAGTGCGGCGCCACCTACCACGTTCAGTTCAACCCGCCGAAGGTCGCCGGCAAGTGCGACGCCTGCGGGGCCGACCTCTACCAGAGGGCGGACGACACCGAGGAGACGGTCAAAGAGAGGCTCCAGGCCTATCACGCCCAGACCCAGCCCCTCATCGACTACTACAACAAAAGGGGCATAGTGGCCACGGTCCTCGGCGTAGGCGACATCAAGGGCATATTCGGAAATATTGCCGGGGCGCTGGATAAGATTTAAAGAGTCTCTTCACAACTCTTTTTTTGGCTCTTTTTGTTTGATATCCAAAAACTTATCATCTTCATTCGCCAATATATCTCTTGATTGAAATGGTACTTGATCCGGTCAGTTTGGCCGCCTTTGCCGCACCGCTGTTGGCCAAAGGCGCAGAAGCTTTCACCAAGACCGCTGGAGAGAAATTGGGCGGGAAGATCGTTGATTTTTGCACGGATGTAGCTAATAAATTCAGAGGTGACTCCTACGCTGAGCAGACCTTGACCCGTGCCCAGGAGATGCCTGAATCAGAAGATCGGCAGATGGCGCTCAAAGGAATCCTGGCTG
>Ga0116202_10002503_pt1 | contig 11007 bp, 7 predicted proteins | sample LakKivw325mmetaG_FD_94479 | JGI IMG/M metagenome (GOLD analysis project Ga0116202, IMG submission 94479) | Anoxic lake water microbial communities from Lake Kivu, Rwanda to study Microbial Dark Matter (Phase II) - Lake Kivu water 325m metaG | ecosystem: Environmental > Aquatic > Freshwater >... | reverse complement strand
GTCGAAGGACGAGTGTCGGATCGACTGGTCTTGGCCGGCCGCACGCATCCGCGAACTCGTCCGCGCCTGTGCGCCGCGCCCCGGCGCCTTCACCTTCCGGGGCGGCCGTCGGCTGAAGGTCCTCCGGGCCGAAGTCGTGCCGCCGGACGCTGCAGGTGGGGAAGGTCAACCCGGCACCCTCGCCGAAACCCGCTATCAGGGGTATCCTGTGGTACACGCGGGTACTGGGGCAGTCGCCCTGGTGCAGGTGCAACCCGAGGGCAGGCAACCGATGTCCGGCGCCGAGTTCGCGCGCGGGGCACGCTTCGCGCGGGGGGAATCGTTCGGTCGGGAAACCGGGGGCAGCCGGGGGAGATTCAATGGATCCAGTGGTTGAGGCCACGCTGGCCGCGGCCCATCGGGCGCGCATTGAACTCGACTACGAGAAGGCCAAGCCCCTGTTCGAGTCCGTGCTCGAAAGGGAGGCGGACTGTGCCGAGGGCAAGCATGGGCTGGGCTTCGTCCTGATGATGGGCTTTGGCGAGTTCGATGACGGCCTCCGGCTCATGGAGGAGGCCGCCGCGCTGGCCCCGCAAAACCAGCGCATCCTGCTGGATCTCGCCAAGTCCTACGCCATGCTGGGCGAAGATGACAAGGTGAGGCCGCTCCTGGAGCGAGTGATCGCTCTTGGTGGGGACACCAGGGAGGGCCAGGACGCGCGCAACCAACTGCAATACTACCTCTAGGGAGACTCGACGCACGCCCCCATTCCCCCGAGTCCCACAGGAAGGAAGAGTTTGACTGTGACAGGTAGGGTCCGGGTCGAGTTTGGTCCCGGCGGCGAACACCAATTCGTAGAACCCGGAACGCTGGTCGTGGAGGCCGCGGCGCACGCCGGCATTGAGCTGCAGACGCCCTGCGGCGGCAAGGGGAAGTGCGGCCAGTGCCGCGTAGTCACCGCCTCGACCGACGGTCTGACGCCACCCGACGAGATTGAGCTGGCCTCCCTGTCCGCCGAGGACCTCGCCCACGGCGCTCGCTTGGCATGCCGGGCGAGGATCATCGGCCCCGCCCGCCTTACCATCCCCGCGGGCAGCCGCCTCACCGCCAGCGCCATCCTCGAAGCCGGCCTCGTTGAGGGCGTCCCTCCGCAGCCCAACGTCCATCGCGTGGAGCTGGACGTGCCTAAGCCCAGCCTCGCCGACCAGCGGGCTGACCTGCGGCGAATCGTCGCGGGCCTTGATGGCGGCCTCGCCGGGTGTGAAGCGGACCTTGAGCTGCTGCGGGAACTGCCTTCGCGCCTGCGGAACGCGGACTTCCGGCCGGTCGCGGTGACCCTCGGCAACCGCTTGGTAGACCTGCGGGGAGCCGGGGAACTCCCACAGACCTACGGGTGTGCCGTGGACATTGGCACCACCACGGTCGTCGCATACCTGGTGGCGCTGGAATCGGGCCGCGTCCTGGGTACCGGCTCGGCGCCGAATCCGCAAGGCGCGCACGGCGCGGACGTGGTTTCCCGCGTCGAGTTCGCGGGTCAGGCGCCCGCGGGCCTGCCGACCCTCCATGACGAGTCCGTCTCGATCGTGAACCGCGTCATTGCCGAAGCCTGCCACGAAGCCGGCGCGGCGCTCGGCGATGTCTATGAGGTCACGGTCGTCGGCAACACGTGCATGACGCACCTGTTCTTGGGCCTCGACCCTCACTACATCGCGCGCGCCCCGTACATCCCCGTGGTTGACCAGCCGCTGCGCGTCTCGGCGGCGGAACTGGGAGTCCGAGTTAACCCGCGGGGCGAGGTGTACGTGCTGCCGAACATCGCCGGGTGGGTGGGTGCGGACACCGTCGGCGTGCTGCTGTCCACGCGCCTCGCCGACAGTGCCGGCCCCACCCTCGCCATCGACATCGGGACAAATGGCGAGGTAATGCTGTGGTCCGGTGAGAAGGTCCTCGTCTGCTCGACCGCAGCCGGCCCCGCCTTCGAGGGGGCCCAGATCCGCCACGGGATGAGAGCCGCAGCCGGCGCCATCGATCACGTGCACGCCACCGAGCAGGGCGCCGCCGTCCGGACCATCGCCCACGCGCCGGCGGTTGGAATCTGCGGCAGCGGGCTGCTCGACGCCGTCGCGGCGCTGCTGGATCTAGGAGTGGTCAACGCGGCGGGCCTGATGGCGGACGAGGCGGGGGCTGCCGGGCTCCCGGCCGCGGTCGGGGCGCGGCTCGGCGGCGAGGGGCAGGACCGGCACTTCGTTCTAGCCACCGCCGAGGAGTCCGGCTTGCACGAGGCGGTCGTCCTGACCCAACGAGATATCCGTCAACTGCAGCTCGCCAAAGGCGCCATTCGCGCAGGGATTGAGGTTCTTCTCGCAGAAACGGGGTTGAAAGCTACCGACCTGGAACGTATACTGTTGGCTGGCGCGTTCGGTTCCTACATTGACCGTGGCAGTGCGGTGCGCATCGGGCTGGTGCCGACGCTCCCGCTGGCGCGGATCAATCCGGTAGGGAATGCGGCCGGCGCGGGCGCCGTTCTGGCCCTCGCCTCGAAGGCGGAGCGCGAGCGGGCGACGCGGCTGGCCGAAGCCGCGGTGCACGTCGAACTCTCCTCGCGTCCCGACTTCCAGATGCTGTTCATGGAGACCATGATGCTCCAGTCCGGATAATCGGCAGGATTCGCTGCCGAGAGGTAGGAGGGGACTGCGTCGGCCATGCGGAAACCTCCGCCCAGGTGGACGAACCGCCCACTGTCGAACCAGCAGGAGGCTGCGTAACATGGCAGACTTGCAGGGACTCGCCGAGGCGCTCATTCGTGGAGACCGCGAGACGGTTGCCAAGCTCACCAAGGAAGCTGTAGACGAGGAGGTTGCACCGAAGCAGATTCTGGACGACGGACTCGTCGCCGGCATGAACGTCGTTGGCGCCAAGTTCAAAGCCAACGAGTTCTACGTCCCCGAGGTGCTCATCGCCGCGCGCGCGATGCATGCCGGGATGGACATCCTCAAGCCGCTGCTGGCCGCCAGCGATGTCGAGCCCACGGGCGTCGTCGCGATCGGCACCGTGAAGGGAGACCTCCACGACATCGGCAAGAATCTCGTGGCCATGATGCTCGAAGGCGCCGGCTTCGAGATCCGTGACCTCGGCGTCGATGTCGCGGCCGAGACGTTTGTTGAGGAGGTCAAGGGCGGCGCGCAGATCGTGGCGCTCTCCGCGTTGCTCACCACCACCATGCCCTCCATGGCGGATGTCATCAATGCCGCCACGGAAGCCGGCATTCGCGGCGATGTCAAGGTCATGATCGGCGGTGCGCCGGTCACGCAGAACTACGCCGACGAGATTGGCGCCGACGGCTACGCCCCCGATGCCGCGTCCGCCGTGGACAAGGCCCGCGAGCTGCTGGGCGTCTAGGCCGCACCCGGGCCGTCCGCTGCGCGGTCTCGCCTCGAGGTCGGTCGGCGCTCCGCCGCCGGGGGGCGGAAACCTCAGTCCGCTCACCGAGTGCGGCCGCGTAAACGGGGACGCGCGCGGAGCAGCAAGAGCCTCGATCTCCGGGCTGGGCGTGTCACTTGCCGCGCCCAGCCCTTTCCTTATGATGCCATGGCAGGCCGCCGAGAGCCCTCGATGACCTTCCACCTCGCACTCGTTCTGCTGCTCATCGCGATCTGCCTGGGCGCAGCCGGGCAAGTGCTGATCAAGTGGGGGCTCACCCAACTCGGTCAGAGCCCGAGTCCCGGAGTCGTCGTGGCGTCCCTCTTCCGGAGCGCCTACGTAGCCGGCGGGTTCGGCTGCTACGCGCTCAGCTCCATCCTCTACCTGCTCGCCGTCTCGAAGTTGCCGCTTAGCTACGCGTACCCCATGGTCGCCCTGAGCTACGTGCTGGTCACCGTCGCTACCTGGCGCGTGCTGAACGAGTCCTTGCCGGCTCTGCGGATCGCGGGGCTGGTCGTGGTCATGCTCGGCGTCCTGGTGGTTGCACTGTCGTACCGGGGCGATTCGCCCCGCGACGCCCTGCCGTCACAGACGGTCCAGACCCAGGCCTCCGGTCAGCCCGGCCGCTAGCCGGCGCGCTCCTCAGCTCCCGGCCGTCGCCTCTGGCCGCGGCTATCGTCGTGCGCCGGTGGGAGGGACCGTGAGTCTCCCCGTTCGCGGAAAGCTGACTCCAGCCTCGCTCGGTTTCCGGGCGGCGCCCCTCATCCTCACCCTCGTCCTGCTCGTCTTCTGGTGGCCCTGCCTTCTCGGGCGCAGGGCGCCCCTCTTGGGCGGCGCTCAGGCGAACATGCTGCCCTGGCGCGCCCAGTCGCCCCCTCCGGCCGAGCCCCGTTGGGACGCCCTGCTGTGGGACGGCATGGCCCAGTACTACCCCTGGCGCACCTTCGCCGCCCGCCTCGCGCGGCGGGGCCTGATCCCGCTCTGGAACCCTCACCAGTTCTGCGGAACGCCCTTCGTCGCCAACGGCCAGTCGGCGTTCTTCTACCCTCCGAACTGCCTCTTCTATGTGATGGACGTCCGCTACGCCTTCGGGCTCTCGGCCGCGCTACACTACCTCCTCGCCGGTTGCTTCGTGTTGCTGTTGGCTCGGGAGCTTGGGCTGCGCGCGGTCTCCGGCCTCGTCGGCGCCCTCGCCTTTGTGCTGGGCGGCTTCATCGTCTCCTGGACGGCTCTTCCCACGCTGATGGACGCGGCCTGCTGGCTGCCAGGCGTCGCGTGGTCCATCGAGCGCGCCTTTCGCCGCCGTGAGCCCCTGGGCGGCCTGCTCGTCGCCTTCACGCTTGCCATGTGCCTTCTGGCCGGCCACCTGCAGATCGCCGCGTACGTCTGGCTCACGGCGGGCTTTCACCTCGCGTCGCGGAGCCTATGGGCGCTGTACCGGAGGGACCTCCGCCCCGTCCTGCCCGCCATGGCCGCCATACCGCTCGCCGTCTCGCTGGCCTCTGTTCAGTTGCTCCCCACCCTCGAACTCGCCCGGCGGAGCCCTCGCGGCGCCGTATCGCCGGACGAGAACGGCTTCCAGTTCCGCCGGGCGCGCGCGCTCCAGCCGGTGATGCTTGCCACATTCCTGGCGCCCGACGCGCTGGGCCCACCCGACCGCTGGAGCGCAGCGGGCCTGGCCTACAGCGAGACGTGCGGTTATGTCGGGAAGCTCACGCTGCTGCTGGCCCTGTGCGCCTTCTTCGGCGATCGCTCGCGCCGCGCCCTCTGGTTCGCGCTGATTGCGGCGCTCGCTCTCCTTGGCGCCATGGGTACGCCGGTCGCGCGCCTGCTGTATTTCCACGTACCCGGCATGGCGCAGGCCGGCGGCTTCGGCCGGCTGCTCTGTGTCTACACCTTCGCCGTCGCGGTTCTGGCTGCCCTCGGAGTGGACTGGCTCACCTCACGCCTCAGCGCCGAGCGCTCGCCACGCCTCGCTCGAGCCTTCGCGCCCGGGCTGCCGCTGGCGGTCGCTCTGGTCGTGGGTCTCGAAGTCGGCGTCTGGGCGCGCGAGTTCCTGCCGCTGTCCCCTCGCGACCAAGTGTACCCGCCGACGACGCTAACCTCGACACTCGCCGCGGACTCCGGCCGTTGGCGAGTCCTCGGCGTCACGCCGCGTGAGAACTGGATCATCCATCGACGCCCCGAGGCGCTGCTGCCTCCGAACTCAGCCACGGCGTACGGCTATGATTCCGTCCAGGGCTACGACTCGCTCTTCCCGGCCATCTACGAGCAGCTTGCGGCTCGGGCAAACCCTCAGGGCTTCTCGCCCCTTGCGAACGGGAACATGGTCCTACTCGACAACCCCTTCTCTGAAGCCCTGGACGCCGCCGCCGTGAGGTGGCTGGTGCTGCCTCAGTACGCGATCCCGCCCGGCGGGCGCTACGTCGAGCGCCGGCGCACTCTCGGCACGGTCGTGTACGAGAACCTCGCTGCCCGGCCGCGCGTGAGGTCCCGTGCCGGGGAGACGCCGCCCCAACTCCAGGCTACCGGTGATCCGTGTCGGGTGGTGGCGAATCTAGCCGGGTCGGCCAGCACCCGCGTGACGGTCGCCGACACCTTCTACCCCGGCTGGCACGCGTACGTAGATGGCCGGGAGGTCCCGATCGATCTGGAAGCGCCGTCGTTTCGCGTGGTGGCGGTGTCGCGGGAGGCGCAGCGTATCGAGATGGTCTACCGGCCCGCCTCCTTTGCGTTCGGAGCGTTCCTCTCGCTGACCGCGCTGGCCGTCGGCGCCGCCTGGATCGCCTCGGTCCGCGGGCGCAAGGAGCCACACCGAAGCGTTGAGCAAACCGGGGCCGGTCAGACTCCAGGCTGACCGAACGGCTCCTCCGGGACTGCGATGCCCACGGTCACTCGCCGCGAACTCACCCTCGCCATCCTCTGGTCCGCCTTCATTGCGGTCCTCACCTCGGGGCCTTACGTTGCGGGCAGCCTGGAGGCCAACGGCCGCTACTTCAGCGGCCTGATCTCGGCGGTCGATGACGGCAATGTCTACCTCCAGTGGATCCGCCAGGCCTCCGAAGGGCACTGGACCCTCAGCAACCAGTACAGTGCGGACGAGGGGGAGGGGGGGCCTTTCAACGTCTTCCTGTTCGTCCTCGGCCGTGCGGCGCGACTGTTTGGCCTCACGCCGCCGCAAGTCTTCAGTGCCGCGCGGGTTCTGGCCGCCTGCCTGTGTCTGGTGGCCTTCTACCTGCTGGCCGCGGCCTTCAGCGCCAACCCGACCTTCCGCTGGAGCGCCATGTTCCTGGTCAGCCTCTCCGGCGGCTTCGGGTGGTTGGTGGACATGCTCTATCCGAACGCCGTAGGGGCGCTTCAGCCCATCGACTATGGCCCGCGTTGGGTCTACCAGCCTGAGGCGATCACCTTCCTCTCGATCCTCACCAACCCGCTGTTTGCCTTCTCGCTCGCCCTCATCTGTCTCTCGCTGCTCTGTGCGCTGCGCTGTACAGACACTGGGCGCGTCCGGTGGGCCGTGGCCGGTGGCTGCTGCGTGATGGTCCTCGGCAGCGCCCACACCTACGACCTCCCCGTCGTGGGTCTCACCATCTTCGTCTGGCTGGCCCTCGCCGCCGCCACGAAGCGCCTCCCACTTGGCCGCGCAGCCCTCATGCTCGTGATCGTGGTCGCAATGGCCTTGCCCCCAGGCCTCTGGCAATGGCATGTCATGCAGTCCAACCCGCTCTATCGGGCCAAGGCCCAGACCCCTACCCTCTCACCGCCGTACTACGACTACGCGCTGGGCTACGGTCTCCCATGGGTCTTGGCCATCGTGGGGGCGGTGTGGTTGCTGCGGACCCGATCGCTCGAACGCCGCCGGCTCATCTACCTCGTCCCGTGGCTGCTGATCGCCAGTGCACTCCTCTACGCACCTGTTCCGTGGCAGCGGAAGATGGCCGAGGGCCTGCACTTCCCAATCTGTCTCCTGGCCGCCACGACTCTCGTCTGCGCGCTGCCCGACTGGCTCGCCCGCCGCCGGCCGGGCAAGGTGGGGGAGAGCCGCGTCGCGCTGGTTGTGGCCCTGCTCGTGCTGCTCAGTCTGCCCTCCAACCTGCTGTTCTACGCGGACTGCTTCCACAATGTGCGGACGAACAACGCCGACTTCCTGCCGGTGCTCATGCCGCCTGTCTATCTGGAGCCGGGCGAGCACGCGGCGATGTGCGAACTGGCCGCCCGGACCACCGAACACGATGTCGTCATCTCCTCCCCGATGATGGGCAACTACATCCCGGTGTTCGCCCGGTGCCGCGTAGTCGCCGGCCACTGGGGCGAGAGCACCTACGCCCTACCGAAGGCGAGCGGGGGGTGGCAGCGGTTGCCGTGGGAGTCCTACGCCGTCCCGCTCGTCCTGGGCTTCTTCGGCCCGCAAAGCTCGCCGGAGGATAGGGCCCTGATCCTCAGGCGATTCCGGGTGACGTATGTCTTCTGTGGGCCCTTCGAGAACGCGCTCTACGCCGCCAGGACGCCTGCCGAGTCGCGAGCGGGCTTGCCTGCTGAGGACTCGGCCGCGCAGGCGCTGCGCGCCTTGCCGTTTCTGCACGAGGTTTACGCCAAGGGCGGCGTTAGCCTCTTCCAGGTCACCCCGCGCGCGGAGTTGACCGAGTTCCCTGAGCACGAGTCGGCCGAGTCGGGCAGGCTGCAGCCCATGACCCCCTGACCGCCAGTCAAGGCACCGCCCTCCACATGGCCTCCGATCATCTTGCGCTCTCCATCATCTTCCCCGCCTACAACGAGGCCGGCGGCCTGCACTCGGCGCTGGAGAGCGCCCGATGCTACTGCGAGCAGGAACGCCTCGACGCGGAGATCATCGTCGTCGATGACGGCAGCCGGGACGAGACGGCGGCCATCGCCCGCGAGTTTGCTCAGCGCCACCCGATCGTCCGCGTGCTCTCTCACACGCCCAACCGGGGCAAGGGATACGCGGTCCGGCAGGGAATGCTGGCTGCGACCGGACGCTATCGCCTGTTCCTGGACGTGGACCTTGCCACTCCGGTCGAGGAAATCCCGAAGCTCCTGGACGCCCTCGATCGCGGCGCCGGGGCTGCCCTCGGATCGCGCCACCTTCCGGCCTCGCAGATCGAGGTCAAACAGCGGCTGCTCCGCCGCCTCATGGGCTCCGCCTTCCGGGGGCTGGCCCGGCTGATCCTTCGCTTGCCGGTGACTGACTTCACTTGTGGCTTCAAGGCCTTCCGGGCGTCGGCCGCTGAACGGCTCTTCGCGGCGCTCACCGAGCCCGGCTGGGCCTTCGATGTGGAACTGATCCTTGCGGCCTTCCGCTGGGGGATGCAGGTCGAGGAAGTGCCGGTACGCTGGCGCGACGTCGCGCACTCTGCCGTCGCTCCGCTCTCGGCCGCCCTCGAGTCGCTGAGGGCGCTGCTGCGGATCCGGAGCCGTGACCGGAAAGGCCTCTATGACCCGCCGCCGGATCGTGGCGCGTGAACTCGGCCCACTGCTCGTCATCGCTGCGCTCTCTGTCGGCGTCCTGTGGCGAGTGACCCTCGGCGGGCGCGCGATGGTTCCGGGCGACCTGCTGCTCATCATGGAGCCGTGGAAGCACCACGCCCACCAGTTCCCCGAGTTCCACCGCGTCGGCAACCCGATCCTCGATGCCATCCAGCAGTTCTACCCGTGGCGCAAGTACGCCGGCGAGAGCCTCCGCGCCGGCGTGATCCCCCTCTGGAATCCCTACGAGCTGTGTGGCAATCCCTTTGTGGGGAACGACCAGTCGGCGGTGTTCTACCCGGAGACGTGGCTGCACGCTCTCCTGCCGACCGAGCGCGCGCTCGGCTGGGCTACGGCGCTCCATTTCTTCACCGCCGGCGCGCTCATGTACTGGTTCCTGCGCGTGCTGCGCCTGCGCCGCCGGGCGGCGCTGGTGGGCGCCGTGGCGTTCATGTTCAACGGCTTCTTCGTCGGCTGGTTGTGTTTCCCGAGCTTCCGTTCGGTTCCGGCGTGGCTCCCCGGAGCACTGGCTGCCCTCGAACTCACCGCCCAGCGCCGTCAGTGGCCGTGGCTGGCGATCTGCTCCGCCTGTGTCGCGCTGCAGTTCCTCGCCGGCAATCTGCACATCTCGCTGCTGGTGATGATCGTCATTGCCGCTTGCGTCGCCTTTCGCGGTGTGGACGTCGTCTTGTCCCGCGACTGGCGGACGGCGGTCACACTGGTCCTGGGCGCTCTGGCTGCCGTCCTGGCCGGCGGTCTCATCGCGGCCCTTCAGCTCCTGCCGGTGGTCGAGTTGGCCCCGATGTCCAGTCGCGCCGGCGGCGCGCCTTATGCCGAGATGCTCAAGCTCGCCACGCCTTGGCCGCTGCTGCTGACCGCTCTGATGCCCGACCTCTTCGGCAACCCGGTGGACTACAACCACTGGGGCGCCACACTGGGCCCCGTGTACCGTGCCTACACGGAGACCGCGTGGTACGTCGGTGTCCTGCCGTTGCTGGTCGCGCCCGCGGCCTTCTGCGTCCGCCCGCGCTCCCGCGCCTGGTTCTGGCTCGCGATGGCGCTGCTGGGCCTTGCCCTCGCCTTCGGCACACCCGTGTATGCCCTCTTCTACTACCTGGTGCCTGGGGCCAAGGCCCTGTCCGGCCTCGGCCGCGCGATCCTGATCAGCAGCACCGCACTCCCGATCCTCGGCGCCCTCGGGCTAGACGGGCTGCTTGGCTGGTCCGCCGAGGGCCGGGCGCCTCGTGTGCGCAAGTACGCCGGCCTCGCCGCCTTGTGCCTCGCCCTGATCGGCTTGATCGGTGGCGGTCTGGTCTGGGTCCGCACCGGCCCGCTGGAGCAGGTCCCCGGCCTGGAAGGCATCGGCTCCTACACCTCCCACCAGATCGCCCGCTTGGTGCTCCTCCTCGCGCTTGGCGCCGGGCTTCTGGCGCTCCTGCCGCACAAGCGCCGCCTGGCGGCTATCGGCCTCGTGCTGCTGCTGTCGGTGGACCTGTACCTTTTCGTCAGCAAGTTCACGCCGGCGACCCGCCGCGAATACCTGCACGTCAACACGCGCACCGTCGGTCTGATCCGGCAGGACATTGAGCCCGTGCGCCTTCTCTCAGTCGGGCCCGACCCAATCCAGGGCCGGATGCCGCCGAACACGGGGATGATCTTCGGCCTGCAGGACATCCAGGGCTCTGATTCCCTCGAGATCGGCGCCTATCGTCGCCTGCTGGGCGCGCTGTCTTCCAACCGGCTGGCGCCCGGCTTCCCGCAGCCGGACCCCTCGCTCCCGGGCCTTGATCTTCTAGGCGCTACGTATGTGCACTCCGGCGTCGATCTCGGCGGGATTCGCGGACTCTCGCTGCTGCCCACCGGCGAGGGGTGGCTGTACCGCAACGAGGAGGCGCTGCCCCGCGCCTCTCTGGTGGACGCCTATGTGGTGGTTGCCGACGGCGAGGCTGCGCTCAAGCGCCTCGCCGACCGCGAGTTGGATCCCGCCGCGACCGCTATCTTCCTCGCCCCCGACCGGCCGGAACGCCCTGTGTCGATCGCCTCGCACGGCGCCGAGCCTGTCGTGACCTACTCCGGCCCAAACCGCGCCACGGTGAAGGCGCCCGTTTTCAGCGCCGGCCAGCT
>Ga0116202_10002502_pt1 | contig 11008 bp, 12 predicted proteins | sample LakKivw325mmetaG_FD_94479 | JGI IMG/M metagenome (GOLD analysis project Ga0116202, IMG submission 94479) | Anoxic lake water microbial communities from Lake Kivu, Rwanda to study Microbial Dark Matter (Phase II) - Lake Kivu water 325m metaG | ecosystem: Environmental > Aquatic > Freshwater >... | reverse complement strand
GGGGGCCTCAGTCCATTATACACTGAGTGTTAATCACTAAAACTATTACATTACCGGGTTGAATTGAGCGCTCATTATAAGATTGTGCAAGGAGAGCTCCTTGTGTAAAACAGCCTGGCACAAAGCGCTAATTTGCTGGACTCCTATGTCAGGCTCTCCAGGTAAGCTGGTCAACTCAGCCAGCCTCCCGCCCTCAAGTTTTCAATGACCTTCCAGCTACATACTCAGGCACGCGCAAAAGAGAAAAACAAACGGGTGAGAAGTAATGTAGCCAGAAAGAAGATGCCTCGGGATTAAAGGATTCAAAGGTCACCGCGCAGTAGTTTATCCCATTAGCTTGGTAGTCGCGCAATGCAGCATCTAATATGGCAACCGCTGCTCCCTGCCGGCGAAACGCTGGGCGGGTGTATGCTCCGGTAATAATCACACCATCCTCGCTTTCGAGAGAGGCCACGCCATCAAAGTCATACCCTTCAAAGCGCATGAAACTGGCTAGTTTACCGTGATCTTCCGCCAGCCAAATCCGATTCTTGGGGCGTTCCAGGAAAAGAGCATTTGCATCGGCATCTTTTCCCACCATCGTGGGCATAAAAATCGGTGAGCGGGAATAATGCCCACAGTGCTCATGATCGATTTCCGCTAGTTCTGCGGCATCCGTGGCTGTTGCTCTCCGAATGGTAAGTTCGCATCCACTGGTCTGTTGTATGGGCTGCATCGGTCGAATAGCATCGACGACCGTCAGGCCAAAGCCATTCCAATACCACGCGCTTTCTGCAGCTTGATCTTGTGCTAGCACGCTGATCGCATGGACCTGACAGCCTGATTCGCTCCAGCGTTCACCTGCCGCTCGGTATAGCAATTGATAAATCGCTGTTTTTTCTCGTGGAAGGACAGCATGACCCCATTCTGGTACGTAAGCCCCTTTCCGATCGGTCCCGCGGAATTGCTCGGCCAGGTACCAGCAAAGGTAGCCTATAATTTTACCGTCTTCCAAGGCAGCCAGCGCACAGGAGCGATCCACCATTGCCTGTAACCTGCGCCTGATTTGGGGGGCTTCTTGCATCTTATCGGGTAAACAGGGCGTAACCCGTCGCTGTTGCTGATAGGCAAGAATAAATAATCCAGCAGCTTCGGGAATATATTCCTCTAATAGCGGGATAATTTGCATTACGGCACCTCTTCAGGAAAAGCCTGGCTTATATAAACTATATCATATTGTGGTTTCATTGTTGGTATGCAGCGAGATATTATGCCCCCGGAGGGGGACCTGTTGTGCTCTCCAGCGGATTGAACCTCCCTCCAATGAACAGTTGGGACTAGGCACAACCGTCTGATCCGAAGTCAATCTACCTCGATAATGCTCATTCATTGGATTCCTCTGACCATTGTGGCTGGAATAGTGTGTCATTCAATCTCTACCCAACCAAATTCATTTGCCCATTTCATCCCTCCAGGCAAGATGAAGCAGCTCGAATGATCGGATCGGTTGTTTGAAGGAGTAAATGATCTACAGCCTTTTTCTAAGGAATTATCAGGTTGTCTATTATGGATTTTTTAACGCCTTATCGTGCCTTGCAACAACGCGTAAAATCATAGTGTCATCTTTTTCCCGTTCATAAGTTAGGCGATAATCAATATCCACCCGCGCTTCATAGATGCCAGATGCTCCCTGAACAGGTATCGTTTGCAATGATGGATGCCGGGGATCTTCGGCCAGGAGGGCAAGTTGCTTCTTCACCTTTTCTTGAACAGATGCTGGGAGGCGTGTAAAACTTTTTATAAATCGACGGGTGAACCTAATCTTCGGCATCGTCGTGTGCTAGGATTTCATCCAGGGCTGCCAAGGCTTCGGTGATGTTGGTATATTCAATGGTTCGTCCAGTTTCTAGATCAGCCTGAGCTTCCCGTTCCATTCGCTGCCAGCGATCGCTCCAGAACCAAGCCTGTTCAGGATCAATAATCTGGGCGCGTGAGATCACAATTCGCCCGGCTTCATCGGTGTAAAAAAGCAATTCGTCCCCTTCTTCTGCACCTAATAAATTGCGAATCTCCTGGGGTACAGTGACTTGGCCTTTGTTTCGTAAACGAGCCTTATATTTGATCTTATTCATGGATTGTGATCCTTCTGGTTAGAAAATCTAACTTTCCAACTATTATACCACAAAGATAATTGTAACAACTAGACAGCCAGAGATAAGTTGGGCAATGTACCAATTTTATAATTGCCGTCATACAGCTGCCTCAATCATGCACAGTCATGGGATTCCTCCAATTGTAGTCGCTGATATGCTGGGTCACTCCCTGGCGATCTTGAGACCCGCTATGCTCACCTAGCTAGCTTTGCTCGCTATTCTCGCTACGCTCGAAATATTCCAGGAACCCAGGATGAGCCGCTCGGCTTCGCCTCCCTTACTTCAGCATCTCGCCTGATGGATGATATTTTCATTTCAATACCAATCGATATCAGTATCAGGGGAAAAAAATCTGTAAGAACTTATAAAAATACTCGTTACAGATCGGTCCCCATGAAATCCTGGGGGCCGATGCTTTTTTCCTACGGTCCATTTCAAGAATTAATTAATGGCGCTAAAATGGCGTTAAATTATTCCTTTAGTTTCTCCTTTATGACAAAATATAGGGGTAAATACTCGATTTACCCCCATATATAGGCGCCCCCGGCGGGATTCGAAACCACAACCGTCTGATCCGAAGTCCTAGAATTGGTGTTCTACACCGTATATTTGGTGTTTTGTTGTCCACAGAATACAAAATATACGTCTAAAATACTCCAGCATGTCTTTAGAATCCACTGCGTAACAGCCCATCTGCATCACATCTGCATCGTTTTTAGATGAATGCTTAAAAATGTTTTTACAAATCATCAACAAGGGAAGGCAGCCTGAAAACCTGTCCAAAGGGGGGAAAAGCCACCTGATCCACATTCAAGTGCTTAGGAATTAATTGGCTATCGATTGTATTCATTCCCTATATGTGGTTCTAATTTGCACAAAACTGCGACTAAATTGGCGATGGTTTAGTCCATTAATTCCACGATTTATAATACTGTATCGGGATATCTGCACCGAATCTGCACTGTAGTATGAAGCAAGGAAAGGCGACCCGTAGTCCTGTCTAGAGGGAGATAAGGATAAAAACATTCCATTTGTAATTGACAACATAATTGGACGTGCAATTTAGTATGAGGTTAGGTTTGAGATTATTAGGGAGTGGGAGTGCCGCTGACGATGTATAGATTATAAGTCACAGATTTCCAGGTGGGAATCCTAGCCGTCGCCTGAAGCGAAGGTTGAGTAGCCATTAGCCTACTAGCTCTTGCGCAATGTCCTTTTGTTTCGCGTCCCGCTTCGTCGGGACACCATAGCGCAACAGCGGTTGGCTTCACCCAGTTGTTGGGCGGCTTTCGCGATATAGATGCGCGCACTGAACAAATAAAGCCAACCCATCAGATAGATAGTCAGCACGACAAGACTTCGGTCTCATTGGGGAATTAGGGCAGATACATCTTTTCTACGTAGGGTGACATCATCGCTCTGAGCAGTGCGCTATACGCAACGTCAAACCGCACTTCGGTACCGACATCAAGGCTTTGTTCCTTGACATCCAGAATCAGATGATCGCTGCTTGCTCCCAGAACATTTACCTTTATCCTGGGCCTGATTGCTGATACGTCAACGTCCTGCCGCCCGAGGGCGAGGATCGCTCTTTGAATGTTTCCTTTATCCTCGTATACGGGAACATGCCCGAACGCATCTTGGGCGATTTCGCCGTAGGGCTTTGAGGGCTTTGTCTTGAGCTCGATCACCTCAGCGACCAGCGTAAACACGTCCGTATACAGGCCAGGAATCCGCTCTCGGGTTATCGTGTCGCAACCTAGTAGTATCGCCTCACCGATGCGCAAGTGATTGACGAGGCCAACGTCCGGCGTCGAAACGAACCATTGGTAATTCGCCGAATTGCCTGCAGAGACGACTTCAAAATTGATGTCAAACTTGCGCTGAAGGTTGTCGACAATTGCAGACAACTCCTGCATATTTGCTTTAGTTGGTCTGACTCCCCCGAAACAAGCCAGATTCGTTCCGATCCCTGCCAGTTTGACGCCTTTCATGCCAAGCGTCTCCTTTACCACCGGCTCGAGGTCGGAGGGTAGTATGCCCTCCCGTAGATCGCCCAGTTCGATCATCAGAATGACTCGATGGGTTTTGCCGTGTTTGGTCGCCTGATCGGCAAGAAGTCGGATAACGGAGATCTCTGTATTGAGGCTCATGTCGGCAAATTCGACCACTCGCTCGACCTCGCTGGGCATGGGGGAGCGTATAAGGATAAGTTGCGCATCTATCCCACCCTCTCGCATCTTTTGAATGTTGGCGATGCGTGAGTCGCCAAAGGAGCGGATTCCGCTATTGAGCAGAGCATTCACAATCCTGAGAGATCCACAGACACCCTTCGTGACAGCCGTGATATGGATTCCCTTGGAACTGTATAGCGCTGTCAGTTTGCGGGCGTTATGGATCAGTTTGTCGAGTTCTATCTCTATCCGAGGTACTGACATCTCAATCACTGGCTTTCAAGTTGAGTCTCCTGATAGCAATCTGAATGATCTCATCCAGCAGAGTCTTACCGTCCTTTCCCTCCGAGTGTGCCATGAAGCCAATATAGCTACGAGGTTTCTCCTTGGGTGTGCACATCAACCCCGCGAAGGTGTTCCCCTCCAACAAGAACGGCCCTTCCTTAGTCAAAATTGTATCAATTCGGCCAAAGTCCTTAAAACCCAACACGTGGTAGGCCCGGAGCGCCAATTGCTCCATCATGTAAGTCTCTTCAACAGTCAGCGGAGCAGGACAAAGGAAGGTATCGTTATCCGACTCCTTTTTCTCGAAAGTTAATGTGTTATCCCCTTCACTATACACGATCTCTAATGGAGGAAGGGCTCTGGCATCCTCATTTCCCAGGACACCCAGAGTTATTTCTCTCCCTCGCAGGAATTTCTCTATGAGGACTGGCTGACCGATAGTCTCAATCCTTTCCACAACTCCGCTGATTAGTTGGTCGTAGCTGTGAACGATGGATGTGTCGTTGATCCCTGCGCTGCCTCGGCCGGCTACCGGCTTGATGAAGAGTGGATACTCAAATGGCGGGACGCCTCTAAACACCTTACAGTCCTTCTCTGATCTGGCCACACAGAAAGGCGATGTCGGTAAGCACGCCTGCTGCCAGAGCCTTTTCGTTAATGATTTATCGGTGGCGATGGCTATAGTGAACATATCGGATCCCACATAGGGTATCTCTAATTCCTCAAGGATTGCGGCTTCTACCAGGCTGGAAACGTTGAAGACAAGATCAACTTGGGAAGCCTGTAGATTATTGATGAAATCGGGACCCCAATGAAACTGGCGGATGCAATAACCAGCTTCGGTCAACGCTCGTTCGTGATGTTCCACCTCGGCGTCCGTCTCGTCAACGACATTATCAGCACCAATTAACTTTTCTTGAATTGCATAGTTTCCCCGTTTCTTGTTCAGTAAACCGATTCTCAGTCTTGCCATTTTAGTTCTTTCTCCTTCATGTTGCCTTTTTTTCTTGCTGCCCAATAGCCATGTCATCCGCCCCCAATCGTGCAGCCACCAGAGTTGTGACCAACTCGGGCAGATCGCTCGTTATCAACGAAATAGTGGGTAAGCGATAACATACAACAAGCTGGCCACTAAACAAGTTGCTAGCATTACTGGCAAGCCACGTTTATTCCACAGGGCAGAAGTGATCGGGGTACGTGTTCGTTCTGAAAGGTTGGCGACTACAATGTTAGCGGTCGATCCAATGATCGTCCCATTGCCACCAAAACCTGCTCCAAAGACCAATGCCCACCATAATGAATCAATATTCATTCCAGACGCCCCAAGCCCCTGGATAATTGGTATTAGGGCGATAGTGACTGGCACATTATCTACCACTGCCGAGATTCCCGCTACGAGCCAGATCAATATCACACCAAACAGAACGGGTGCTACATTTCCAAAGTTATTCAAGACAGAGACCAGTCTTTCTAGAGCGCCGGTTGCTTGTACTCCTCCCACCACGACGAAAAGGGCTACAAAGAATACTAGTACGCTCCATTCTATTTTTTTAAGTATGGTAGATGGGTCAGGACGGACCCATAATAACGCAGCCGCCGCTGCGCTCAAAGCAATGAAGGCTGGGCTTATTTTTAATACGGCATGAAAGAAGAAAACTAGCAACGCAGCACCCAAGACGATCAAGACACGCCTGGCTGTTACCCGATCTGTAAGGATTTCTGATACCTCAAGTTCCAGGATTGCATCAGGGTGAGCCGGTGGTTTAGAAAGTTCTCGCCGAAACAAGAAGCGTAAAAGCAATAGTGCTACCAGCCAGGCAACCAGAACAATCGGCAATGAATGGGTTAGGAAATCAGTGAATGAAAAATCGGCTGCAGAAGCAATCAATATATTTGGCGGATCACCAAGCAAGGTGGCCACTCCCCCGGTATCTGAGAGCAGTGCCTCTGCCATCAAGTATGGTAACGGGCTCATCCCAAGGATTTCACAGATCAGAATCGTCACCGGTGCAATCAAGACCACCGTTGTCACGTTATCCAGAAACATGGATAGCACCGTCGTAACTGTACCGAGTAATACCAATAATCGCACTGGTTTACCACCTGATAGCTGTCCAGCCCACACAGCCAGGTATTGGAAGACACCGGTCGGTTCGAGCAAAGCTACCAGGATCATCATCCCCAGCAGCAGTCCCAGTGTATTGAAATCGATGGCAGCGATAGCCTGGGCTTCAGAATAAAAACCGAATAACATGCCCAATCCAACCATAAGGACTGCACCTGCGAAGGCTACAATTGTACGATTGAGCTTCTCTGAAAAGATCAGCCCTAAACTAACCAGGAAAAGCAACGTTGATATTACGATGCCGATCATGGCTGCCCCGAGTTTGGATATTGCCAATTGGATAGTATGGCTGCCCCAATATCGACATGCGAAGCCAATCCAACCAGCCTTCCATCTTTTGCTACAACCGGTAAGTCAGGAAGCTTATGTTGCAGCATAAGAGCATAAGCACGCACCACTCCACAATCTTCTTCAACTTCAATGGCTGGCTGCATTAACGTGGAAACTTGTTGCTCTAATAAATATGGCTCTGGACGTGTAGTCTCAACTGCCCCAAAATCGTGAACGAAATCAACGTCGGTAATAAAGTTTACAAAATCGGGTAATTCCAAGGTGAGCAAATCATTTAATCTAACGACGCCGATCAACCTGCCTTGGTCATCCACTATCGGCAGAAGCCCAATGTGTCGCTCAACGACCACTCTTGCAGCATCCCGAATAGTTATCGTAGGTGGTATGGAGATCACATCGCGTTTCATACAGTCTCTGATGATCATAAGTTTTCTCCGTTATTTAGGTTATATCCCAATGGGCGAAGTGAGGGTGTCGCTGTGCAGCCAGGTTTACTAGCAGGCTGCCAAATTGCCCGTAATTGTAGCCGACCATTTCAGCTGCCAGAATCAGGCTGGTGTCTGGGCTAATGTCAGCATTATGGTTTACATCTAAAATGTAAAAAGTGTCATCACGTAAGCGAACATCCATGCGGGCATAGTCACGGCAATTAGTCGTACGATAGGCTGCTATGACGACTTCTTCCAAATTACTGAGTTGTTTGTGCGTCAGTGAAGCAGGCAGTCTGGATATTATATTTTGATATGCCAGGGAATTTTTATCAAAATTTGCTTCGTATGTGCATAATCGGTCATGGATATCAGCGAAAGATGAGAAGTCTATCTCAGCGGGAGGTAAAACGCGTAATGTTCCATTGCCAATCACACCAACGTGGAATTCGCGTCCGTCTATAAAATCCTCGACCAATGCTGGTTGTTGGAGTTCATTGAGAATATAGCCGATACGTTCGTGTAAATCCTCTCTTGATTGGACAACTGCCTCACGTGTAATTCCGACACCACAATGTTCAAAAGCAGGCTTTACGATAGCTGGAAATTGAGACCAGTTAATTGCATGGACTGTTGAATACACTTGCCATGCTGGGGTTGGTATGCCCTGACCCTGCAATCGTTGTTTGATACGACGTTTATCCTGACCAAGATCCAATGCATAATAATCAGAGCCTGTATATGCAAATCCTCGCTGCTCTAATTCCAGAGCAACAGATGAGCAACTATGTGGGACACCAGGCACTTCCTCACACCAGTTGAAAACGATCACTTCTTTCGGGTCATATGGTTGCAGCAAGGTTTGTAGATCGTTTGATTCCAGGTAAACAACGGTAACAATGTGTCCTATTGCTCGCAAGGCATCCACAAAAATATCTGTTATTTCTTCGGATTCACGGATCTCTATTTGTGACAAGTTGCGGTCAATGTCACAGAGCAATAATACAGGAGGACAGTTTCGGTAATTCAGGCTATCCATGTGATATGTCTAATCTCGCACCCCTTCATTTACAAAACGTGTCAACTCATTAACGCTTAAACCACCGATACCCAGCTTTTCCACCGTACGCCCACGCCGCCAGTAATCCGTGCGATGGATAATGCATGCCACGCGGATCATACTCTCCATGCCACGCACCGAAACACCATAACACCCCCCCAGCGATGCGATCGGTACAAGGCTCATCGGCACATCCTCGAATATATAGCGGTGGGAGAGCGTACTGGGGGCTTTAATGCCATAATAGCCTGGCTGGTTTTGAATAGCCTCGTGCAGGTCTTCACCGGAGGTGTCGTAGGCCAATTTCAGCCATTCCATAGCTGTCCTGGCGCGCAATCCCAGAGAAGAGGCTACCGTAACCCGCTCGCGATCCAGCGCTTCCAGCATACGTGCCACCGATGGAGTTACGCCGTCAATGTAGAACTGGTAATCCCCATGCGTGGCCTCAATCCAACCCACGTTGAGCAATGTCAGCGCTGGATGAAAAATCGCCCCCATATTGTTCAGACCGGTGTGGAGCACGTTCACACCGTCGATGAATTGAGGGTAGGCTTCGTTTATTTTTTGTAACACTGCGGCTGTGCGAACTGCTGGCAATGCTGCGAGAGGCACAGCTTCCTTGATCCGAAAGATGTGTGCTTGTGCTGGCCCATCGGAGCGAGATGCGTAGATAAAGGTTTCAGCTTCAGCGATAGTAATGTTTGCCGTACAACCGTTGTCGTGTAGAGACTTGTCGAATTCCAATGCCCCACCGGTGCGACCAGGATGGAGGACAATTGTCTGCCCGTTATGCAGGTATGGAGCAGCTACTTTGGCGATGTCAGCATGCGCTGAGGATGGTACCACAACCATGATCATCTCAGAATCCTTGAGCGCTTCTTCTATATCGGAAGTCACCAGGGTAATTTTTCCGAAACCATGTGCCCCACTTTCGGTGCTTTCTAGCTCGATCCCACCGCGCTTTTTAATTATCTCGATGCGTTCAAAAGTGCGATTCCATAACGTGATAGGAAAACCCATCAATGCCAGGTGCGCTGCCATAGCTTTGCCCCCGTGCCCTGCGCCGATTACAGTATATTTTGTATTCACAATAACCATCCTCTCGCGTTATTAAGTGTTCTTTACGCCGATTTCAATGCCTGTTAGTTTGAACAAAATCCGTGGCGTAAGCCTGGTTTTCAAATCGCAACTCAACCCTCGCTCCGTCAAATTGAGCCCAACCTGGTTGGATTGCTCTATACACTTTTTCTGCCCTAAAACGAAATTCATAGCACTCTGGACAATATGGGATCAGATAAGTTATACATGGAAGGAGGCCAAAACCGATGCCATAGGTTGATAACCAGGGATTATCAATAATCAATCTATCGAAAACCAAGTTTTGTACATCTTTATTACAGGATGAACAACTGTCCGGCCAGACCAGGTCGCTTTTGCTATAAAATGTAACCACCGCGAAATCATTCGAGCCAGCTCTCATCTGCGGGACTGCAAATTTCAACCCCGCGATCTCACACAATCTGCGTGGGAAGCGCTCGTTGATCTTTCGCTGTTCCTGCCTGCTCAAAGATAGTTGATCGATACCATTTGTGTTCACGCCTCCATGAAATATCAAGGCAGGCTCTTCAGAATCAGCGACTTCAATTCTCAATCCATATGAAATGGCATTTTGACCTCGTTTACCAATAACACAAACATCCACTTGCTTGATCTTGCTCAGTTGAATCGATTGGAGGAGATAGTCTTTTGCACCGATATCGAGGATGAGCACTCTTTGCGAAGTTAATAAATGCACATTACCACTGAATTGCACCTCACCAACCTCATGGCATACCACCCGCTCTTCAGGTTCAAGGAGGGGTACTTCTTCCAAATTTTTCTTTTTTAACGAGAGCAATCGCAGATTTGTCAAACACCAAAGATTGGTAGTGTTTAGGAAGTCGAACGACCTCTTGTAGAACAGAATTTCTTCTCCAGGAGTCAGATAAAGCATAATTGGTGCTAGTACTTGATGTTTTATTGTTTTCATTTGTATAAAGTCTGCATAACCATAGGGGTAGTACTAATTACTAGTAGTTGGAAATCATATGGACATTTTATTCTTTTGACCTATCGGTCCGATGTCTTCCTAACCCAAACGTCTGAGTGACTGGTACCACAAAAAGGAATCCAGTGTGGGGATCATCCAAGTCGCCAATGACTTGCTGGGCAATTGCAACCATTTTGTCAACCATTTCCTGACTATCGACTACCGAAAATAAGGTACGATGATGAACTTCCCCAAACTGGTACAAATCGTGTAGGCTTGGCATCAAGGGTATATCCTCTCGTAAACCTGCCCGGCGTATACGCCCCAAACCAGTACTATCCAAAATTGTCACACCTAATACCCCAACTTCTTCCCAGGCGTTAAGGATGTCTGGGGTATCATCAATATCATTCACAACAAGAACAACCAGATAATTCATTGTATAACTCCTCCTGGAGGATTTTGAGTTTCTGCTCCGTTTAAT
>Ga0116202_10002501_pt1 | contig 11008 bp, 10 predicted proteins | sample LakKivw325mmetaG_FD_94479 | JGI IMG/M metagenome (GOLD analysis project Ga0116202, IMG submission 94479) | Anoxic lake water microbial communities from Lake Kivu, Rwanda to study Microbial Dark Matter (Phase II) - Lake Kivu water 325m metaG | ecosystem: Environmental > Aquatic > Freshwater >... | reverse complement strand
CCGGCCTCTCCAGGGCCCTTGGCCGCTCCCGGCCGCCGCGGGCTTGCCTGAATCCGACCGGTATGGTAGGATTTAGCCGCAGAAGGACGCGGTCATGGCGCAGCGCCGGGAATTCCTGAAGGCCCTTGCCAGTGCCGGGGGAGCCGCCTGGGCGGCCGTCCGGTTTTCGCCCGCCGCCCGACCGGGGCCTGTCCGCGAAGACCGACTTAAGGAGGGATCGACGATGAACTACACCGCAAAAGATTTCACCCCGCTCCTGGGCACGCCCGGATTCAGCGACACGCTCCTGAAGAACCACTTCACGCTCTATCAGGGCTATGTCACCAACACGAACAAGGCCCTCGACATCCTGGGCCTCATGGCCAAGGACGGCAAGACGGCCACCCCCGAATACGCCGAGCTCAAGCGCCGCCTGGGCTGGGAGTTCAACGGCATGCGGCTGCACGAGCTCTACTTCGGCAACCTGGGCGGCCAGGCGCCGCTCGATCCGGCGAGCAAGCTCGGCCGCCGCCTCATCGAGCAGTTCGGGGACCTGGAATCGTGGGAGAAGGACTTCCGGGCCACGGCCGCGATGCGCGGCATCGGCTGGACGGTGCTCTACGAGGACACGGCGAACGGCCGGCTCATCAATTTCTGGATCAACGAGCACGACGTCAGCCACCCGGCCGGATGCGCGCCGCTCCTCGTCCTGGACGTCTTCGAGCACGCCTTCCTGACCGACTACCAGCTCAAACGGGCCGACTACATCGAGGCCTTTATGAAGGCCGTCGACTGGACGGCCGCCGGGCTGCGGCTGAAGTAATCGGGCCTCCCTTCCCGTCCGCTCTGGAAAATCCCGGCGGATCGGTCTATCCTGGGTGACGTCCGTTCGTCCAGGAGAGAACCATGCCGTACGAAGGCGCCAAGCGCTCGGAGAAGGCCGGCCTGCCGCCGGGAAGCCTCGTCTATGTCGGCGACAAGCCGGACGGGAAGCCGCGCATCACCGTCATCGACTACGACGCCGACCATTTCTTCGAAAAAGAGGTCGCCTCGGCCGAGGAATGCTTCCCCTTCAAGGCCACGTCGACCGTGACCTGGATCAACGTCGACGGCGTCCATGACGCGGACGTCATCGGGCGCCTCGGCGCGGAGTTCGGCCTCCACCCGCTCGTCCTCGAGGACATCATGGCCACGACCCAGAGGCCGAAGGTCGAGGACCTGGGCAACGCGATCTTCATCGTCCTGCGGATGATCGAGTCCGACCCCGACGGGCAGAACATGTCCGCCGACCAGCTCAGCCTGATCCTGGGCCCGAACTACGTTCTGTCCTTTCAGGAAACGCCCGGCGACTGCCTGGGCCCGATCCGCGAGCGCATCCGCGGCGCCAAAGGCCGCATCCGTTCTTTGGGTCCCGATTTCCTGACTTACGCCCTCATCGACGCGGTCGTCGACAACTATTTCTTCGTCCTGGAGAAGCTCGGCGAGCGCATCGACGCCCTAGAGGAGACGCTCGTCGAAGAGCCCCGGCGGGAGATGCTCCACGAGATCCACGGCCTCAAGCGGGAGATGATCGGCCTGCGGAAATCGGTCTGGCCGCTCCGGGAGGTCGTCGGCGGCCTCGAGCGCCTGGATTCGCCGCTCCTGAAGAAATCGACCGGCCTCTTCCTGCGGGACCTCTACGACCACTCGATCCAGGTCATCGATACCGTCGAGTCGTTCCGGGAGATGCTGACGAGCATGGTCGAGACCTATCTCTCGAGCGTCTCCAACCGGATGAACGAGATCATCAAGGTCCTGACGATCATCTCGACGATCTTCATCCCCATCACCTTTCTCGTCGGTCTCTACGGCATGAACTTCGTCCACATGCCGGAGATCCGCTGGCGCTGGGGCTATGCGTTCGTGTGGGCCCTGATCGTCGGATCGGTCGGGGGGATGTTCGTGTTCTTCCGCAAGAAAAAGTGGCTGTGAAAGGGCTAGGCGGCCGCGGCGTCGTCGCTGTCCCCGCCGTCGCCGTCGATCCCGTAGCGCTGGATCTTGTGGTAGAGGGTCGAGCGCGAGATGTCGAGGATGCGCGAGACCTCGGCCCGGTTCCGGTCCGTGATCTCGAGCAGGAAACCGATGTAGTCCTTTTCCAGGGCCCGGAGGGTCGGGAAGCCGGCCGGCTTCTGGAACTCCCGGTCCTCGTCGAGACCGAGGATGCGTTGGAGATAGACGTTCATCGGAGCCTCGTCGTCAGCGGGCGGCGGCCCGGGCCCCCTGGATCAGCCGGTAATTGTTGGCCACGACGTAGGACAGAAGGACGTTGCTGGCCGTGGTCATGACCCAAGCCACCGCTTTGTTCCGCTTGAAGATGGCCCTCATGCTCAGGTAGGTGAGGGCCGTCGTCCCGAACTTGATGGCCGCGAAGGCGGCCGGGCTTTTCACAAAAGGCCTCATCAGGGGATTGGTCTCGGCGAGGCCCGGGTACTTGAGGGCTTCGCGCGTCGAGATGTAATCGACGACGTTCAGGCCCAGCATGACGGCCAGGTTGGCATCGAATAGCGCTTTGCCCGGACGCGCGGTCGGCCCGAAGACCGGGACGCCCGGCCGGACCAGGGTCGCGCGGAACGACGTCGTCGGGGCGGACTCGACGGACAGGATCTCCGCCGCGATCGCAGCCGGCTCGGGCAGGGGGCCGGGGACCACGAGGCTGGAGGGCTCGAGCTCCGTCGGAACGATGACTTCCCAGATCTCCTCGGCGGCCGCGAGCGGACCGGCCAGCGTGAGACTGGCGGCGAGGGCGAGAACGGCGATCTTGGCTTTCATTGGCGTCGCTCCTTTGATCCCTTGACGCGCTATTAATTGGCAAGAATTGTGCCAGAACGCCGCTGGAGAGCTCAAAGCATTTATTATATGCTATATACGCAAGACATTTGGCCGATTGACGGTTTTCGGCAATGTATATAAAAAGAACAATAAATGACCTTAATAATTGTTTAAATAATTAATATAAATATACTTACGAATGTTATAATATTATAGTAACGATATTGAACAATAGTGAGGAAATGCCGATTGGCCTACTGACCTGAAAACGGACGGTATTTTTTGAGCGAGTAAGCTTAGGCGGGGCTTTTCTTTTTGGCCGCGCGCGGCTTCCGGCCGTTGGCCCCGGCGAGGGCGTCCCTTAAATATTTGGCCGTGATGGAGGCGGGCGCCGCGGCCACTTTTTCCGGCGTGCCTTGGACGACGACCCGGCCGCCCTCCTCGCCGCCTTCGGGGCCGAGGTCGATGACGTAGTCGGCGCTCTTGATGACGTCGAGGTTGTGCTCGATGACGACGACCGTGTGGCCCTCGGCGACGAGCCTCTGGAAGGACCGCAGGAGAACGGCGACGTCGTTCGGATGCAGCCCGATCGTCGGCTCGTCGAAGAGGTAGAGGATCTTCTTCCCCTTTTCGTGGACGAGGTGGTAGGCGAGCTTGATCCGCTGCAGCTCGCCGCCCGACAGGGTCGTCGTCGGCTGGCCGAGCTTGAGGTAGCCGAGGCCGACCTCGACGAGCGGGTAGAGCTTTTTCGTGATCTCCGGGCGCCCCGCGAAGAAGAGGCAGGCCTCGGTGACGCTCAGGTCGAGGACCTCGTCGATGTTCTTGCCGTTCCAGCGGACGTCCAGGATCTCTTTCTTGAAGCGCTTGCCCTTGCAGGCGTCGCAGACGAGGCTGACGTCGGACAGGAACTGCATCTCGACGACCTGGACGCCGGCCCCCTGGCATTCCTCGCAGCGGCCGCCGGCCGTGTTGAAGGAGAAGAAGCCAGGCCGAAAGCCCAGGAGCTTGGCCTCGCGCGTGGACGCGAAGAGGGTCCGGACGCCGTCCATCGCCTTCGTGTACGTCGCGGGGATGGACCGGGGCGAGGCGCTGAGCGGCGACTGGTCGACCATGATGACCTTGGCGATCTTGTCGCTGCCCTTGATCTCGGCGAAGCCGTTCTCGGACGTGCCCTCCAGGCCCTTGTAGAGGACGTCAAAGACGAGCGTGCTCTTGCCAGAACCGGAGACGCCGGTGACGCAGGTGAAGATGCCGAGCGGGATGCGGACGTCGATGTGCTTGAGGTTGTGCTTGTGCGCGTCGCGGATCTCGAGGAAGGTCCTGGCCGGACGGCGGCCCGGCGGCAGGGCGATCTCCTTGTCGCCGCGGATATACTGCGAGGTCAGGGACTCCTGGCTCCGCAGGAAGGCCGGCCAGGGGCCCGCGAAGACGACCTCGCCGCCGGCCTCGCCGGCCCGCGGCCCCATGTCGATGACGTGCTCGGCCGACCGGACGATGTCCGGATCGTGCTCGACGACGACGACGGTATTGCCGATGTCCTTCAGGGACTGAAGGATCTGGATGAGGCGGTGGTTGTCCCGCGGGTGGAGCCCGATCGACGGCTCGTCGAGGACGAAGAGCGTCCCGACGAGCGAAGCGCTGAGGGCCGCCGCCAGGCTGATGCGCTGGGCCTCGCCGCCGCTCAGGGTGAAGGTCATGCGGTCGAGGGCGATGTAGTCGAGGCCGACCTCCAACAGGAACCGCAGGCGGCCGCGGATCTCCTGGACAAGCTTCTCGGCCACCTGGCGCTCGAACGGCTCGAGCTCGATCCCGGCGAAGAAGGCCGAAGCCTCGCCGACGGTCATGCGCACGACCTCGCCGATATTCAGGCCCTTGACGCGGACGCTGAGGGCCCGGGGGTTCAGGCGGGTCTTGCCGCAGGCCGGGCAGCCGATGTATTTCCGATAGCGGCTGAGCAGGACCCGGACCTGGACCTTGTACTTCTTGGACTGGAGCCAGTCGAAGAAGCCCTTGACGCCGTAGTAGCCGTCGCCGCCGTCGAGGACCCAGCGCTGGTGCTGGGGCTTGAGGTCGCGGAAGGGGACGTTGGTCGGGATCTTGCGGCGGCGCGCCTCGGCCAGAAGCTCCTTCTGCATGCCTTTCGAAAGCGGCTTGGTCCAGGGCTCGACGGCGCCCTGCTCGAGGGACTTGGAGCGGTCGGGGATGACCTTCTCCTCGTCGAGCACCGCCAGATCGCCGAAGCCGTGGCACTCCGGGCAGGCGCCGTGCGGCGTGTTGAACGAGAAGAGGTTGGGGTAGGGATCCTCGGCGGGGAGCCGGCACGCGCGGCATTCGAGCTTCTCGCTGAAGGAGAACGCGCGCCCGGCCTCGGCCCGGACGGTGACCCGGCCGTCGCCCTTCTTGAGGCCCATCTCGAGGGAGTCGGCCAGGCGCTCGCGCTCGTCGATGCCGAGCGTGATCTTGTCGACGAGGACGTCGAGAGGGCCGCCGGACTTGGCCGCCTGGTCGAGATCGACGACCTCGCCGCGGGCCACCGCCCGGGTAAAACCGTCCTTCTTGAGCGAGGCCAGGCCTTTCTCGGGAGGCCAGGCGAACGTGACGAGGGCCCGCGTGCCAGCCGGCTCCTGCAGGAGCTCGGCGATCATGGCGTCGATGGTGTCGCGGACGACGGGCCGGCCGCACTGCAGGCAATGGACGGTGCCGATGCGGGCGTAGAGGACCCGCAGGAAATCAAAGATCTCGGTGACCGTGGCCACCGTCGAACGGGGGTTCTTGGCCGTGCCCTTCTGCTGGATGGCCACGGCCGGGGGGATGCCCTCGATGAGCTCGGCGTCGGGCTTGTCCATGCGCTCGAGGAACTGGCGGGCGTAGGAAGAGAGCGACTCGATGTAGCGCCGCTGCCCCTCGGCGTAGAGGGTGTCGAAGGCGAGCGACGACTTGCCGGAGCCGCTGACCCCGGTGACGACGATGAGCCTGTTCAGGGGGACGTCGAGGTCGATGCCCTTCAGGTTGTGGACTCGGACGCCCCGCAGGATGATGCTGTCTGTCGTCGTCATGGCTCTTTTGGAATCCTCTATTATATCACGATTCGGGGGACATGGGCCGCGCAACGTGCCCCCGTTCTTTGCTATAATGGCGGACTCGGAGAGCCCCATGTCCTTCATCTGGATCCTCGGCCTCGCCGTGGCCCTGGCCATGGACTGCTTCGCCATCACCCTGGGCCTGGCCTGCAGCGCGCGGGGGCTGACCCTGAAGCAGGCCCTGCGGATGGCCGCCTTTTTTGGCGGCTTCCAGTTCGCCATGCCCGTCCTCGGCTGGCTGGCCGGGGACCGGCTGCTCGGGCTCATCCGGTACTTCGACCATTGGGTGGCCTTCGGCCTGCTGGCCCTGATCGGCGGCCGGATGATCTTCGAGTCGGTCCACATGAGCGATGAGGAGAAGGCCTGCCGGCCGGATCAAACCCAGGGCCACCGGCTGCTCGTCCTGGCCGTGGCCACGAGCATCGACGCCTTGGCCGTCGGCCTGAGCCTCGGCGTCGTCCGTTCCGGGATCGTCTATCCGGCGGTGATCATCGGCATCACGAGCTTCGTCCTGACCGTGGCCGGGGCCAAGCTCGGGCCGGTCGTCGGCCGGCTCGTCGGCAAGCGGGCGGAGCTTGCGGGCGGCCTCATCCTGATCGGCATCGGCGTCAAGATCCTCGTCCAGCATCTCGCCGGCTGAGGACGCTGGGGCGGGGATAGGAGGGGCCTGGTGGAGGGGCCTGGCTTACGTTGAAACGTCCGGCCGGCCGTTTTGCGTGAACCCGGTCCCGTCTGAGTTCTCAGAACGGGAACACGACGAACACCAGCAGGGCCCAGAGCGTGTGGCTCACCAGGTTGAGGAGGGGGGAGCGGAACCGCAGATAGAGCCAGCCCCAGAAAAGACCGCACGCGGCCGCGGCCAGGACGAGCATGATGTTGCCGCTGGCCAGGTGGACGGCCGTATAGAGGAACAACGTCAGGACGAAGCCGTAGGCGCGGCTCGTCGTCGCCCCGGTCCATTCCTGGAAGAACCCCCGCCAGAAGAGCTCCTCCCCGGGCCCGATGACGAGGCCGATGAGCAGCGCGACGCGGAGGAGCGGGACGCCGTCCCGCAGGGCATAGACGCCGGCGATCCCGGTCCCGGCGAACGGGAAGATCTTCAAGGCCAGGGCCCGGCCGGCGGCGAAGACGGCATAGAGGATCAAGGCCGAGCCGATGCCCAGGCCGAGCTTGCGAAGAAAGCCCGAAGAGGCGTCCCGTCGAAGCCTCCCCGCGTAACCGCCGTCGATGAGAAAGGCGGCCGAGCCGACGAGGACGATGTTGAGGGCTAGCCAGGCCCAGAAATCGAGCGGGCCAAGATGCCTGAGCCGGAACAGGGCGATGAACAATAAAGCCGCCAGGGCGCCGGCGGCCCCGACGAGCTGCCGCTTGGGTCTCGATCCGGCGCCGCTCACCCCCACCTCAGGAATCCTTCAAGGAGGACGGCCGCCGTGCTCAGCAGGCCGAAGACGAGGTTGTGGTTGGCCGTCGCGCCGTCGAGGACGATGAAGTCCATCGGGCGGCGGGGCGCCGCCCTGCGGAGGGCCCGGCCCCAGAGCCGCAGGGCGTTCGGGAGGGCCAGGAAGACCAGAGCGAAGGTCAGGGGCATCGGGCGGAGCGGCCCGCCGGCGAGGCGAGGGATGAGGATCAAGGCCAGATCGATCGCAAAAGGCCCGAAGATCATGACCCCATAGTAGGCGAGGGCCCCCCGATCGCCGAGATGGCCGGCCACGGTCATCACCTTCCGTTCGCCGTCGGAGGCGATGTCGCGCCAGTTGTTGGCGTGCAGGATGGCGATGACGAGCATGGCCATCGGGACCGTCCAGATGACCGGCAGCCAGGAGAAGGTCCGCGTTTGAACGACCCAGGCGCCGGCCGCGCCGAGCAGGCCGAAGTCGAGGAAGACGGCGAAGTCGCCGAGGGCGTGGGCCTTGAGAAGCCTGTAGAAGACGCCGACAAAGAGCCCGGTCCCGCCGATCGCATAGAGCGCCGGTCCGGAAGCCGCGGCGAGGCCCAGGCCCGAGACCGCGCCGAGGACGAAGAGGACGGCCGCCCCGCGGAAGACCCGGCGGTCCGTGAGCCAGCCGCGGACGATCGCGCCGCTCACCGGGGTCACGTCCCTGTCGAGCCCGTTCCGGAAATCGTAGACGTCGCTGAGCATATTGGCCGCGGCGTGAAGGACGACCATGGTGGCCAGAGCCCACAGGAACCGCAGCGGGGCGAAGCGGGCCCCGCCGGCGACGACGGCCAGCGCCGTGCCGAAGGCGACCGGCATGGTCGAAGCCGGAAAGGACCACGGCCGCCCCGCGATCACCCATTTCTTGAGCGTCGTTGCCATGCCCCCTATATAGCACAAAATCCGGGACACAATGCTATTTTCCGATTTCCGCCACCGCCGCGAAATTCGGAAAATAGTATTGTGTCCCCGAATTACGGCTTGACTTGGCGGAGGGGCGTGCCTATGCTGAGTTTCTTCAAGGAGTCTAACGATGCTTTCCCTCAAAAATAAGATCGTTTTTGTGACGGGCGCGAGCGCCGGGATCGGCGAGGCCGCCGTCAAGGCCTTCGCCGCGGAAGGCGCGAAGGTCCTGATGTGCGCCCGCCGCACGGACCGGCTCAAGGAGCTGGCCCGGGCGATCGAGCGCGATCACAAGAGCGCCGCCCATTTCTTCCCTCTGGACGTCCGTGACCAGGCCGCCGTCGACAAGGCCGTCGCCGCCCTGCCCGAGGACTGGAAGGCCATCGAGATCCTCGTCAACAACGCCGGCTTGAGCCGCGGCCTCGACAAGCTGCCGGGCGGCCTCGTCGGCGATTGGGAGGAGATGATCGACGCCAACGTCAAAGGCCTCCTCTATGTCACGCGGGCGGTCCTGCCGGGCATGATCGAGCGCGGCCGCGGTCACGTCATCAACCTCGGCTCGATCGCCGGGCGCGAGGTCTATCCGGGAGGGAGCGTCTATTGCGCGACGAAGTTCGCGGTCAAGGCCATCTCGAAGATCCTGAGGCTCGATCTCAACGGCACGCCTGTCCGCATCAGCGAGGTCGCCCCCGGCATGGTCGAAACGGAGTTTTCCCTCGTCCGCTTCCACGGCGACCAGGAGCGCGCCGAAAAAGTCTACAAGGGATTTATACCGCTCAAGGCGGCTGATATCGCCGAGGCCATCGTCTGGTGCGCCACGAGGCCGCCGCACGTCAACGTCAGCGAGGTCGTGATCATGCCCACGGCCCAGGCCTCAACGACCGTGGTCCACAGGACCTAACGCCGGCCCGACGCCATCCGCGCCGATTCCGGACGGCGCCTCAGACGGAGCATGGCGGCGATGCCGGCCGCGGGCCCGAGGGCCAGGGCCACGAAAGCCCACCGCCACGAAAGCCGACGCTCGAGCGCCGGGACAAGACGGATGGTCACGATCGTCAACAGAAAGCCGAGGCTTGTCTGAAGCGTCAGGACGGTGCCGGTCCGTTCGGGCGGGGCGAGCTCGCTCACCCCGGCCGAGAACTGGGCCGAGTCGGCGACGACGGCAAAGCCCCAGACGAGAACGATCGCGGTCACGAGCCAAGGCGGCCCGCCGAAGGCCAGGCCCGTCACGAACGCGCAGGCCCCGCTTACGGCCATGGCCGCCGAGGTCACGGCCGTGCGGCCGATGCGGTCGGCCAGCCAGCCCGCGACGAGGCTCCCGGCGCTGCCCACGCCGATAAAGGCGAACCCGGCGAGAGCGGCCCAGCGGTCGCCCGCGCCCGCCCGGCGGAACGATGCGAGCAGGAAGACCGGGACCCAGGTCCAGGCCGCGTAAAGCTCCCACATGTGGCCGAAGTAGCCGAGGTTGGCCAAGGAGACGGGCCGGTCGCGCCAGACCGTGGCGGCGAATCTCCAGTTGAATTTCGGGGCCGCGGTCCGGTAAGGGCCCTCGGCCAGGAACGCGGCCGCGACGATCCCGCCCAGGACGGCCAAGCCGCCGCTCCCGGCGAGAACGGGCCGCCAGTCCGATGAGCCGCCGAAGGCCTTGAGCAGGTGGGGGAGGGCCGAGCCCAGGGTCAGGGCGCCGACGAGAAGCCCGACGCCGAAACCGCGGTCCTCCCGGGTCCATGTGGCCATGATCTTCATGCCGACCGGATAGACGCCGGCCAGGCAGGCCCCGGCGATGAAGCGGAGGACCAGGGCCGCTGTCAGGCCGCCCGCGAAGGCCGCGACCGCCAGCGTCGCCGCGCCGGCGGCGACGGACGAGACGGAGAAAAGCCAACGCGCGGGGAGCCGGTCGGCCAGGTTCAGGACCGCCGAGAGGAGCGTTCCGGCGACGAACCCCAGCTGCACCGACATCGTCAGCCAGGCCTGGGCGTTCGCCGTGAGGCCCCAGGCCTCGCGCAGCGCGGGGACGACGGCCGAGGCCGAGAACCAGACGGACATGGCCAGGAGTTCCGTCAAGGCCAGGAGCCCGAAAGCCCGCCGCTTGGTCATTTGCCCGCTCGTCCGGGCTATTCTCCGTCAGGTCCGCCGCGGAAACAAGCCCGCCGGTCCTTGCTTTTGCCGGCCCGCCCCCTATAATATCCCCGGCTTTCTTTCGGCAAAGGACGATGACCATGTACGGACGATTCAAAGACCACCTTAACGGCCAGCTCCGGTCGATCCGCGAGCGCGGCCTCTACAAGACCGAGCGCGTCCTCACGACTCCGCAGGGCGTCGAGATCCGCACGGAGTCGGGGGCCAAGGTCCTCAATTTTTGCGCCAACAACTACCTCGGCCTTTGCAACGAGCCGCGGGTTATGGCCGCCGCGAACTATGCCTTTTTCCGCTGGGGCTTCGGGATGGCCTCGGTCCGCTTCATCTGCGGCACGCAGGAGGTCCACCGGGAGCTCGAGCGCCGCCTGGCCGAGTTCCTGGGCATGGACGACGCCGTCCTCTATTCCTCGGCCTTCGACGCCAACGGAGGCGTCTTCGAGCCGCTCCTCGACGAGACCTGCGCCATCGTCTCGGACGAGCTCAACCACGCCTCGATCATCGACGGCGTCCGCCTGGCCAAGGCCAAGCGCTTCGTCTACCGCAACAACGACATGGCCGACCTCGAGGACCAGCTCATCGAGGCCCGCGAGGCCAAGTTCAAGCTCATCGTCACCGACGGCGTCTTTTCGATGGACGGCATCATCGCCCAGGTCGACAAGATCTG
>Ga0116202_10002497_pt1 | contig 11017 bp, 5 predicted proteins | sample LakKivw325mmetaG_FD_94479 | JGI IMG/M metagenome (GOLD analysis project Ga0116202, IMG submission 94479) | Anoxic lake water microbial communities from Lake Kivu, Rwanda to study Microbial Dark Matter (Phase II) - Lake Kivu water 325m metaG | ecosystem: Environmental > Aquatic > Freshwater >... | reverse complement strand
GTGCGGGAGCGATGCTGCTCGTGCGCCGCGGCGACGTCGCGACGCTGGCGGTGGGTCGGACCGCGGCGCTGCTGGCGCTGGGTGGGCTGGGCGCGGTGGCCGCGGCGGCGGCGCTGGCCGCCGTGAGTCCGCACCTGGGGAGCCTCGACCTGACGGCCGACCGGCTCAACTCGGCGTCGCCATGGTTGCGGCGAGAGCTGGCCGGGCATGGACCGGGGCTGCGGGTGGAGCTGGTCGTGTCGCCCAGGCGGAGGTTGCCGCTGGAGCTGAAGGCGGTGGAGCCGCGGCTCCGCTCGCTCCTGCGCGGGACGGGCGCGACGCTGCGGGTCGTCCATCCCGAGCCGCTGGCTGGCGAGATCCGCGCGGTCGGGAGCGCCGCCGGCCTCGCGCCGGTGACTGTCCAGCAGGTGCGGCACGACACGGTGCTGGCCCGGCAGGTCTGGTGCGGGATGCGGCTCGCGCGGGCGGGCACCCAGGCGCTGGTGCCGCGCATCGATGCGGCGGCGGCGGCCCATCTGGAGTTCCTGCTGGGCGCGGCGCTCCGGCGCCTGGATGGGCAGGCCGCGCCGGCGGTGGCCCTCGTGGCCAGCCCGCCCCGGCTGTCGCCGGCCGAAGCCCTGGAGGACTACCAGCGGAAGGGGCTCGTGCCGCCGTCTGGCACCGACGTGTACGGACGCCTGCACGCAAGGCTTGCCGACTACGGGTACCAGGTGCGCCGGGTGCGTCCCGACAGCGCCCGGTTCGGCGATCCGGCGGAACTGGTCGTGTGGCTGCAGCCGCGGCGCGACTCGTCTCCCGCGGCCGCCGAGCTGGCCCGGCATCTGCACGCCGGCGGGCGCGCGCTGGTGGCCCTGCAGCACTTCCGCATTCAGCAGCGCCAGTACCGAGGGACCGGCTTCGAGACGGTCTACTGGCCGCAGCCGCAGTTCCAGGACCTCGATCCGCTGCTCGGCGCATACGGGCTGACCCAGGTGCGCGAGGTGCTGATGGACCGCACGCGCTCGCACCTGATGCTGGAGACGCAGATCAATCGTGCGGCCGTCCGCGAGTACGACCGCCAGCAGGTGGCGCTGCCGTTTCTCCTCCGGGTGGTCGGCTCCGGGCTGTCGCCCAGGCATCCGGTCACGCGGCAGCTCGGCGACCTGCTGTTCTGCTGGGGCAACCGCTTCGCGCTGGACCCGGCTGCCTTGCGGCGTGCCGGACTGGAGGCCGACACGCTGGCAGCCACTTCGCCCCAGGCCTGGGCCTACGCCTGGTCCGGCGGCTGGCTGCCTCCGGAGGCCTTCGCTCCGGCGACCCGCCTCGGCGGCCCGCAGCCGCTGATCGTCAGCCTGCGCGGGCGGTTTCCCGCGGTGACGCGGCGGCCCGGCGCCGACGGCGGCTGGGAGTGGGTGGCCGATCCGGCGGCCCCCGGCGAGCGTCCAGGCGAGTTGCTGCTGATCGGCTGTGCGGCGATGTTCGAGGACGGGCTGCTGGAGGAACCCGGGTTCGCCCACCAGCAGCTGCTGCTGAACGCCGTGGCCTGGCTGGCCTGCGGTCCCGAGCTGGCCGCGGTCCAGGCCCGACAGCAGGCGCCTCGCGGCTTCGCCCATGTGTCGCCCGGCGCCAGGATCGGGTGGCGTCTGGCGGGGGTTGCGGGCGGTCCGCTGTTCTTCGCGCTGCTGGGCCTGGGCATGCTCGGGGCGCAGGGGCGCCGGGGTCCATGAGACGGTGGCTGCTGGCCGCGGCAGCGGCCTGGCTGGCGCTGGCGGCGCTGGGCGCTGCCTGGGAGCGCCTGGTGCAACGCCGGCGGGACGCGGCGGGAGCGATCCGCACGCTGGTCCCGGCGGGGCTGGAGGTGCGCGGCATCGACATCGGCCATGGCGGGCGGACCTGGCGGTATGTGCGCGAGGGCGGGCTGTGGCGGTACCCGGCCTATCACGACGCGTACGCGCCGGCGGACCGGCTGGCGGCGCTGGTGCGGACCCTCGCGGGCTGCACGGGAACGGCCCTGCCGGGCGGTGCGCCAACGGCGCGTGCCTGCGGGCTGGAGCCGGCCGCCCGGCTGGAGCTGACGCTGCGCGACGTGCAGGGCCGGGCACTGGCCGTCCTGCACGTCGGCGCGAGCGTGCCCGGCACGAGCGGGCGCGAGGCCTACATGCGGCTCGGCGAGGCGGGGCCGGTGTTCCATGGACATGTCAACCCGTGGCTGTCCGTGGGATCGCCGCCGCAGACACTGATCGAGCGGCGGCTGCTGGCAGCACGAGCCGGCGGGCGCCCGCTGGTGGAGCTGGGTCTGGAAGGACCGGAGCAGGGGGCAGGACTCCGCCTGCGGCGCGAGTCGGCCGGCGCGGGGCGGCCGGGTCCGGGCGCGCCGGCGCGCCGGTGGGTGGCTGTGCGCGCCGGCGTGGCGCGGCCGTGTGCGGAGGAGAGCGTCCAGGAGTACCTGGATTTCCTCCACGAGGCGAGGTTCGTCGCGCTGGCGGAGCCCAAGGCTTTCGTCGCCGCCGCGCCGGGGCGCAGGGTGTGGTGGCGCGACGAGGACGGCCGCGCGGACACGCTGGAGATCGGGGCGGCGGCAGGACCCGGCGAGGTCTATGTGCGCTGGCGCGGCGCGCGGCACGCGGCGCGCGTTCCGGCTGCCGTCGCCCGCCTGCTGGTGCCGCCCGACACGCTGTTGCTGCGGCCGCAGGCGCCGCCGACGCCGTTCGCGCGGGCGCTGCGCGCCGATGCCGACCGGCAGGAGGGTCCATGATCGTCGACGTGCACAGCCATGCCTGGAACTATCCGCGCCACTTCAGCGCGGCCGCGCGGGCGCAGGCGCGGGCGGCGCGCGGAGGGCGCGAGGTCGATCTGAGGGTCGACTACGCCCGCTACCGCCAGACCGCCGGGAGCTGCGACCGCACGGTCGTCTTCGGCGGCAAGGCGCGCCTTGCGGGGCTGTGGGTGGAGGACGACTACGTGGTCCGGTACGTGGCCGAGGATCCGGGGCGACTGATCGGCTTCCTGTCCGTGGACCCCACGCAGCCGCGCTGGGAGGACGAGCTGCGCCGCGGCCACCAGGAGTTGGGACTGCGCGGCATCAAGCTGTTGCCCATGTACGCGGGTTTCTCGCCCCACGACGCGGCCCTCGAGCCGCTGTGGCGGTACGCGGCCGAGCACTCGCTGCCCGTCGTGCTGCACACGGGCACGACGTTCATCGCGCAGGCGCCGCTGGACTGCACCCTGCCGCGGCACGTGGACGTCGTGGCCCGGCGTTACCCCGAGGTGAGGATCGTCATGGCGCACCTGGGGCATCCGTACGAGGGGGAATGCGTGGCGGTCATCCGCAAGCACGCGCGGGTCTTCGCCGACCTCAGCGCGCTGCACTACCGGCCGTTCCAGCTCTACCACAGCCTCATGCTGGTGCAGGAGTACGGCGTGTGGCACAAGGTGCTCTTCGGCAGCGACTACCCGTTCACGACCGTGGACGACTCGCTGGCCGGCCTGCGCCGGCTGAACCAGATGCTGGCAGGCACGGCGCTGCCGCGGCTCGACGAGCAGCAGCTGGCCGCCGTGTGCGAACGGGACAGCCTGGCGCTGCTCGGCCTGGCGTGAGACGGGGTGCGCGGGGGAACCGGCGGCGCCGCGCGGCGCCGCCGAGCGTTGTACCGCCGGAGTGCGGCAGAGACACGAGGACAGGGGCCATGCGCAGACTGGATGCCCAGGAGAAGTCGATCATCCGCGCCCTGGTGCGCAATCCGCGGCTGTCGGACAATCGGGTCAGCGCCCTGACGGGCGTGCCTGTGCGCAGCGTGAGCCGGAAGCGGGCCCGGCTCGAGCAGGAAGGGGTCCTCTCCTACTGCACCGTCGTCGAGATGCAGCCCAGCGGCACCGGGCGGTTCACGGCCCAGCACATGCTCATCATCAAGTTCAAGCTCGGCATCACGCGGAGCCAGATCGTGCAGGAGATCCGCAGCGAGCCCAACGTGGTCAATGTCTTCTACGAGCTGATCCGGTACAGCTTCATCGCCGAGACCGACGGCCACATCGCCCTGGTGATGATCGTCGAGGGCGAGTCGGACGCGGACATCGCCGAGAGCGTGCAGGGCAAGATCATCCCGTCCCTGCAGAAGAACCACGGCGCGGACTCCATCGTGGAGCTGCGCACCGTGCGGCTGCTGGATCCCATCCGCCGCGAGCACAACTACCTGCCGCTGGTCAACATGGAACACGGCTTCCTCAGGCCGGACTGGCCGGACGACGCCATCTTCGCGGAGTAGGCGGCGGGACGGCGACCGCGGCGCTGCCGGCAGCCCCGCAGAACCAGCGGGGGGCCGCCGGCTCCGGCGGCCCCCCGCGTTCGCTGCGCATCGCTGCGCCCCGACGGGTGTCACCTGTGCGTCAGCGTCTTGTCGTGCTGCTTCCTCAACTGCCCTTCCATCTGTTCCCGAGCCTCGGCCAGGGCCTTGAACAGGTTTTCGGCGCAGGCGGAACTCGTCAGCGTATGCTGCGGGATCTTGACGACGATCTCGACGCTCGTGCCCAGCTTCGACTTGGCCACCATGACCTCGCAGTCGACGATGTCATCGCAGAACTGCGTCAGCTTGTCGCAGGCCCTGGCGATGTGGTCTCTGGTAGCCTCGGACACCTTGGCGTTGCGCACGCTGATCCTGGGTAGCATCGCGTCTCCTTTCATGAGAACCGGCGCCTGCCGGACCTTCTGAAGGGTACGAGGGGGACGCCCCCCTGCCCGGGACGCACCCGATGCTCCGCTTCCGCAAGGGAAGATACTCCCGCGCCCATGCGGGTCAACCAGCGCCTGCCGAGGGGAGCGCCGGGGCGCGCTCACGCGCCACGAACGGCCGCGTACATGGCCACGATATTTTGCGGGGGCACGTCGGCGAGGATGTTGTGGACCTGCTGGAAGACGAAGCCGCCGCCGGCCCCTGCGGCCGCCAGTTGGCCGCGGACGTGCTCGCGCACGGCGTCCGGCGTCTCCTGGGGCAGCACGCGGCGGGTGTCGCAGCCGCCGCCCCACAGGGTCAGGTCGGCGCCGAACTCGCGCCGCAGTTCGCCCAGGTCCATGCCCGCGCAGCTCACCTGCACCGGATTGACCGCATCCAGACCCGCGTCGACGAGGTCGGGCAGCAGGGCGCGGATGCCGCCGCAGGAATGCAGCATGACCTTGGCGCGGGTCAGCGCGTGCGCGCGCTGCCAGAGCAGGCGATGGCGAGGCTTGAAGAACTCGCGGTACATGGCCGGGGAGATCTGGGGCCCGGTCTGCATGCCCAGATCATCGCCGAAGACGACGACATCGATATACGGCCCGACCGCCGCCAGGAACCGCTCGAGGGCTTCCAGATGCAGCTCGACCAGCGCATCGAGGAAGGCGTGCGCAGCGGCTGGCTCCCCCGCCAGCAGCAGGAAGAAGCCGTCGTTGCGGAACAGGAACTGCCCGATCTCCAGCAGGTTGCCGCCGAACAAGGCCACGATGGCGCGGTCCGTGCTGGCGCGCAGCCGCTGGGCAGCGGCGGCCAGCCGCGCCATGCCGTCGGGGCCAGCGATCAGCGGGCCCGGCGGCGAGGCGATCGCCGTCCACATGGCCTCGGCCAGGGCTGCCTGGATCTGCGGGCGGGTGGCGGCCGAGCGTCCCAGCAGCGGGAAATGGCACTGCTCGAAGTAGAGGCTGCCCGCCGGCATGCGCGCGAGGATGGTGCCGCCGGCCGAACGGAGCACCCAGGCGTCGTCCTGCCGCTCGGGCAGCGCCCAGGCGGGCATCTGGCAGGGCGTGCCGTCGGGCAGCACCCAGTCGCGCCAGTCCGCCTCGCCGGTGGCGAAGGCGCGGCCGAGCTCGATGGTGTCGATGCCGAACAGGTCGAGCACGTCCTCGTCGACGACGGCGAGCTGCTGGATGGGATCGTAGACCCGCAGCGGCCGCGGCGGCAGGTTCAGGTGCCGTCGCAGGCGGGCATAGGCGATGGCGGCGATGCCGGAAGAGCGGTGCCCGGAAAGATCGACGGGAACGCGGTCGGGCGGGCGGTGGTTCAGCGCCGCCAGCACGCGCTCCCGAGAGGACATCGACGCGGGGGGCATGGTCGGCCTCGTCTGGCCCGGTCAGCGGACCGCCGTGGAGCAGGGGGAAGACGCCGCCACGGCGCCTGTGCGCCGGCGATGGTACGGAACCGCCGCGTCGCTGCCAACAAGGAGCGGCGCGGGTGGGCCCGCGCCGGGATCGCGTGCCGGCGGTGCGGTCCTTTGCCCCGGTGCTCCGGCCGCGCTTTCTTCCGTGCTGCCAGCGACATCGGGTGCCGGCCGCGACGACAGGCAGGCCGGGGGGAACTCGGCGTTCTGGCAGGCGTTTCTCACCAGTGTGTCCGGGCAGGACCGGGGGCAGCAGGCACGAGGCGAGGCCGACGATGACCACCAGCAGCGCCATCCGCACGGCTGCCGTCGCTGTTCTGCTGCTGGGCGCCGGCGCAGGTTCGGGCGGCGTGGCAGGCGATGTCTCCAGGCCTGGCGAGCGGCCGCCCCCGGAACCGGCGCTGCGCGTGCTGCGCCAGACCGACGACGGTCTCAGCCTGCTGCTGGAGACGCCCGTGCCCACCATGGCCCAGGTGGAGCAGGACGGGTGCCTGCGGCAGAGCCTGCACGTGAGCGGATGGGCCCTGCCGGCCGTTCCGGGCGTCGCGGCGGTCCCGTATCGGGGGTTGCTCGTGGGCGCGCCGCCGGGTGCGCGTCTCGAGCTCGAGGTGACCGGGGGCCTCTACTCGGAGCTCGAGGGCGTCGACATCGCGCGGATGGAGCCGGCAGCCGTGGCACCGCAGATCGAGCCCCGCGCCGGCGCCGATCCCGCCTCAGGTGGGTCCAGCGCCGCTGTCCGGCCGGCCGTTCTCGGCAGCCCGAGTGCTTCGGGGGCCACGGCCCTGCTGGGCGCCACCGAGTACCTCGGCCGCCTGCGCGGGGTCGAGACCCATGCGGTGCGCCTGTTCCCGCTCCAGTACGACGCAGACCGGCGGCGCCTCCGGGTGTACCACGAGCTGCACGTCCGCGTGCGCTTCATCGGGGCCGGCAGCGCCGCTGCTGCCGCGCGGGCGGTGGCGGGGGGGGCAGGGGCGGACATCGCCCGCCTGTGGGGCAGCCTGATCAATGCCGAGCAGGCGGCCCGCTGGCGCTGTCCCGCCCGCGTTCCGAAGACGGTGTCCGACGAGTGGTACGACCGGTCCCGGCCATGGCTCAAGCTGCACGTGGACGCGGACGGGATCTATCGCGTGGACGCGGCATTCCTGGGTCAGTTCACCGACCCGGCGGCGATCGATCCGCGCACCCTGCGGCTGTTCTACCTGGGGCAGGAGCAGCCGCTGGTGGTCGCCGGCGAGGCGGACGGACGCCTGGACTCGCTCGACTATGTCCTGTTCGCGGCCGGCTACCGGCGCGGCAGCCACGACTTCGACAGCCTGTACGGGCGGCGGAACACCTACTGGTTGACCTGGGGCGGGGCGCCGGGACGGCGCTATGTCGAGCGGAGCGCGGCTCCCCCTGCGGGTGGGGCGGGGCCCAGCGACGCCTGGGCCACGGTCCACATCGAGGTAGACGAGCAGTACGATCCGCTGCCCGCAGCCCGCGATCTGGACCGCGACCACTGGTTCTGGCGGGCCGTCGACGGCCGCAGCCCGACGAATCCCGGATCGGCGATCTTCGCCGGCGAGGTTCCCGACCCGGTGCTCGACGCCGCCTACGAGCCGCGCGTGCGCGTCGCCCTGCACGGCGGCACCGCGGGCGGCCATCACACCGTCGTGCGGCTCAACACCAGCTGCGTGCTGGCCGACACGATCTGGGGAAGCCGCGACGACGGGCAGTCCGGCCTGCTCGTCGAGCGCGCCGTGCCCGTCAGCGCGCTGCGGGCGGGGACGAATCGGATCACCGTCCAGGTGTATGCCGATCAGGAGAGGTACGATCAGGTCTACTTCAACTGGTTCGAAGTCGACTATCGCCGGCAGCTGGTGGCGCACGGTGGGTACCTGGCGTTCACCGCGGACGCCGGGCCGCTGGCGCGGGTCTCGGTGACCTGCCTCCGCGACCGCGCCGTGACCCTGCTGGCGCCGGCTGCGGGCCTGCGCCTGACCGGACTGGCGGCTGACAGCACCGAGGCCGGCATCCAGGTATCCTTCGCGCACGCCGGTACTGAACCGGTCCAGTACGTGCTGGCGGACAGCCTCGGGCTGCGGGTGCCTTTCGGCGAGCCCGACACGCTGTCCGCCTGGCGGCGGCCCGACAACGCCGCGGACTACGTCGTCATCGCTCACCCGGCGCTGATGGCGCCAGCCATGCGCCTGGCGGCCCATCGCCGCGGGCAGGGCCTGCGAACCGCGGTGGTGTCGACCAAGGACATCTACGACGAGTTCGGCTACGGCCTGGTCGACGCCGACGCGGTGGCGGCTTTCATCGCCCATGCCTACGCCGCCTGGGACGGGCCCCCGGCCTACGTCGTGCTGCTCGGCGACGACACGTACGACTACCGGAACATCCAGCGCCTGGGCGTGCCGCTGTTTGTCCCGAGCCGCTACTACCAGTCGGCGGGACGCGGCCGCGCCCCCAGCGACTATCTGTACTCGCTGGTGGACGGCGACGATCTGCTGGCCGATGTGGCGATCGGCCGGCTGCCCGCCTCCAGCGGCCAGGAGGCCGAGGCCGTCGTCGACAAGATCATCCGCTACGACACGGCCCCGGAGCCGGGCGACTGGCGCAGCCGCGTGCTGTATCTGGCGGGCTATCACCCCACCGAGCGCTTCGCCGCCGCCGCCGACACGCTCGCGGCGCGCTTCACCGAGCCGTACGGCCTGGAGTCCGTGAAGATCTACAACGCCTCCGAGGCCCCGGTCCCCAACGAGCAGGGCCGGCAGTTCCTCGACGAGCTGGCGCGCGGCGCCCTGCTGTTCAGCTTCAGCGGTCACGGCTCGTCGGGCAGCATGTGGTACTTCCTGTCCCTGCAGATGCCCGACTACAGCTACCTGAGCCTCGTGCGCAACGGGGGGCGCCTGCCGCTGGGCCTGGCCCTGTCATGCCTGAACGGCATGTTCGTGGACCCGCTGTGGGAGAGCCTGGCCGAGGCCTTCACGCTGCACGCCGGCGGCGGCACCATCGGCTACATCTCGGCGACGGCGCAGACCATGCCGGTGCAGAACGAGGTGCTGAGCCAGTCGCTCTACGCGCAGTTCTTCCAGGAGGGAGCCACGGCGTTCGGCCCGGTGCTCGACGCCGCCAAGGCGCAGGTGCTGGCCGCCTACGGCAGCTGGGCGGAGGTGGCCCTGACCATGCTGCTGTGCGGCGATCCGGCGCAGGCGCTGGCTGTCCCGCGGCTGCCCGACTACGCGCCGGCGGCGCTCGAGCTGGAGCCGTCCGTCGTCCGCGGCGAGGCGAGCGTGCGCCTCTGCCTGGACGTGGCCAACGCCGGGCGGCGCACGGCGGACAGCCTGGCGGTGCGGGTGCGCGTGTACGGGGTTGCCGGTGCCGACGCCGAGACGCTGGCCTGCCTGCGGGTGGCGGGATTCGGCGGCAGCCGGCGCCTGGAGCTGGAGTGGGCCACCGGGGCGCGGCGGGGCCCCCACTGGCTCGAGGCCGTGGTCGACGCCGGCGCGTCCATCGTCGAGGAGGACGAGGGCAACAACCGGCTGGTGGTGCCCGTGGACATCCTGGACCCCGTGCTGCCCGTGCCGGTGGCGCCGGCCGACGGCGCCGTGGTGCCGTCCGCGCCCCACGAGCTGGTGGCGGCTGTGCCGCTGGCCGCCGATCCCTGCGGCTGTGACTTCCGGATCGCGCCGGCACCCGATTTCCCCGCGCCGGCCACGGTCGAGGTGACCGGCGTGCCGGCAGTGGACGGCGCCTGCGCGCACCTGTTGTCGCCAGCAGCGCTGGCGGTGCCGGACTCGGTGCCGCGCTTCTGGCAAGTCCGCCTGCGCACCGGCGCTGCCGTGAGCGCCTGGAGCTCGCCGCGCAGCTTCCGCCTGGCAGCGGCGGCGGGAGCCGCCTGGAGCCAGCGCGGCGCACAGCTTCGCGTCGGCCTGTCCGACAGCCTCGCCGGCACCGAGGCCGGGGTCGCCCTGAACCCGGTGCCCGCGCCGTTCCGGCCTGCCAGCGGCACCCGCGAGCATGGGTTCACCGTGCGCGACATGAGCGGCGCGGGCGTGGTGTGCACGGACGGGACCTACCTGTACGCGAAGCGCTGGTACAACGACAACTCCACGATCTACCCGGGGACCGACTACTTCACGCGCGTGGGCACCGGCTTCCAGGGCACCGTTGCCGGCGCGAACTACGGCACGCTGCCGGATTCCACCACGGGCGGCATCTCGGCCACCTGCCACGGTGACGGGTTCATCTACTGCGACAGCGGGCGCGCGTACGAGCTGGAGCGCATCTGGCCGGCCACGGGCCAGTGCGACACGGTGGCGGTACCCGACGGACTGCTCGAGTGGCGCAGCGGCGCGACGGTCGATGGGCATTCGCTGATCACCTCCGACGGACGGCTGATCTACAACGTGGCCATGAGCTCGCCGGCGGGGATGCGCACCGAATGGCGCGTGCGGGTGTTCGATCCCGCCGACGGCTGGCGCCTGGTGCGCGAGTTCGTGTCGCCGCCCACCCAGACCGGATTCACCTATCTGTGGACGGACGGCATCCTCGCAGATGGCCACCGGCTCTACTTCATCGAGTACGGCGGCGGCCGCCGGATCCGCATGGTCGACGCCCGCGACGGCAGCTTCCTGGCCGAGTGGACCGGCGATCAGGACACCACCCGCGTCGTCGGCGGCCAGTACGACTGGGTCAACAACAAGGTCTGGCTGGGCGATCTGTTCGGCCCGGCGATCTTCCGCTACGAGGGCCTGAGCTACGTCGAGCAGGCCAGCGTCCTGTCGCCCGCGATCGGTCCCGCAGCGGCGTGGCGGGAAGCGCGGATCGAGGCCAGCGCGGCCGCGCCAGCGGGCACGATCGCGACGGAAGTGCTGGCGGAGAAGTCGCCGGACGAGTGGACGCCGGTCGCGGGGCTGCGGCTGGCGGG
>Ga0116202_10002496_pt1 | contig 11024 bp, 9 predicted proteins | sample LakKivw325mmetaG_FD_94479 | JGI IMG/M metagenome (GOLD analysis project Ga0116202, IMG submission 94479) | Anoxic lake water microbial communities from Lake Kivu, Rwanda to study Microbial Dark Matter (Phase II) - Lake Kivu water 325m metaG | ecosystem: Environmental > Aquatic > Freshwater >... | reverse complement strand
TTAGATTCTTACACATTGAAATCTGAGAATTTATTTCTAACATTATCAAAAGAATCATGAAGAAACCTTCCCTCTCAATGAAAGGGTGGAAGGGTTAACTAATTGAAATTTCAAATATTTTTGGCTAGGAGTTTACCTTGTTATTTCAAAAGGGGTATTTTCTCTTTCGCTCTTTCGCCTAGGTTCCACATTCGGCGATTTCCTCGCCCTCACCAGCGCCTTTACGTGGACCGCTTTCACGGTCGGAGGAAGAGGGTTTCTTTCACGATATCCTCCTCTTTGTACCATCACACCGATTATGATTTTAGGGGCCCTCACCTCATTCCCCTTCACCTTTTTCAGATGGGAATGGAACCTTCTTCCCGGTTTAACCATGGAGGCCTGGATGGGCATACTCTTTCTCGGGGTCTGCTGTTCCGGTTTGGCCTACCTCTTCTGGTATGCAGCACTGGAGGAGAGGGATTCCAGCACCGTGGGGGTATATCTCTACCTTGAACCCTTTGTCACTTTAATCGGAGCTTACCTGTTCTTGGATGAGGGGATTCATTGGATCACCCTGATGGGGGGAGGGATGATCCTATCCGGAGTCTTTCTAACCACGAGAAGATGAATCAGCCCTATTGCCCGGACTCTCCGCTTCCCCCGGCAGGCTGGCATAAAGAGAGGGACAGGATTGGATAAAAATATTGACATCCTATTTGATTAATGTTATCAAAAACGCCTGTAAGATTCTTTTAGCGAGGGAGGGTACGAGATTGGCTAAGGGAACGGTGAAATGGTTTGACACTAAGAAGGGGTATGGCTTTATCAAACAATTGGATGGGGATGATGTTTTCGTCCACTACTCAGGTATTACCGGAGATGGATTTAAATCTCTTCGCGCAGGAGAAGAGGTTGAATTCGAAATCTCGAGCGGTCCCAAAGGCCCTCAGGCCACCAATGTGGTTAAGGCTTCCTGACCCGATGAAACTTTAATTGGAAGCCCCTATCTTCCGTTGGATTTGTTCTATCCGGATCATGATTCGATCAAGAGTGTCTCGTCTTACCCCATCGGAACGATTAACGCCGCGAGAGGGTGAGCCTGCCTTCAATCTTCTTGATGGCCTCTTTTATCTTGACTGCAAGCATGCCTTTTTGAGATTTTTCCAATCTGGCAAGGACTTTGATGGATTCATCGGTCCCGATCTTTCCCAGACTATCACAGATTGCCGCCATCGAAGCCTCACTCAAGGGGTTTTTCTGAAGGAATCCCAGCACCCCCCTCGCCCCCTTTTTCTCCAGCACCTGGATGAGGATCCGCTCCAGTGTCTTCCCTTCGATGGTTAAATTTCCTGAAAGGCCGAAGGCATAGTAGATCTGGTTTTCAAGCCGGTCCAACGGCGGAGAGGGGGTGAGGGTTATTTCCTTTAAAATTCCCATCATCTTTTCGATACCCCTTTGGCTTTTAACCATTCCCAGGCACCTAATGGCCCTCTTTTGCACATCAATATCCGGATCCTCCAACCCTTTTAAAAAGGCGTCTTCTCCTGCGGGACCTCCGATTTGGCACAGAGTATGGAGGGCCTGCTCCCTCAGCCTGGGATTTTCATGAGAGGAGTAAGCCTTTGAGATTTTTATCAGGGGGGCCTGCCACTCAGGGGACTTGATCTCACCGAGAACCCGGAGAATATCGCAGGTCGTTTCCGAAGAGATGTGCTGTTGTTCGATTTCCTTGAGGAGGTGAGCCGCCGCTACGGGTCCAATCTGAATGAGCGCCTCACAGGCATTCTTTCTCACCCATTGGTCTTCACTCGTTTTTAAGATATCCAGAAGAACAGGGATGGCCCCCAGTTCAAGGGCAGCAAAGATAGGAACGATGGCAATCCGAACTTCCTTCTTTCCCGATAAAAATTTTTCCTTAAGGAGCTGGGGAACCGCTCCCTTTCCAATCTCCTCCAGGATATGACCGGCGAGAAGAGCCCACATTCTTCTTTCATGAAAATGGCGCTTCATGGTCTCAAAGATCCGGAGAATTTCGGGATATCGTTCCCTTCGGATGAGCTCAGGGATCATCTTGACAAAAGAGAGCGCAGTTGTGAGAAAGGTCTCCTTGTCCTTTGCCTGATCGAGCTGTTGGAAAAATTGGTCGGTGTATCCGAGGAATTTATCCGTCAGCCTTTCCAAAAGAATCTTATCTTTGAGTGCGGGGGTGAGGTCATCGAGACCGATCAGCTGATTTCTGAAGAATTCTTCGAGCAAAACCTCGGTCTCTCTGATTTCAACCTCTTTCAACCGGCGGGCAATCTTTTGACCCAGTCGATCCGATTTTCTTTCAAAGGCATCCTTTTTCTGCAGTTTTTTCAGCTCGAGATGGTCACGGAGAAAGATCTTCGAAGTGTTCAGGAGGTACTGCCGTTGCAGATAAGAAATGATCTCATTTTCGATGATCTCCTCATGGCCTTCAGAGGTGGAGGCGAGGTCGCTGTTACGAAGAACAGCGCAGAGGAGGTCGGATTGACGAATGGGTCGAAGTGCATCCCTGATGAGATTCCTGCGGATTTCATGGACTTCCTGGGCCATCATTTTCTGAAACATCGGGATCATCTTGAGGTCTTTCCTCATCCGGGAGAGGGTAAGGCGAGCCCTCCAGGGCATCTCCCGGTCCAGGGCAAGGAGCTCTTCATTGAAGACATAGGAAATGTTGAAGATTCCCCGGCGGTAAAGAACCTGAGTGAAGCGCTCCTGATCCTGTTTCCGGCGGGTATCGACGAGAGAAGGCTCGCTCATGACATCGATGAACGAAGCGAATTCCTCCTGGCCCATCCGGCTTTTAAGGGTGAGGCTGATGAGGTCCTTGCGTTCCATATATTTTGCAAACTTTGGAACATAGAGCTCTCCCATGCCCTTCATCATCATTCGACTCAACTTCTGGGCCTCAGGCAGAATCCCCTCGACCAGGACCTCCTGTTTTTCCTGGTCCTCCCTCACCAGGAAGGCGAGTTCATCTTCCTCCTCAAAGAGCTCCCGGAATCTTTGATAGAGACCCTCCTTTGCCTTTTTCGATTCAGGATGATCGGGGGTATAATATCCGGTTCTCAAAAAGGCCTGAATGAGGTGGAGCACGAAGTCCGTGAGCTTGGCATGGAGCCTACGGAGCCGCTCGGTCTCCTCAGGGGGAAGGCCTTCAGGGATTCCTTCCAGCTTTTTCTCTAGGATGAAATGTTCGGGCTGAGGGGGCATCTCTTTTCCTTTAATCAGTTTTAATTTCACAAAATCTTAAAAGGAAGTCAAGAGGGGGAGCCTTCCGGTTGCATTTCCAAGAGGGGTCTATTAAATTTAAACATCGAGGGAAAAGAAGAGATGAAGGCTTTCAACATCTTGAAAGATGATTTTTTCAGAAACCGATGGCGAATCCTCGCAGGCCTCATGGCCCTTCTCATCGTTGATGTTCTCCAGCTCTTCATCCCGAGGATCGTGAAGTTTGCGGTCGATGATCTCACTTCAGGAGAGGCCTCTCCCGCAGTGCTTCTCTTTTATGGGATGGAGATTCTCCTCCTGGCCCTGGGTATTGGAGGGTTCCGGTATGGGTGGAGATACCTTTTAATGGGTGCGGCCCGCAGTATGGAGAGGGCTCTCCGGGATAGACTCTTCTGCCACCTGCAATCCCTCTCCCCCCCCTATTTTTCACGCACGAAGATAGGGGATCTGATGGCTCATGCCATCAATGATATTGATGCGGTTCGTATGGCCATGGCCCTAGGCATGGTCTTTCTGACGGATACCATCATTTTAGGGGTCCTGACCCTCTTTTTTATGATCTATATTCATCCCGGACTCACTCTCTTTGCGATTCTCCCGATGCCGTTGATCACGGTGATCACCCTCTTTTTCAGTCGATTCATCCATCAGCGGTTTGAGATTCTCCAGAAGGCGTTTGCCCAGCTCACCGAGAGGGTCAGGGAGTCGATCTCCGGGATTCGGGTGATCAAAGCCTATGTCCAGGAAGAGAGGGAGAGGGAGAAACTCTCCCGTTTGAGCCAGGGCTACATTGAGAAGAATTTGAGCGTGACAAAGGTGTGGGGGATGTTCTTCCCCATCCTCCTCTTATTATCGAACCTCTCAATGGCCATGGTCCTCTACTTCGGCGGAAAATTGACGATCCTTCAGACGATCTCCGCAGGAGACTTTGTAGCCTTTATGAGTTATCTTGGCATGCTGGCTTGGCCGATGATGGCTTTGGGATGGGCGATCAATGTGATTCAGCGGGGCAGTGCTTCCATGGGTCGGCTGAACCTCATCTTGAACGAGAGGCCGGAGATTTCCGATGCTCCGGGGATCGTCCACTCAGAGCCATTAAGAGGAAGGATAGAAATAAGGGGCCTGACCTATAAGATTGGAAACCACGAAGAACCCATTCTCAAAGACATCCATTTGGACATCCGGGAGGGAGAGAAGGTGGTCATCGTTGGAAGGACAGGGTCAGGGAAGACCATTTTATGCCGTTCTTTGGCCCGGACCCTGGAATCTTCCCCGGGGCATCTCTTCTATGACGGGATTGAAATTCACCGTATTCCCCTGAAGACGCTTAGAGAATCTATCGGTTTTGTACCACAGGAGACCTTCCTCTTTTCAGAGACGATCAGGGAGAATATTGCCTTCGGGCGTTCCCTTTCCACCGAGAAGGAGATCAGAGAGGCGGCACGCATCGCACAGATCGAGGACGAGATTTTGGGATTTCCAGGAGGCCTGGGTGCCCTGATCGGGGAGAAAGGGATCAACCTTTCAGGCGGTCAGAGACAGAGGATTGCCATTGCCAGAGCCTTATTGATGAATCCCCCCATCTTCATTTTAGATGATGCCCTTTCTTCCGTGGACATTCAAACAGAGGAGCGGATTCTTGAGGGGTTAGAAAAGTTCCTTAAAAACAGGACCCGCATCCTCATCACCCATCGAATTGCACCTCTTCGAAGGGCAGATCGGATTGTCGTATTGGATGGAGGAAGGGTGGTGGAGACAGGGGATCACCAGACCCTCCTCTCGAGGGGAGGAGTTTACGCCCGGCTCTATCGGGAGAGAGAACTGGAGGAGGAACTGGAAAGGGAGAACATTGGAATAATGGAATAATGGAACGATGGAATAATGTTTATCAATAAAATGAATTGCTAAACCAACAAATACTTTTCCAATATTCCACCATTGCATGAGAGGTGAGGTAAATTGTCGGGGAAGAAATTTGATGCCCACCCGATAAGGTCATTCAAAGGTTGAGTGATGTACGCTGACTACGGATATATGGAAGAGGGCAAACTCGGGAAGCCCTATGACCTGAGGCTGATGATGAGGCTGAGGGTTTTTCTCCGGCCTTATTGGTTCCTGGTGAGCCTCTCCCTTATCTTCATGTTAGTCATGGCCTCCTTGGACCTGGTTGTCCCCTATCTGATCAAAGAGGCGATCGATCGCTACATCGTTGTTTCAGCAAGGGAGGTAACCTTAAGGGGGGACGGGTCACCCGAAGAGGGCCGGCTGATGGAGCGCTATGGCCGGGCCCTCCTCCCGGAGAGAGAATCCGGGAAATTTCTTCTCTCTCCCGACACCCTGAGATCCATGGACCGGAAAGAGGTAGCCCTGTTTCAAAGGGCCGGCCTTCTTTCAGAGAACCGGTATTACCTCTTTATCCCCGGAAATCCTGAAGAGGAAGGCCTGATCACCCGGTACCCTTCCTTTTTTGGAAAGAGCGGTGATCGCTGGTTCATTTCTTTTGACCGCATGAAAGAAATGAAAAGAGAGGATCGGATGGTTCTGAGAGAAAGAGATGCCGAAGGGGTCTTCCGTCTGGCTATCCTCATCCTGCTGATCTTCGTTGTCCATTTCGGTCTGAACTTTTTTCAGGTCTATACGATGGAGCTGGCCGGCCAGAGGATGATGCATGACCTTCGAATGAAGGTCTTCTCCCATCTCCAGGGCCTTGAGGTTTCCTTCTTTGATAAGAATCCGGTGGGGAGGTTAGTCACCCGGCTGACCAACGATATTCAGAATGTCCATGAGATGTTTACCTCCGTGCTGATCAATCTCTTCAGGGATGTCCTGCTCCTTTTGGGAATCCTGGTCATCCTTCTTCATCTCCATCGGGGGCTTGCCCTGGTCTCCTTTTCTGTCCTCCCCCTTATTTTCGTTACCACCCTTCTTTTCAGCCACCGGGCCAGGGATGCATTTCGGGAGATCCGTTTCAAGATTGCCCAGATGAATGCATTCCTTCAGGAGAGTTTCTCGGGCATTCAGGTGGTTCAACTCTTCCGGAGAGAGGCGGAGAATGGGAGGCGATTTCAAAAGATCAATGAAGCCCATTACCTGGCCAATATGAGACAGATTTCCATCTATGCCTTATTTGTTCCCCTGGTGGAGATCCTCAGCTCCGGGGCAACCGGTCTTCTCATCTGGTATGGGGGAGGGAGGGTGATTCAGGAGGCCATCAGCCTTGGCGTCCTGGTGGCCTTTCTCTCTTATATCCGGATGTTTTTTCAACCCATTCGCGATCTCTCTGAAAAGTATAATGTGATGCAATCTGCCATGGCCTCTCTGGAAAGGATATTTGGTTTGCTCGATGAGGATGGAAAGAGAGATTTCCCTCTTTCTCCCAGGAGGGAGAAGATCAGAGGGAGAATTGAATTCCGCGGAGTCTCCTTCGCTTACCATGGAGAAGAGGAGGTCCTTCAGGAGGTCTCTTTCTCTGTGGGGGAAGGAGAGGTGGTTGCCATCGTGGGAGCGACCGGTGCGGGAAAGACCTCGCTCATCTGGCTTCTCGAAAGATTTTACGAAGCCCAAAAGGGGTCCATTCTCATCGACGGGATCGATATCCAGGAGAGGGATCCGGCCGAGCTTCGATCCCAGATCGGTTTCGTCATGCAAGACACCTTTCTCTTCTCCGGGGATATTATCGAGAATATTCGATTGGGGGACCGGGAAGGGGATGAGGAGAGAGTGAGAGAGGTCGCCCGAATGGCCAAGGCCAACCGATTCATTGAACGATTGCCCAAGGGGTATCACACCCAGGTGGGGGAAGGAGGAGAGGAGCTATCCGCCGGTGAACGGCAGCTCCTTGCCTTTGCAAGGGCTTTGTATATCGATCCCCAAATTCTCATCCTGGATGAGGCAACGTCCCATGTGGACCCGGAAACCGAGCGGTTCATTCAGGAGGCACTGATGGCATTACTCAAAGGGAGGACGGCCATTGTGATCGCCCATCGTCTCTCCACCATTGAGCATGCGGATCGAATCGTGGTTCTCCATAAAGGGCGGGTTCGGGAGATAGGGTCCCATACGGAATTGATGGCCCGAAAGGGACTCTATTGGAGACTCTATCAGCTTCAATTCGGCATATCCTCAAATGCGGGAGCCCGGTTACGGATGGCGCCCTGAACCGGGTGAGGTTCAGGGCAGCCCTGCTCCAACCCAGTGCAGGGCAGGGTTGACAAACCGTAGATCTACATCCTATATAAAAGTGTGGATATGGAGGAGAAAGAAGGCCAATCCTTAAAGGCCGTCCCCGAATCGGAGAAGAAGCGGGAGATCGATCTCAATGCGCTCTTTCCCGGGAAAGAGTATGATCTCAATCACCTCTTCCCTGACGAAGGGACGAAGAAGCTTCTCCATGAACTGAAAAGGAACAGAAGAGAGATAGAGCGGTTTATTAAAAGCCTTAATCTGGAGGAGGAGTAGATGAAATGTCCCCGTTGTGAGGAGATACTGCCTTTTGTTCTCTGTACGGAGTGTGACGGGGAGACACCGGAAGCAAGCCAATACTGCTGCCATTGCGGAAATCCGGTCAAAAAGAAAGAACTCGATTTCTCTGAACGCATTCCTTGCGGTGATGGAGCCTGTATCGGGACCATCAATGAAAAGGGAGTCTGCAATGTCTGCGGGAAGCCTTATCCGTAAAAAGCTGACACGATCAACCTTTTCAGCAAGATCGATTGCATTGACAGCCGGGGCAACAGTGATTATGATTTAATTGATTGGGTTTATCTGTTTTATTTAAGGGAGGAAATGATGATTTTTGTACCCAAGATGGGCGCAGATAAAAATGTGAAAACTAAAGATGAGAAGATTGAAGTCCCCTCTGAGCTTCCGATCCTTCCTCTGAGGGGAACCGTGCTTTATCCCGATTTGATCCTCCCCATTATGGTGGGGAGAAAGAGATCGGTCAAATTGATCGATGATGCAATGGATTCCAATCGTATCATCGGAGTGATAACCCAGAAACGATCTGAGATTGAAGATCCAAAAGAAAGTGAACTCTACTCCGTGGGGGTGGCCGCTTTGATCCTGAGGATGATCCGGGAACTGGACGGAAGTCAGCGGGTCATCGTCCAGGGAGTCTCAAGAATCAAGGTGAAGGAATACCTTCAGAGAGATCCCTATTTTAAGGCACGGGCAGAAGTCCTTGATGAAGGATCCGCACAGGGGGTGGAGATCGATGCCCTCATGATGAATCTTAAAAACCTTTTCCAGAGGGCCGTGGAGTTAGCTCCTTATCTGACGGCCGATCTGGGGACCATGGTGGGGAACATTAAATCCCCTTCTATTCTTGCGGACCTGATCGCCTCTAACCTCAATATCCCGACGAACGAGAAGCAGGGGATTCTTGAAACCTTCAATATTCATGAAAGGCTGACCAAGGTCCACCTCATCCTCAACAAGGAAGTTCAGGTACTCGAATTGGGCAATAAGATTCAGTCCCAGGTGAAAGAGGATATGGACCGAACCCAGAGAGAGTATTATCTCCGGGAGCAGTTGAAGGCCATCAAAAAGGAGCTCGGAGAGTTAGACGAGCAATCCACCGAGATCAAGGAACTCAAAGAGAAGATCAAGAAGGCCAAGATGCCTCCTGAGGTCGTGGCTTCTGCTGAAAAGGAGCTGGAACGGCTGGCCAAGATTCCTCCCGCCTCAGCCGAATATACGGTGGCCAGGACCTACCTGGACTGGCTGGTAGAACTCCCCTGGTCAGAGACCACCGAGGATAATCTGGATATCCATAACGGTCAAAAAATACTCGATGAGGATCACTACGACCTCGAAAAGGTGAAGAAGCGGATTTTGGAATATCTGGCCGTGCGAAAGCTGAAGGCCGATATGAAGGGCCCGATCCTCTGCTTTGTCGGTCCGCCAGGAGTGGGAAAGACCTCCCTCGGGAAATCGATCGCCCGGACAATGGGCCGGAAGTTTATACGGATTTCTTTAGGCGGGGTCAGAGATGAGGCGGAGATCCGCGGACATCGGAGAACCTATGTGGGAGCCCTGCCGGGTCGGATCGTCCAGGGGATCAAGAAGGCGGGATCGAATAATCCTGTCTTCATGCTCGACGAGGTGGATAAGATCGGCATGGATTTCAGGGGCGATCCTTCCTCCGCACTCCTGGAGGTGCTCGATCCGGAACAGAACTTCTCTTTTTCCGATCATTATATCGACCTCCCCTTTGACCTGTCGAAGGTCATGTTTATCACCACCGCCAATGTCCTGGATACCATTCCTCCGGCCCTCAGGGACCGGATGGAAACCCTTGAACTTCCCGGTTACAGTGAAGATCAGAAAATGATGATTGCCAAACAATTTCTCATTCCCAAACAGATCCACGAACACGGACTGACCTCCGAACATATCGAATTCCAGGATTCGTCCGTTCAGGTCATTATTAGTTCCTATACCCGTGAGGCAGGGGTGAGAAATCTCGAGAGAGAGATAGCGGCCATCTGCCGTGGAGTGGCAAAGGATGTGGCTTCAGGAAATAGCAAGGAGAAGGTGGTCATCCATCCTGAAAATCTCCATAAATACTTAGGGCCTGTGAAGTTCTTCCCTGAGGTTGCAGAACGGACCTCTGAGCCGGGGGTAGCCACCGGTCTGGCCTGGACACCCACCGGAGGAGATATCATCTTTGTCGAAGCGACCAAGATGAGAGGGGAGAAAGGATTGACCCTGACCGGTCAGCTGGGGGATGTAATGAAGGAGTCTGCCCAGGCAGCCCTGGCCTATGTCCGGAGCAAATCGAAAGAGCTTGGCATCGAGGAAGACTTCTTTGAAAAGAATGATATCCACATCCATGTCCCGGCCGGTGCCATTCCAAAGGACGGGCCTTCCGCAGGGATCACGATGTTCATCGCCCTCACCTCTCTGTTGACGAACAAACCTGTCTGCAGCGATGTGGCCATGACCGGGGAGATCACGCTGAGGGGTTTGGTCCTTCCGGTGGGAGGGATTAAAGAAAAGGTGTTGGCCGGAATGAGGGCAGGGATCAAGAGCATCATCCTTCCCAAGAAGAACGAAAAGGACCTGGAGGAGATACCTGAACATATTCGGGCCCAGATGAATTTCAGATTCATCCAGAAGATGGATGAGGCCATTGAGCTGGCATTAAAGCAGGCAGAGATCCCCGCGGAGATAAAAACCCCAGGGCAGCAGACGGTGAGCGCTCCTGCCGGATGAAATCAAGAATCTCTCTTCCCAGATCTTCGACTGCCCTTCAGCCCTGATCCTCGGGGCAAAGAGGGAAACTCCTCCAATTTGGTCAGGCCTTCACTCCGGAGACCCCATCCGTCGTCTCCTTTGCCAGCCTCGCCTTCTAATAAAATTTAGAAATTCAACACCATTTATTCTACAACCCAAAATCCGTAATCCGAAATCCGAGTTTAGAATCAGGAGGGTTTCGTTTTAAGTCGATCGAGGGAAGGGTAGAGTTGAGAGAGTTTGGTTTCGATCTCCTGGGGAAGGTCTATGGGAAGGTTGAGGATCTTCTCCCTGAGGAGGGCCAAGGTCCCCAATTTTTCACTCACCTCTTTGGGCGTCACCCGGCTCAATCTCTTCGAGACTTCCCTGACCTCCTCATTGAGAAATTCAACCAGTTTAATCACCGCTGAGACTTTCTTCTGGGCCATCCCTATTTTCCTCCTTAAGAAGATGTATAACCATACCTGATTTCAAAGGAGATTACAAGGGGTTTGCTCTTCTCATCCCTTTAACACATCCTCTTTCTCGAAGTCTCCGAGGCTCCGTTC
>Ga0116202_10002494_pt1 | contig 11024 bp, 8 predicted proteins | sample LakKivw325mmetaG_FD_94479 | JGI IMG/M metagenome (GOLD analysis project Ga0116202, IMG submission 94479) | Anoxic lake water microbial communities from Lake Kivu, Rwanda to study Microbial Dark Matter (Phase II) - Lake Kivu water 325m metaG | ecosystem: Environmental > Aquatic > Freshwater >... | reverse complement strand
GTAAAGAGGTGATAATAAATAAAATGAATATGATCAGAAACCGGAATATATTTTTCATATATTTACCCCACTTCAATAATATAAGAAAATGCACTTACCCTCAATAGACCGCCATGCTGCGAGCACAGCATTATATGACAATGAAAACTTCGACACAATAGTTTTTTATGGCGGTTATCGTCATCATCCGTCATTCCCGAATGTATTAATCGGGAATCTTAGCCTTTTTACTTTACTTTAGACCCCTGATAGAAACATTCAGGGGTGACGAAGGGATGAGAAGATTGCTTAAGACCCAATCGAATCCCTTTATCCAAAGGGAGAGGGTCAGGGTGAAGGGTGATGATTGAGTATCTTTAAACTTTTTTCCATTTCACATTTCACTGCATTTCCAGGATGGATTGAAACCATACTACTGGTTGTGGTGTATCATAATTAAAAGTAATAAATATTCGAGAGGAATTCAAAATGGAGAGTGAACCACTCTTTACCTTCATTCATTGTGCCGATTTACATCTTGACAGCCCTTTTGAGGGGGTACACGCTGTCGAGCCCTGGGTAGCGGAGATTCTGAGGAAGGCTACCTTTGATGCGTTTCAACAGGTGGTGAATATTGCTCTCCAGGAAAAATGCGATTTTATTATAATCTCGGGTGATGTTTATGATGGTGCCGATCGCAGCCTTCATGCTAAGCTCCGTTTTCGGGATATATTGAGATCGGTCACCGATGCCAACCTATCCTGTTACATCGTCCATGGGAATCATGATCCACTCTCGGGTTGGGAACCGGAAATCACTCTCCCCAATGGAGTGGTTCGCTTCGCAGGCGAGCAGGTGAGCAAATTCACTTTTTGTAAAGAAAATGAAGAACTGGCGCATATATATGGGATAAGTTTCCAAGAAAGGGCAATTCAGCAAAATTTAGCCCGATCTTTCCGGAAAGAAACGAAGGAAGTATTTTCCATAGGTATCCTCCATTGTAATGTGGGAGGAATCCCCAATCACGATAATTATGCCCCCTGTTCTCTCGATGATTTGATTACTACCGGAATTGATTATTGGGCTTTGGGACATGTTCATACTCCTATGATCATTCACAAGCACAATCCGATCATCATTTATCCGGGGAATACCCAGGGTCGCAACATCACGGAATATGGCCCTCGGGGATGCTATCTCACCAAAGTCTACGAGAATGGAAATACTGATTTTGAATTTCGAGCGACCGATATCGTCCGGTGGTTTCGTGAAGAGATCGATATCTCTGAGCTCAGTACCTTGGACGATTTACTGGATGTACTCATCCAGCGTCGAGAAGATGTCCGTCTGCGAGCCGAGAATCGTCATGCTATCCTCCGACTCGTCTTGACCGGTCGGGGGGAACTCCATCACCTACTCAGACAAAGAATCGACCCCGAAAAAGACCTTGCCTCTCCTCTTCGTGAGGGGGAGATCAATCACGACTACTTCGTATGGATAGAATCGGTCACCATTAAAACCCGTCCCATGGTTGATATCGAACACCGCCGGATAGTGGAAGACTTCGTTGGTGACTATCTCCGGGTGATTGATTCGGCCAGAAAAAAACCCGATGTCGATCAAAAAATATGGGAAATTCTTTCTCAGCGTCCGGAATGGACGGTTGTCTCCAGCGAACTCGAACATTTTTCAAGAGATGAACTACTCGATATTCTCAATGAAGCTGAGTATTATGGACTCGACGAGTTGCTCCAGGAAGACGAATAGACAACGATGTTGATTCTGATACCATCCAAGAAATGAGAAGCACTCTTTCTTATTCGAAGGAATAGTATAAAGCGAATTCGCTGTCAATTCTATTTATACATTTTTTCCACTTTTTTTATCTTACTCTGTAGGCTGAGTAATTTGGTGAAATTATGAAAATTCGTGATTTCTATTGCGATGGCTTCGGTATTTTTTGTCGACACGGTATTGATCATCTTCCCGATGGTTTAATGGTTTTCATCGGCAATAATGAAAGCGGTAAAACCACTTTGATGGAATTCCTCCGCACCATGCTCTTTGGTGTCCCTACTCGTCGTAACCAACGGAACGACTATCTCCCTCTCTGGGGTGGAAAATGTGGCGGGCGATTGACCATTGAAACGAATAATCATTGTCTATTGCATGTGGAGTGGAACAATTCGAAGTGGATGGTGACCACCCAAGAAGGGGTTCGGATCGATACTGCTACTTTTCGAAAATTATTGGGAAAGGTCGATCGTGAAACCTATGAACGAATTTTTGCGGTGGGTCTCAATGAACTCCAGGGATTGGATGTACTTTCTCAGGAAAACGTTAAAAGCCGACTTTTTTCCGCCAGTGCTGGTTTGGGGGCGGCATCATTACCGAATGTTTTAAAAAAAATTGATCGAGAGCTCGACTCCCTTCTCACCAAAAAAGGGCAAAAACCGCTCATCAATCAATGTTATTATCGCCTGAAAGAGATCAAATCTCGCGTGAAATCCTATCAGGATCAATCCTCTCAATATGCAGAATATCATAGACGTTTAGAAAAAATCGATGAGATGATCCACGACGGTCGCAGACGGGAAGAGCAAATCAGAGAACGGTTAATGACTATCGAAAAGCTCGAACATGCCCGAAAACCCTGGATCCGATTGGTCAATGCACAGCAAAATATGGTTCATTTCGAGTTTGCGAAATCATTTCCTGTACAGGGCTTAGGTAGATTAGAAAAAATCAATCAGGAAATTGATACCGCTATTGTCAGGAAGAAACAAATCGAGGACGACATCGAACATCTCCAGACCGAAATTGAAAATTTAACCGGATTCGAGGATATTATTGCTCATCTCAACGAAGTTGAAATATGTATCGGAGAAAGAGAAAAGTTACTCTCTATGAGCGAAGAATATCCACGACTGAAAAATAAGAATGCCCGGATGAAGAGCGATCTTCAACAAAAATTTCAAGAATTGGGACCTGACTGGAATCGGGATAAGCTCAATCGAATCAATACTTCGCTTCAGATCAAGCAAAATGTGGAAAGCTTCAAAAAATCGTTTAACCATATGGGAGAAAAAATTCATTTTATTCAAAACGAATTAAACACAAAAAAAGAGATTGAAAAAGAACTATCACTTCAATTGGAAATACTCGAAAAAAAATATCGAGAATATCCCCAACTCGATCTTTCCGACCTTGAAACCGCCCGCAAGGCAAAAGAATCTCTTCGCACACTGCGAACCCTTTTCCAGGAATGGGAAAAGAATGCATTTCTCCATGATCAGCTGATGAAAAACGAGGAAGAGAAAAAAAGGCGTCTTGCAGAATTGACAGTGGAAATCCAGAACATCTCGAAGCCACTTCCAGCTTGGTTGCCACTTGTCATCCTGGGGGTATCAATCATGATGAGCATTCTCTTTTATCAACAGTCAGCTCGTTGGACGCTAAGAGAGTGGATGACCCTTATTGCCGGGAGTGGAGGAGCAATCGTTCTGTTGGGTGTCCATTGGCAGCAAAAAACCCGTTGGTTGATGGGCTATCAATATCAAAATGAGCTTAAACGGGTTGAAAAGGAATCACACAGCTCTATCAACGAAAGAGATCTGATCCAAAAACGTTTGAACGACATCAACCAAAACATCGATCAGACCAGTCAAGATTTATTCAGAGAAAGACCCAAAAACTTGTTTCATTTAGAACAACTCGAAAAAAAACTCGAAGACCAGATCGAATTACTTCACAGCTGGCAACAACTGAAAAAAGAACACGATGACCTGCGGCAAAAGCGTTTTGAAGTGCAACAAAAAATCGAGGAGGTTGAACGGGAACTCAATCTGGTAATCAAAGAAAATCATGATCTCGAAAAAAACTGGCAGGAGTGGTTACAGGATAATGAGTTCCCCACCACACTTCATCCCGATGGATTTCAAGTCATACTGCAAACGATCGATAACGCTCGTGTTCAGGAACATCACGTGTGCGAAGGTGAGGAACAGGAACTCTCTATTTCAAATTATCTTCAAAAAACCCGTTCCACCATTCACCACCTCCTCCAAATATGCGGTGAAACCTCCATTCCTGCCGAACCTGGAATACCCGAATTGGATCAGCTTCGTGAACATTACGCTACTGCTTTGGAGAAAAAAAGAAAACAAGATCATTTAAAAGAACAATTAGAACACCGACGAACGGAAAAGAAAATATTGGAAGAACAGATTCTCTTGAAACAAAAAGATCTCCTAAATCTTTTCCACCTTGCTGAAGTGAATAACGAGGAGAGTTATCGCCATAAAGCCGATGCTTTTGAGAAATGGTGCTCTTCCCAAAACGAAATGATTGAAGCCCAACAAACTCTTCAAGTTCTTGCCGGTAGTCCGGATAAGGTGCCTGACCTCATTGCTGAATTGGAGACCAGTGATTCCTTTCGCCTTCAAGAAGAAAAAAGACTTCTGGAGAATAATCTGGAGCAGCTTCTCCAAACCCTCCATCAAAATGAACAAGAACACGGAGCAGTGAGTGATAGAATGAAAAATTTAGCCAACAATGAAGTATTAGGAGAGCTTCTCTTCGAAGAACAGACTTGTCGGGAGCAACTTCAGGATCACCTCAAACACTGGGCGACCCTGGTCCTAACCCGCTATTTCCTGCAGGATGCGCAAGCCATCTATGAGCGAGATCGCCAACCCCGAGTCATCCAGGAAGCCAATCAGTTCATTCAACAGATGACTAACCAGCGCTATCGGCTCCTCAGCTCAATCGAAAGCCATCTCATTCAATTGGAAGACCGGGATCACCATCGTAAAATTGAAAATCACTGGAGTAGCGGTTTGGCCGATCAAGTCTATCTGGCTGTCCGTCTTGGTTTAGCTCTTGAATTTGGACGCTCAAATGAACCACTCCCTATCATCTTAGATGATGTGTTGGTGAAGTTTGATCCTGAGCGTCAATCGGCCACTGCGCAGATTATTCTCCGTCTCGCCAAAGATCACCAAGTTTTCCTTTTTTCCTGTCATCCCGAAACGAAAACCATCATTCAAGACGCCTCAGCATCTCACGACCTCAGCGCTACTCTCGTTTCTTTTTATCGGATCGAGGATGGAATTATTTCTACATGTAAAACCAGGGAGTAGTCAGAAGGTACTATAAACCATGATAAAATCATTTAACCAAATGACATGCCAGAGGAAAGGATAGACCGCCATGCTGTTCGCAGCACCATTGAAGATGGAAATTTCAATTTGTTGAGGCGTTGAGAGGTTGAGTTGTTGAGTTGAAAAAATAAAAAAATGAGATCCTCACGTGGATAAGACCTCGTTCAGGATGACAACAAAAAAGGTATTTTCAGGATAGACCCTCATGCTGCTTGGCAGTACCATAGGATATGGAAACTATGGCGGTCTATCCTGTAGGTTTTTTTAAAATCTTTTCAATCTTACGCCGTAGGCTGAAATCCTGGGTAGTTTCCAGGATAGGATAGAATGAAATATCCCTATGAAGAGAAACTCAAAAATGAAGCCGAAAAATTCCTCGCTATAGTTCGAGACTCTGGTTATTCCGGGAGAATAATTCCAGATTCCTATCGTGAATATTCGGTGAAAGTAGCGGTCAGTAAATACCAGGATTTTATCGGATATATCCTGATTTATTACAGCCCCAAAAGAAACGCTTTTCCCATCAATTTTCAGGAATTGAGAGATGGCAATTGCGTTTCTTTGCTGGAAAATTGCTGGCAAAGTCGGGGTAACCCAAAAAGTACTGAATGGGAAGCCTATGTCGATGGATCATATATTAATCGAAAAGTCGGTTACGGAGTGGTATTGATAAAGAAGAAGAAATTGGAACATGAATGGTATGGGAATGTCCCCACAGAATTTCGCCATTCCCGCCAAGTCGGCGGAGAACTTTATGCTGTCCAAAAAGTGGTGGAATGGTGTCAAAAAGAAAATATACCCGAAATTACCATTTATTTCGATTATCTGGGTATTCAAAAGTGGGCAACTGGCGAATGGCGGACCAATCTCCTACTTACCAGCAATTATGCCGAATTTATTCGCAACTCTGGGATCCGCATTTACTGGCGTAAGGTGAAAAGCCACTCCGGAAATCACTGGAACCAGCGAGCCGACGAATTAGCCAAAAAGGGTGCGGGATAATTCATTATTTGCTCATCTTCGCTAAAAGCATACGCACTTTCTCGCTATCTTTTATCCCCGGAGAGGATTCCACCCCACTATTGACATCAATCGCAAAAGGGTGGATGGTAGCGAGGCATTGTTCGACATTATCAGGCGAAAGACCGCCTGCCACCAAAAAGGGTTTGTTCAGTTGTTCAACGGGCTTGAGGAGATTCCAGGCAAAAGAGATACCAGTCCCTCCGCTTATACTATTTATTGCGGTGTCAAAAAGCAGATAATCCACCACTGAAAGATATTCCCGGACCTGATCGATGTCCAATTCATCTCCCACTCCCAAGGCACGAATAACACCGCTCCCCAAGCGAGCACAAAACGAGGGTTCTTCAACTCCATGAAGTTGGAGAAGAGAAAATTCGCAATAATCTCGAATTTGTCTAATTTCCCGGTAGCTTTGATTCCGAAAAACCCCAACAGATAAAATTCGAGACGGTAACTGGTGAATGATTTTATTCACCACATCCGGCCTCACATAGCGTGGGCTTGATTCGACCTGGATAAACCCCAACGCCCAGACATCATACTGGGTAAGCATATGGGCATCTTCCTCACGGGTAATCCCGCATATTTTAACCAATGGCAATCTTCTCCACTCCTTTCAAATCTTGAATGGCACGGATGGGATTGGGATGGAAAAGGAAATACTCACCAATCAGGAAATGTTTGATTCCCAGGTTCATAAAGCGTTCGATGTCCATATGAGAACGTATTCCGCTTTCACACACCACAGTGGCCTGTGATGGAATATACGGCAAAAGGCGTTCAGTCGTATTCAGCGATATTTCAAGAGTAGAAAGATTGCGATTGTTAATACCAATATACCGAGCATCGGCAGCTATCGCCTGTTCAAGATCGCGGCGGTCATGAACCTCGACCAAGGGAACGATCCCCAATAATTCACACAAGAAAATGAACTTTTGAAGTCGAGAGAGAGAAATTATCCGAGCGATCAAAAGCAGGGCGTTGACACCTAACTGAGCTGATTCATAAATCTGGGTTTCTTCTATAATAAAATCTTTCCGAAGAACCGGAAGATTGGTATGACTGATAACCTGTTGAAGCAGGTGGGAGCTCCCCTTAAAATAACGCTCTTCAGTGACCACCGAAATGGCTGATGCTCCGCCCCGTTGATATTCATCTAATAGAGAAAGAGCGGCATGGTGGTCTATAATATCTCCCCGGGATGGTGACGCTCTTTTAATTTCAGCGATGATGACCGGTCCAACCTGCTGATTTATCAATTGATTCCAGGGATTCAATCTATTACTGGCTGAAGCAATGATAGCGAGAATTTCCTGAATGGTATATTGCACTCCATACATCAGAGAGCGTTTTTTCTCCACGACTATTTTTTCGAGGATGTTGTCCATGGTTCTCCTCCTCAGCAAAGAATTTTATTACTCAAGATGATCATTTGGCGGATTTTTTCTCGGGCTTTCCCGGAATCAATAATAGTTTCTGTCTGTGTAAACGCATCATGTAGACTGAATTCAGGTTGTACGAGCCAGATCAAAAAAGCCGTGTTTAAAACTACAGCCGTACGGAGTGTGCCACGCAGTTCTCCCTGGAGAAGATGATAAAAAAGCTGGGCATTGGCGTGGGGATTCCCTCCGGATAATTCTTCAATGGGGCAAGTTTTCAAACCAATTTGTTCGGGATGAAATTCCATGGTCTGGATGGTATTGTTCTCGATGAGAGCAATGCGGGTGATGCCACATACACTGACTTCATCGATTCCCGGTTCCCCCCAGAGCACCATCCCCCGCTGAATTCCTAATTGAGCCAGGGCATGAGCAACAGGCTCAACCAGTTCCGCTTTATACACTCCGACCAGCTTATGACTGATGGGAGCTGGGTTGGTAAGGGGTCCGAGAAGGTTAAAAACAGTTCGTATTCCTAATTCTTTTCTCACTTTCTGAACCGCCTTCATCGCCGGATGATAGAGGGGAGCATAGAGAAAGGCAAAACCGGTTTCATCAAAAAATCTCTGCATCTTCTCCACCGGCAGATCGATTCGGATACCGAGTGTCTCTAAAAAATCGGCACTTCCACAGCGACTGGAAACCGATCGATTTCCGTGCTTAACCACCTTAAGCCCCATGGCGTTGGCTAAAAGCGCCGAGGCGGTTGAAATGTTAAAAGTTCCTTTCCCGTCACCTCCGGTTCCACAGTTATCTATCGCAACCGTGTCATTGGTTAGAGGGAAGGGAATGGCTTTATCCCGCATGGCCGATGCAAACCCGGCAATTTCCTGAGGTGTTTCACCTTTGAATCGAAAGGCACAGAGAATCGCACCTACCTGCGAATCTGAAAAGCGTTCTTCCATCAAATGGCTCATAAGGGCATATGATTCTTTAAAACCATAATCTCGCCGCTCCATCAAGTCATCGAGTATTTCCGGAATTTCTCGATTCATCACGGTTTCACCTCCAAAAAATTGGCCAGTATTTTCTTTCCTTCCGGGGTCAGAACCGATTCGGGGTGGAATTGTACTCCAAAAAGAGGATAGATATTATGTTCAATCGCCATTACTTCATGATCGGCAGACCAGGCAGTGATTCGAAACGACGACGGCAAGGTATCAGGTTGAACCACCAACGAGTGATAGCGACCTACTATAATTTCATCGGGAAGACCCTGAAACAAACGTGATGAAGTGGAAAGATGAACCGAAGATTTTTTTCCGTGGCAGGGTTTTATCGCCTTAATAATATGAGCTCCAAAGACATAACCGATACACTGATGGCCAAAGGCACACCCCTAAAATAGGGGTAAATGATGCATACCGGGCAATGACTTCATTACATATCCCCACATCCGATGGGTCTTTCGGACCTGGAGAGATAACGATTCGATCCGGCTTCATATCATCAATTTCCTCCAGGGAGATCTCATCATTGCGCCGAACCACGAGCTCTTCCCGGGAAAGCCCTCCCAAATACTGCACTAAATTGTAAGTAAATGAATCATAGTTATCAAGAATAAGAATCATCCTCAGTCCTCCTTTCAGCCATTGTTAAAGCCCGTAATAAGGCTTCGGCTTTACTTTTCGTTTCTTCGTATTCATTGGCGGGAATAGAATCATACACAATTCCCGCTCCCGCCTGTACACTAACCACACCATCTTTAAAAAACAAGCTGCGAATGACGATGCACATATCCATACCACCATTTTCCCCAACATAACCCAGGGCTCCGGCATATGGACCCCGCGCCATAGGTTCCAAGGTTTCGATGATTTGCATTGCTCTAACCTTGGGTGCACCGCTGACGGTTCCTGCGGGAAAACACGCCTGGAGCGCCTTCCAGGGTGAGCAGGCTTCTTGGATCTGACCGGAAACCTGGGAAACAATATGAAACACGTGCGAGTAGCGCTCGACGGTCATAAATTCGTCAACTTGAACGGTTCCCGGTTGACAGGTTCGCCCTAAATCATTACGTCCCAAGTCAAGCAGCATAACGTGTTCGGCGTTCTCCTTTTCATCAGTCATCAGATCCTGGATGATTTCCGCTTCCAGCCGTTCAGTGGTTCGCTTCCTGGTTCCCGCTATGGGCTTGGTGATGAGCTTGCCATTGTTCAATTTCACCAACATTTCTGGCGAGGATCCGGCCATTTGAAAATCACCGGCATCCAAGAAAAACAAATAGGGCGAGGGATTCAACGATCGGAGGCAACGGTATGGAATAAAAGGATCGCCTTCAAAAGGAGCTGAAAATCGCTGGGAAAGGACCACCTGGGACGTATGCCCTTCTTCAATCAATTGCTTAATCTGTTCAACACCCTCCATAAATTCTTCCCGGGAAAAATTAGAGTTCATCTCACCTTTGAGTTCGAAAGATCCTTCCGAAAGACTGTGATCTTTCTCCAGTTGACGAAAAACTTCTCCAATCCATTTTCTCGCCTTGTGATAGAGCTCGATTTTCCCAGCTGGTACCATACAGAGAGCTCCTACCGTATGACGAAGGTTGTCAATGTATAAAAAACGACGAGCGGTGATGAAGTAGGCCAACGGGTAATCAAGGGGTTTCATCGGGACCGTTTTCTCCCAGGTCTTGACCGCATCGTAGCTGAAAAATCCCACTGCTCCACCTAAAAATGGGATCTCCGGTTGAGGATAAACCGATTGTTGAGGATATTTGTCTTCCAAGATAGAAATGAGGTTATTTTGGAAATTAAAACGGAGCTCTTCCTCTGGATCGATGATGAGGAAAGAATACCGCCCCCATACCTCCCCCCGATCGGCACTTTCCAGCAATATTGCCGGTTTCCGATCCCGAAAACATTCATACAACGAAACCGGCGTCAATCGATCTTCTAAGCGCTCTTGATAAATCGGTATAGAGTCATATCCGTTCTGAGAAAGTTCGAGAAAAGCTTCCATATCAGGATGAATCTCATTCATGGGAATTCCTCCAATAAAAAAGCCTTCGTCTCTTAAGAGACGAAGGCTTATCCGCGGTGCCACTCTTTTTAACGGTATATTCATACCGTTCACTCAACCAGGTACAGGAATGATCCGATACCCTGCTTCAAATACCGGTGAAGAACCGTTTCCGTCTACTCACTCCAGGTTTTCGAGGAACTGCTCCGAGGCCCATTCGCTCCCACCGTGACACCAGGCTCCCACCTCCCCCCTGGCTCTCTCTGGACACGGCACGAAAGCTACTCGCCCTCTTCGACGCATTAATTATAATTATTCATTTTTAATATCTAAACATATCAATGAATTTCTGTCAAGTTCGTGTTAAAAATGTTTCGATTATATTGGACAGTTCCCTGTCAAGAGCACGGGGTTGCGGTCGGAGTTGGAGTGGGGCAAGTGTTACAGGCTGGGGTAGGAG
>Ga0116202_10002493_pt1 | contig 11025 bp, 10 predicted proteins | sample LakKivw325mmetaG_FD_94479 | JGI IMG/M metagenome (GOLD analysis project Ga0116202, IMG submission 94479) | Anoxic lake water microbial communities from Lake Kivu, Rwanda to study Microbial Dark Matter (Phase II) - Lake Kivu water 325m metaG | ecosystem: Environmental > Aquatic > Freshwater >... | reverse complement strand
GGTCTGATGGGACTTGTTGGGTTCGTTCTGCGCCGCAAAGCGTAAATCGGACTCCGGCGTCTTTAAGACGCTATTGTCAGCGTAGAAGTGGGGCCTTGGAGTCAATTCTCCAAGGCCCCATTTCCTGTTTCAGGGATGCTATGACGCGCAGATTATGCTAGCGGGAGCAACCGGCAAGGCAAGGCGGGACTGCACACCACAGGCCGAAACGGCGCACCCAACTGGAGTTGAGCGCTCAGTCGTGAGCAAGTTGGATTGACTGGCAGGATCACAAGTGGGAGACAGCAAGAGAGTGGCAATAATGCTTCAGGCGTTGATACTGATCCTGGCTGCTGCGGGGGCGCACGCCGGCAACGCCACGACTGCGGACTGGTGGATAACCGCCAACGGCGGCACCATTCCCATCACAACGGCTGAGATAGGCGTCGACCTCAACGTCTCCACAGTGACACTGGATGTGTGGTATTCCACAGATGGCGACCACGCCGCCGTGAACACGTTCTTTGCCTGGGACACCACCGATACGGGTTGGCCCGGCAGCGGCGACACTATCCAGAACAAACTCACGGGGCAGGTTGCGACAGGCATCGATACCGTTCTCTGGCATAGGACTGATGTCAACAAGAACCTGCTGGTGGGCGCCCGGGGGAGCAATCCATTCCCATACGGCAACTATGTCTCCCTCAATGCTCTCTACGGCAGCAATCCGGCGCCCGCTACGACCGCCACCAGGCTGTTCTCTGTGACTCTGACCAACATTGGCCTGGCCGCAGGCGAGAGTTTCGACGTGTTTCTCTACAACGCACCGGGCCCTGTCACGCCGGGCGGCGACACCTATCTTACTTCTACTTCGTCCCTGAAGATCAGCCCGACTTGGGCCAGCAAGCCTGTCAGGATCACAGCCGGTCTGGCCGTGGCGAGCACAGTGCTGGCCGCCAGATCCATCCCTGACGGGGGGCTCGCGGATCTCCGGGAGGTCGTGGTAACAGGCGTGTTTTCCGGGGGATTCTGGATAGAGTCGAGTGACAGGCTCGCGGGCATCTACGTTGAGTCTGCTTACCCTGCCGCTTTGGGACAGTCTCTGGATGTCTCGGGAACCGTGGGCACTGCCGCCGGACGAAGAACTCTATTGGCCGACTCCGTGCAAGTGTCGGTACAGCCCCAGACTTCCATCAGGCCGCTGGCTGCTCCTGCCGAGTCACTGCACGCGCAATGCTTCCCGAATGGCGTATTGGTCACAACATGGGGACAGGCGACCTCCGACCAGGCGGCGGGTTATTTTACGATCAACGATGGCTCGCTCGCATCTCCGGTCAAGGTGTCGAGCGGTAGTCTGACTAGACCGGCGGCCGGGGCGTTTGTGGTTCTGACAGGGATTGCATCCAGAGAGGGTTCACCGTCAGGCCTGGTGGTTATCCCTCGAATGCAGTCCGATATATCAGTGCTGTAGAAAGAGCCTCCGTGCAGCAGACTGCTCAGTGTGCACAGCAAGAACCCCCTCCAGCTAGACGTCAGTGCCGGCGGCATCCCAGGGCGTATCAGGCCCTTCCCTCCACGTACATCAGGGCCTGGGCACAGATTTATGAAATTCCTGTCTGTCTATGCTTGCTTTTCGGCTAGCATTGTGCGATAATATCGCGTCTTAAGGTGCAGTTACAGATGCCTACAGGACATTAAGCAAGTCGAGGATACCATGTACTACTGGAATAGAGAGGCCGAGTGCCTCGAAAGAGGCTCTCTGGACACACTCCGATCGGAGCGCCTTAGAGCCACTGTACGGCACGCCTACGATAGTGTGCCCGCATATCGCAAACGGTTTGACGAGATGGGTCTGAACCCGTCGGATATCAACGGTGTTGAGGATCTGTCCAAGATACCATTCACAACAAAAGCGGACTTCAGAGACAACTATCCATTCGGCATGTTTGCCGTACCTATGGATCGTGTGGTGCGGGTGCACGCGAGTTCGGGGACGACCGGCAAGTCCACTGTAGTCGGCTACACGCGTGAGGATGTCGAGACCTGGGCGGAGCTGATGGCGAGAACACTGGGCGCCGGCGGCACTACTCACGGTGATATTGTGCAGAACGCCTATGGCTACGGTTTGTTTACCGGCGGTCTGGGGGCTCACTACGGTGCAGAGCGCATCGGAGCGTCGGTGGTGCCGATTTCGGGCGGCAACAGCAAGCGCCAGATACAGGTGATGGAGGACTTCGGATCAACCGTGCTGTGCTGCACTCCGAGCTATGCGCTTATGCTTGGCGAGACTGCACAGGAAATGGGTGTGGATATGAAGAAACTGCCGCTAAGGGTGGGTTTCTTCGGCGCCGAACCCTGGACCGAGAACATGCGCACGCAGGTTGAGCAGGCACTTGCGATTGATGCTCTGGATATATACGGGCTGAGCGAGGTGATGGGGCCTGGTGTCTCATACGAATGTATGGAGAAGAGCGGCCTTCACGTAAACGAGGACCACTTTATCGCGGAAATAATCGACCCCGAGACGAGCGAACAACTGCCTCCCGGCAGTAAGGGAGAACTCGTCTTTACATCACTGACCAAGGTTGCGTTGCCCCTGCTGAGATACCGCACTCGCGACATTACCTACATTGATGATCAGAAGTGCCCGTGCGGACGCACATTTGTGAGGATGCATCGTGTGATGGGCAGAACGGATGATATGCTCATCATCCGCGGCGTGAATGTATTCCCGTCTCAGATCGAAGGCGTGCTTATGGACATCAAAGGCACCGAGCCGCACTATATCATCGTTGTCGACCGGGAGAGGTCGGTGATGGACAACCTTGAGGTCTGGGTGGAGGTGTCGCCTGAAGTGCTTACGGACGAGGTGCGCGCGCTTGAGAGCCTGGAGCGTCACATTACCGAGGAGCTTCAGTCCACGCTTGGCATATCACTAAAGGTCAAGTTGGTGGAGCCAAAAACCATCGCAAGGAGCGAAGGTAAGGCAAAACGCGTAATCGACAGACGGGAGGTGTATTCATGAAAGTTGGGCAGTTGTCCGTGTTCATCGAGAACAAGTCCGGGCGTCTGGCGGACGTGACCAGAACTCTGTTCAAGTCCGGCATCAACATCCGTGCCTTGTCCATCGCTGACACCATCGACTATGGCTTGCTCAGGCTGATAGTGAACGAGCCGTTGGCCGCCCGCGCCGCTTTGGCGGAGGCGGGGTTTACCGTGGCTATCACTGAGGTGTTGGCGATAGAGGTGCCGGATAGACCCGGTGGCCTGGCCAACATCATCGACATACTTGCCGAGAAAGGCGTAAACATAGAGTATATGTACGCGTTTGTCGGCACTAGCGGAGATAACGCAATAGTGATCTTCCGCATCGAAAGGCTTGATGACGCGATAGCGGTCCTCAAGGAAAAGGGAGTCAGGATTCTAAGTGGAGAAGAGTTACACTCCATCTAGGTTCCCGGCCGATCTGCAAACAGGAGGAATGTTGGATGAAACGGTTGCTTATCGTAATGTGCGTGGCGCTGGCCGTCGGCTGCATTGCCGGTGCCGCTGGTGCCGCCCCCTACGTTATAGGGGCCATCTTCTCGACGACCGGCGACAATGCGCCCCTGGGCGTGCCGGAACGAGAGACAGTCGAGATGCTTGTCAAGCAGTTGAACGCCAAAGGCGGCATCAAGGGCCGCAAGGTCAAGGTTGAGTTCTACGACGACGGCGGGAAGCCGGAGCAAGCCGTGCAGGCCTGTGAGAAGTTGCGGGCAAACAAGGATGTGCTCGCTATCATAGGGCCAACCCTGTCCGGGCCCAGTCTGGCCATATCCGATATATGCCAGAAGGCCGGAATCCCTTTGGTCTCGTGCGCAGCCAGCATCAAGATCGTGAGCCCTGTGAAGAGCTATGTCTTCAAGACAGCGCAGTCTGATACGCACGCTGTATCAAAGGTGATCGACATGATGAAGCGCAAGAAGATCAAGACCGTCGGGTTTATCCACGATGCGAACGCATTTGGAGCCAGTGGGCGCGATGAGTGGAAAGCCCTCTCGCCTAAGTCGGGGATCAAGACGGTCGCGGTTGAGTCATTCAACACTTCAGACACCGACATGACCAGCCAGCTTACGTCCATACGCAAAGCAAACCCGGATGCAATCGTGTGCTGGGGAACCAACCCGGGACCGGCAATCGTGGCCAAGAACGCATCCAGGCTTGGTTTGAAGCAGCCCATATACATGAGCCACGGCATCGCCAACCAGGAGTTCATCAATCTTGCGCAGCGTGCCGCTGAAGGCATTTTGTTCCCGGCAGGCAAGCTACTGGTGGCCAATGAGATTCCAAAGACCGACCCGCAGCGCAATGTGCTTCTGGCCTACTCTTCAGGCTTCACGAAGGCATATAAGAAGCCTGCCAACACATTCGGCGGGCACGCCTATGACGCGTTTATGCTGGTCACGCGTGCCATTGGCAAAGTCGGTCCGGACAGAGCCAAGATCCGCAAGGAGATCGAGAACACCAAGGCATTCGTTGGAGTCAGCGGTGTTTTCAACTTCAGTGCGCGAGATCACAACGGACTTACCAAGCAGGCCTTCGCGCCCGTCGTCATCAGCGGCGGGAAGTGGCGGATTGCGAAATAAGTCTTGGAGTTCACCGGTCAGTTCGCACAACTGATAGTCTCGGGGATCACCAGCGGCTGCATATATGCCATAGTTGCTGTGGGATTCTCCATCATCTATAACAGCACGCAGGTCATCAACTTCGCCCAGGGCGAGTTTGTGATGGCCGGCGCAATGATAGCTGCTGTGTTGATGGACAAGACCGGCCCGGCAATAGCGCTGCCGCTGGCGGTTGCCGGCGGATGCGCTCTGGGAGTGGTGACAGCGATGTTTGTGCTGGCGCCACTCCGTAAGGCATCGGCGGTTACGCTCATCATTATCACGGTGGGTGCGTCGATCATGTACCGCGGTCTCGCCCAGCTTTTCTGGGGCGAGACCGCCATTGCTGTCCGGCCGTTTACACCAGTCATCGAAGACGGCTACGTTGAAGACAGGACAGTGAGAATGTTTGGAGCTGTGGTTAGCGGACAGGAACTGTGGGTGGTCGGCGTGACCGCGGTTCTTGTCCTCGCCTCATACCTGTTCTTCCGCTACTCGCTAGTCGGCCAGGCAATGAGGGCGAGCGCCTCCAACCCGATGGGCGCCAGGATGTGCGGCATAAGCGTGCGAAAGATGATACTGGTCTCTTTCGTAATCGCTGCCGGGCTTGGGGCGGCGGCGGGTGTCACCGTGTCACCGGTGTTTTATGCCAAGTGTAATATGGGCACCGCACTTGGACTCAAAGGCTTTTGTGCCGCGGTTCTCGGAGGACTTGGCAACTTCGGCGGGGCCATCGCCGCAGGCATCATCCTGGGCGTGGTGGAATCAGTAGCAGGCGGCATGTTGTGGAGCGACTACAAGGACGCGGTTGCGTTCGTTATCCTGCTGGTCATTCTCTTTGTCCGCCCGGAGGGACTGCTGATGCGCAGGAAGAGGGCCGCATGATGGCATTATCAAACGGCGCCTCCGATGGCAAGCGCAGAGTCCTGTCTCCTGTGTTGGGGTTGCTGCCCTACGTTGTGTTTGCCATTGGCATTGCCCTCGCACCGCGTTTTGTTGGCGACAGCTCCATTGCCACCCTTATATACATCGGGATCAACGCCATTCTCTGCATTGGCCTCAATATGCTAATGGGCTACGCCGGCCAGGTGAGCCTTGGGCATGCGGCTTTCTTCGGGTTGGGTGCGTACTCAAGCGCCATACTTACCGTCCGTCCCATACAAGGTCCGATCATTCCTGGATTTGCGGCTGGAGTTGGCCTCTTGGCTGCCCTGGTCGTGTTGATATCGGTCACCCGCGTTCGAGGATGGAAATTCGCCGTTGGGGCGCTTGCTCTGCTGCTGCTGACTCTCTTTGGGAGCCATGCCAGGCTATCGGGTGTCATTCCGATCGTAGCCGCTCTCGCAGTGTGCTCGGCGGTTATGGCAGCGCTCGGCTTGTGGATCCGGATCGGCTGGTCGAAGTGTATGTACTCCGGGCTCACGCTGGTTGTGGTGACAGTGCTTGGCGCCTGGTTTCTGAGAAGAGTGCTTGCGGCGGGGGGCACGAATCCGTGGATCGGGATTGTTGCAGGAGTGGTTCTAACCGGCCTGATAGCCTATCTGGTCGGTAATCAGGTGCTTCGACTGAGAGGGCACTATCTGGCGATGGCGACGTTGGGGTTTGGCATTATCGTCGAGATTGTCTTTCGGCAGTGGACGGACGTGACTGGCGGCTCGAGCGACGGCATCTTTGGAATCCCTTCGATACCCATCACGTCCCACGACAGCCTGCTGGCCAGTGGACTTGGCTGGTTGAACGGTGCGGCTCTTACTCCACAGCGTGAGTACTTCTATCTGGTCTGGGCAGTGGTGTTTGTGGCATTGGTTGTTTCCGTCAACATCGTCCGGAGCCGGGTAGGGCGGGCAATGCGCGCGGTTCACGGCAGTGAGGTGGCGGCGGAGTCTTTGGGAGTCGACACCGAGCGCTACAAGATACAGGTATTTGTTTTCAGCGCCGTGCTTGGATCCATTGCTGGCAGTCTGCACGCTCATAATGCCGGAATCGGTTACATCAATCCGAGCGAGTTCTCCTTTATGGTGAGTGTGCAGCTATTGGTGATGGTGGTGGTCGGCGGAATGGCCAGTGTGTGGGGCGCCTTGCTCGGCGCGTTTGTAATACAGCTCCTCAAGAACTGGATGCTGGACTTGGACAAGGCCCACTACGTGGTCTTCGGCATAGTGCTCAAGGGTTTGGACCCAATAGTGTTTGGAGCCACCTTGATTCTGGTTATGATACTCTTGCCCCAGGGGTTGGTGCGAGGGATCGCGGACAGTGTCGCTGCGTCGATGCGTGCAGCGACGCGCACGAAGAAGCGAGAAACGGAGAGTGCCGTTGGACGCACTGATTGAGCTGCGCGAAGTCAGCCGCTCGTTTGGCGGACTGACGGCTGTGAACCGTGTGAACCTGCAGGTGAGCAGAGGCGTTACTACAGCAATCATAGGGCCAAATGGCGCTGGCAAGAGCACCCTGCTCAACCTGGTGACCGGCGTGATACCGACGACTGCGGGCGATATAGCGGTTGGAGGCCAGTCGGTGAACGGGCGAAGCAGCAGTGAGATCGCAGCAATGGGGCTCGCCAGAACGTTTCAGAATGTGCAGCTCTTCGAGAACATGTCTGTGCTTGAAAACGTGATGGTTGGCTGTCATAGTTGGACCAGGCAATCCATCGTTTCCGGCGCTCTTCGATGGGTTGGGCACTATCGCGAGGAGAAGCTCATTCGTGACGAGTCTATGCAGCAGCTCGAGGTGGTCGGCCTTCAGGAAATGGGTGACTGTCCATCTGGGAGTCTGCCGTTTGGGAAGCAGCGAATGCTCGAGATTGCCCGGGCTTTGGCCTCGAGGCCCAAGGTGATGATGCTGGACGAGCCCGCTTCGGGCCTTTCGAGCAGAGAGACTGAAGAGCTGGCAGACCTCTTGCGCAGGATCGTCGCGAACGGGATGACTGTTGTGCTGGTCGACCACGACATGCAGTTCATTATGGACATATCTGACCAGGTGGTTGTGCTTGATCAGGGCCGGAAAATCGCGGAAGGACCGCCCAGTGTCGTGCAGAATGACCAGCAGGTTATAGCGGCCTACCTTGGGACGGAGGCGTAAGCCGTGCTGAAGTTGCAGTCGGTCGTCACACACTACGGCAGAATAGTTGCGCTCCGAGGCACGTCCCTCCACGTTGACGCGGGCGAGATCGTCGCGGTCGTGGGACCCAACGGCGCGGGCAAGACCACCGCTTTGAACACGATCTCGGGAGTGATAGCGCCGAGCTCAGGACGGATCATATTCGATGGGCAGGACGTTACCGGGTTTTCGTCGGAGCGGCTCGTGCAGATGGGACTGGTTCAGGTGCCGGAGGGACGGCAGTTGTTTGCTGAGATGACAGTATACGAGAATCTCACACTGGGAGCCTATCGCAACTCCAGGGCTGTCAAGAAGACGGAGACGTGCAAGGATCTGGAGTACATCTACCACGTGTTTCCTGTGCTCAAGGAGCGCACCAAACAGGCGGCTGGGACTCTCTCGGGCGGGGAGCAGCAGATGCTCGCCATCGGGCGCGCTCTGATGTCCAGGCCGCGGATGCTGCTACTCGATGAACCGTCCATGGGGCTCGCTCCGCTCGTGGTGAAAGACATATTCCACGTCATCGGAGAGCTACGACGCAACGGGGTCACGGTGCTGCTTGTGGAACAGAACGCCAGGGCCGCCCTGGGGATCTCGAAACGGGCCTATGTCGTGGAGACCGGGCGTATAGTTATGGAGGGACCGGCTTCGGAGTTGTCGAAGAATCCCGAGGTCCGGCGCGCATATCTGGGGATGGGCTACAAACAGATAGCCGACTGAGGGAGAAGCAATGCCTATCTGGAACAGAAGATCGGAGTGTATGGAGCGCACGGAGATCGAGCAACTGCAGCTTGAGAGGTTGCAGGCCACGGTCAACCGGGCTTACCGCAACGTGCCGCTCTATCATCGTAAGTTCACCAACCTGGGGATCGAGCCGGAAGACATACAGTCGTTGGCAGACATCAGAAACCTGCCAGTAACGACAAAAGACGATCTTCGGGACGGGTATCCCTATGAAATGTTCGCGGTGCCTCTGCGAGAGATTCTGCGCATACACTCGTCAACGGCGTCCTCAGTGAAGCCGATAGTGGTTGGCTACACAAGAAATGACCTGAAGCACTGGGCCGAACTGGTGGCGCGGGTTATGAGCGCGGCCGGAGTGGTCAAAGATGATGTTGTTCAGATAGCCTTCGACTATGGTCTGTTCACTGGTGGCTTTGGCATGCACGCTGGCGCGGAACGGCTTGGTGCGTCCGTTATCCCGGTCTCCAGTGGCGCCACGGAGCGCCAAATCCAGATAATGCAGGATTTCCGCAGCACTGCGCTTGTCTCGCCTCCAAGCTATGCGCTGTACATGATTTCGCTTATGGGTAAGATGGGAGTCCCGACAGCTGGTCTGAGCTTGAGAGTCGGTCTCTTTGGCGGAGAGCCGATGAGCGATCTTGCCCGGCAGAAGATCGAGTCCGGGCTGGGAGTGGTTGCAACGGATAACTACGGGGTCAGCGCACTCATAGGCCCTGGGATTGCCGGCGAGTGCGAACTGCGGTGCGGAATGCACGTCAACGAAGACCATTTCCTTCTGGAAATCCTGAATCCGGACACGCTCGAACCGCTGCCCGAAGGTGAGGAGGGCGAGTTGGTGATCACTACTCTCACACGAGAGGGCGTGCCGATGCTGAGATATCGCACCAGAGACGTCACCAGCGTCACGAAAGTGCCCTGCAAGTGCGGAAGGACTACGGCCAGGATAGCGCCTATCCGCAAGCGGACGGACGATATGATAATCTTCCGCGGCGTGGCCGTCTATCCGGCGGATGTGGAGTCCGTTCTCTTTGAGATTGAGCACGTAGAGCCTCATTACCAGATAGTTCTTACGCAGGAGTCTGGACTGGACATCATGACGCTCAACGTGGAGCTTTCCTCTGAGATGGCCAGTGACCAGATTCAGCGCCTTCTTGAGCTGGAAGAGACCATCAAGAAGAGGGTGCATGCCATTGTCGGCGTGACTCCTCGCGTCAAGCTGGTGGAGCCCAAAGCGGTGGGTAAGGCGGGTACGGGTGACAGGATAGTAGACTTGAGGGAGAGTGGCGGCGCTTCTTTGACACCGTAGATGAGTGAGGTATTTCGCCGGTTGGATTGTTTCTTTGCTTCGGCGGGTGAAAATATGCTTCACAAAACCGATACTTGTATCAGGAATATGCGTTGTTCCGGTCGAACCAGAACAATGTGACGTTGTGAGCGCATTGTGCGCTCCAGGCCTACCGGCGGCCTGAGCCGGATAAACTCTAGTGGAGGGTCACAGTTGAGAAAGGGTACGATCCTATGGGTTGCGATGGCGATGGTCGCCATCTTCGTGTTGTCGGCCTGTGCGTATGCGCAGGCAAAAGTCGACGTGCACGGCTTCATGCAGCAGAGGTTCTACGCGAATCCGAGTTCGAGCATGAGAATCGCTACGGAGCGCATATCTATTCGCACAGATGCCGAGATCGACAGTCTTGGCAAGGCGTGCTTGGAGCTCTACTATCATCCGTCGGCAGGAACGCCTCTGTACATCGAGAGCGCTTTTGTAGACATGCCGTTTGCGAACGGCACCCTGCGGGTAGGCAAAGGCCGACAGATGAACTTCGGCATTACTCCCAGCTACGGCAACAGAAAGACTTCGCAGTACGGCAGTTTCTCCGAAACATTTACCCAGGACCGCATACAGGGTCTGCAGTATATGTTCAAGGGAGAGAACACCGAGGGCGGACTATCGCTGTACAGCGGTATGCGCATGGGCGAGAGAAAGATTGGTTCCTTTCCGGGCGCGACAGATGACGACCAGATAGCTCACATTTGTGAGAAAGAAGATGGAGCCGCCGTAGCAGGCAAACTGCACGTCAGTGGGAAGTACGGTCTGGTGAATCCGAACTGGAAGGCGCACGTGTCTTTTGCCACGGGCGTGATGCCTCTGACCGATGCCCGCAAGATCGCCGACAAGTATCCGGGTGTCGTCACCACCCAGACCAAGATGAACAAGTATGGTGTTGATGCTATGTACACCAAGGATGCTTTCATTGCCTCGGCCGAGTTCTACAAAGGCGAGTACAGCTTCGTCGAGATCACCGGACTTAGCCTGCTGGTGGGCTGGCAGCCCAAGGGCGAGACGAAGTTCTATGTGAAGTACAACGATCTCGATAACGACCGACCCGCCAATGCAAATGAGTGGACTTGGGACACCAGTCAGTGGATTCTCGGCGTTGTGCAGCCCATTACCAAGAACATCTGGCTTGAAGCACAGTACGAGAAGAACAGCGAGAGCCCCGGAGCGGGCGTCGGAAGCGTCAAGAACGACTTGATATTCCTGGAGCTGTTCGCCGGTTTCTAG
>Ga0116202_10002491_pt1 | contig 11027 bp, 9 predicted proteins | sample LakKivw325mmetaG_FD_94479 | JGI IMG/M metagenome (GOLD analysis project Ga0116202, IMG submission 94479) | Anoxic lake water microbial communities from Lake Kivu, Rwanda to study Microbial Dark Matter (Phase II) - Lake Kivu water 325m metaG | ecosystem: Environmental > Aquatic > Freshwater >... | reverse complement strand
TTACTGCGCTCATTAATTTGTTTTCTTGTCTAATGTTGTAAGTGGGATATTTTCAGAGTTTTCTAGTTCTGAGTTAGATCTAGCTTTCAAAATACGTTCGAGTTTTCATCATTCACCGATCCAGTTTTCTCAATTTCGAAGGTAGCGATGAGAAAGAATTTCAGCGTTATTTTAATTGGTACTGTGGCTATGTAGAATCAAGATACTAAGATAGATATCAGAATTCTAACATAGAAAACAGGACAACAGCTATTGAACACATTAAAGATCGTTGATTACTCAAAACAATATACAGATTTCACTCGTTATTACAGGATAGTTTACTTTTATCTGAATATGCCAGTGTATCACGCCGAATTCCTGTAAAAAGCTCTTATTCTGATATGACAGATAACAGAAAATGCTTTGAAATTCTTACGCTTTTACCTGTATTACAGGTTTCACTGGGTTTTTCCAAGATCGCGGCGATAAAGATTTTATATTAGTCTTGTAAGCGAAGGCGTCCTGCTCTTAACATACAAAACTTCTTCTTCGGTCAGAGCATAGAGTCTAAAAACTTTAGAGTTTATGGTTTCGTCCTTTTCTTCCAAAAAGCGTTCTATCAGATAGGGGTCGAACTTGTTGATGGGCGAGGACGCCCATTTTGTTGACTTGCTTATCTCTGAGAAAACACGTGTCATTTCATCCATTAGCTTCCTGTAATATTCAACGTTAGATTTACCTGCTTTCAATTTGAGTGATGGCACGGTCAGATCCTTTAGTAGAGTCGGGACAATTTTGTTCCTACTCTTGTATGTTTTGCGTCCTTGGTGCCGATTTAGCGACAGATAGAAGAAGTCCTTGACATCTTTATCAGAGAAACATAGCTGAAGAGCTTCAAACGGGGGTTTCTCTCTCAATTCCACTTTTACCTTTACGCATTTCTCTTCAGATGTAATTGAGTAACCTGTAATTGTTCCTACCGTTTCCTCGCTCTTAGTCGTGGAAATCAGATCGATGCAGTAATCTGAAGCGTACGTAGAAGAAATGAAATGACTCAACGGTCTTTCGTAGTTCAATTCATAGTTTGCTGTGAGGTTTCTAAAAGCTTGATTCATCCAGTTCCTCTGTTGAGCCAAGTCTACTAATTCGCTCACGTTATTGCATATCTCATCAATGAGTGGTTTATTTTCTGATATAGGTTGAACCACTGGGATTTTGCTCACGTAATACTCGTCAAAATCCATTGTTCTAATAGCATTGCAAAAAACAAAGTGGTAGATATACCATCCGACCAACCTTGAATTGAGTAGAGCTAGGATATATCTGACATCGTATTTTGAATCGATGACTAAGATGTTCTCAACTGTGTCGACGCTCACTAGTCCTTCTTTATCAAGCACAGCCATTATGGCTACGTGATCAACAGGATATTTTATGTGAGCAACGATTCTTTGAGCAACAATCTTCTCTCCTTTCATTTCCTTGGTCTTGTCGGTCCATTCGCCATCCTTGTCTTTGAAAAGAGAAGCATCAAGGTATTTACAGGGCTGGAAAAGGAAGAATCGGCGAATGTCGTCTCCCCTAAGCGTCGGCTCTTCCCGCTCTCCCTTCTGGCTGATAAGTTTGCTCTGGTATGGGAAGCCTCTGAAGGTTTTTGAGAACCCACCTAAAAGGATACTCCTCTCGTACATTTTTCTGCGGATTTCCAAAGCTGTTTGATCAACAAGTAGTGGAAAAGCATCGACTTCATCGCACACAACGAAAGGAATAGCATGTTTTTCCTCCGGCTTGGGATGGTGTATATCGAGTTTGAATCCCATAAAGTACTCTTGTGAAGGAAATGTTTTGTCTGACAGTAAAACCACTTGTTCAAGTAAAACTTTCTTGAAAGCCTTACTAATGTCTGCTATCTCAAGTATTGAAAAGTTTTCACGTAAGAATTTCCTAACCTTGTGCCATTGCTCTGAAAAAACTAAGGATTTGGGAATTACCATTCCTAGTTTGCCATTTGGTCTTAGTTTCCGTTGGCACACCTCCAGAAAGAGGAAAGCTGTATTCTTATATTTCTTGCCTAGGTTATACGATTTTTCAAAGAAGTTTCTCTCCTCATTTGTGAGTTTAGCCCCGTGCGGAGGGTTACCAATAATAGAATCAAACCCACCCTTCAGAAAAACTTCAGGAAACGCGCTTTCCCAGTTCAACTGTTGACCAGTCAGACCTTTGAGCTTTCCATCTTCCTCAACGAATAGTTTTTTTTCCAGTAGGCTTGATCTCCCCATTATGTCAACGTTATGCTCCATGATCGTCAGTTCACCGAGTAGCTTCCACATCTCGGTCTCCTTAGTCAAATTTCCATCCAGATTAAACTGAGGAGTCAGATTGAGTATGGCTCTTTCGACTTCTATCTTTTTCTCAGCAAGCGCACGCATGGTCCCCTCAGAGATAAGTTGATCGATTCCCTCGTGATCCAATCCAGAGCACAGAGAGTTTCCAACCCTGATTCGAGTTACAAGTGAGGGGAGAGTTTTCCTGCTTTTCTTTCCTGGTAAGGGGCGGTATGGGTCGGGTGTCGCACTGAGCACTTTTAGCCATAGGTTCAGTTTTGTGATTTCAACCGCTTGAGGATCTAGATCTACTCCATACACGTTATCGAGAAGTATTCTCTCTCCAAGCCCCTTAATTGTTAGTTCTTCGCCACTTATCTCGACATACCGCGTAAGCCTTGATTCGTTCAGAAGATGCCTGAGTTCATCGCTAAGCGCTTCATTAGATGCCTTGTAGCCCTCCAGAAAGATGTCAAAGACCCTGATGAGAAACGACCCTGAACCACAAGCAGGATCAAGCACTTTTATTGCCCGTAGCTCCTCGATCCTATCCTTCGCTCCCTCAAAACGTTTTTCCTTCAGCAACTTCTTTGCTTCTTCAACAACCGAAGAAACCAAAGGTTTTACAGCGTTGGTCACTATGTAGTCGACCACGTATGGAGGTGTATAGTACACTCCTTCCTTCTTTCGCAGTTCTCGTGTCTCTCTAATTGTCACTCGTTTAGCTTTTGCGTCCAGTTTTAGGTCGTGAGCTAGGTATCTTTCGTAGGCCGAACCTATGATATCAATGGTTAGAGTCTTGAAATTATACCCATATAGGCCTCTGTCCTCCAGTTTTTGTTGTCCTATGTTTTCGATTTTCCTAGCAACTTCGGGATTTAGAGGTTCATCCACTTTCATCAATTCATGCAGGTATTTGTCCTCTATCGTGAGTTTGTCGCACAATCTTTTTTGAAAAAGTTCTGTGTCGTATACACTTTCGATGCGCGAAAATTCTTTGAGGATGATTTCCGAGAATGACTCGCTTAACCCGACTACCCCTTCTTTCCAACGAATGTAGATGTTTCTCAGCCAACTGAATGGCAGAATCCCAAGAGTTTCCAACATTCTTATGAAGATCAGTCTGTCCAAAGTCTGTTGCGACGCTTCTTTCAAACTATCGACTGAAAGCGATTGATCCAGCTCGTAGTAGCCATTCGCGAGTATTAATCGCCACTTTTTCAGGTCCTCAAGAAATTGGTCTCCTAGGGTCTCCCTTCGACTTTCGGAAAATTGGTGTTCTAAGCCTTCCCTTTTCACGCCTTCAACAGAAAGAAGCTCTCTAAGAGAGTCCTGTTTTTCAATTAACTCCTCAATTTTGAGGACGAGAAACGGTTCCCTGTCAGAGACGTAATAGAACCGAATCTCTCTAAAGTTTGTTAAAATTCCCCAATCTACCCTATATCCGAGTCTACTTGTCCTATTGTATTCACGCATATACTCCAGCAATTCCGAGACATATGGAGAGAGATCTTCATCGAAAAGACTCTTGCTTTCCAAAAAAATAATAGGTCGATCGGAATTCAGCAATACGTAATCTTCCCAAAGTCTCTTCATCCCCTCTCCGAACTCAGACACAAAGTGGAAATCCTGGCTCGGCATATCACTCCAATCCAGCCATAAAAGCAAAGGGGTGATAAGATACTGTCTGGTCAGTGCCTCAGGCTTGCCTCTAACCGGGAAGCGTCCTAAACGCAACCACTCCCTAGCATTCTCAACAAGTTCTTCAATTTTCTTAATCATACTTGTCAAGGCCTTGCTGTATCTAATTGATATCCATGTTCTTATCAGGCTCTGAGTACAAAAACGTTAATAGCATTTAGGTTCGCGGCGTGCAATTATTTTGGATAAGCCTTGGAATATTCATAATAATACTTTCAATCCTCAGCCCGCTCTATCTTACAACATCCAGAACAGATTTCAAGTAACAAGTCCTCGCAAAATAGATATATAGATGCCATTGTATTGCTGTCATATTGCGAACTATGAACTCTCCGAACCACATTCTGGGTGTGTCGGTTCCAAAGCCTGAAGAAGAGATCGAGGAGATTATTGATCAGTTCAGAAGTAGCGTACCTACTCTTGAAGAATCCAACAATTTGCCTTTCATTATACTTCAGGATGGCAAAAGCCAAGCATATTATATCGAATGCCATATGGCTGCATCAGATGCGATTCCACTAGTAGATTTCGATGCGGTTCTTGATCCGGAGGAGCAGGAGCAATTTCGGCTCCAAAGAGAGCTTCAACCAACTAATATAGCATTTTTGAAGATGTGTTCTGATGCGCTCGAAAACCGTCAGTTCTCGGATTTAATTGCCGAGTATGACCTGAGTTATAGGCCTGAAACGCCTCTGAAACTGTTAGGTGGACAACATAGAGCTGAAGCGATTAAGAGGGCTCTGGAAAGCAATGAGGTCTCTCGATGCCACGGCTTCAGGGTCTACTTTGGTCTGACGATAGATCAAAGAAACGAAATAGCCCAAATTGCTAACACAAACATAGCAATATCTCCTGATCTCCTTGACAGAATGCAAGAAACCGTCAGAGGGCCACAACTAAGGGGCTTTTGCCATAGAGTTGGACTGCTTGACTCAAACGAGGATTTTGCAGATAGGAAAACCTCCGAGGGAAGAATCACTGTTAGACTTGCAAGAACTTTTATTGTTGATTTCTTCAAAGGACAAGAAAATCGAGATGGTGACCTGGAAAAATCTGAGTTTGTGCCTTATATATGCAAATCCGGTCAAGAAGATCCAGAGTATCTTTCTATCATCAGCAATATTGATTGGATGGATAAGGGACTCGTGGAAGCAGGAGAAAACTTTGCAAACCTACACAAGAAGCAGATTCAAACGGTGGAACAAGATCCTGAACTGAATAAGACAGAGTTCAGAAACAAGGCAATGTCTATGGCAGTCTTATCGAGCTGGGCGTTTGTTGCTGGACTGTTGCAGGATAAAAAAGATGCTTTGAATAAGTTCTATTCGCTTCCGAAATTCAGCGGTGACAAAGATCCATTAGTAGCCAAGTATATGTCTGAAAGCAGTCATCCAAAGGATCCACCGACCTATAGGGGACTTGGCGTTCGATATAGTGTAGAAGATAGAGGAAGAGTGACTGAAATGTTCATTCAATATTCCCTTTCAGATTCGAGAAGAATCACAAAGGTCATGATAGATTCAGCAATAGCTTCCTACGAAGCTAAGGTTGCAATCAAAAAAGCTAGGGAAGCTAGGGAAAAGGTACGTTGAGCTTAGGAAAACTAGTTTCCTCGCTTCTTGATGATAGCAAGAAATTCCTTTTTCTAGCTAAAGATGCGGCCAGAAGAGGAGAAAATGAGTTAACGAATTCTTATTGTCGTGCAGTTTTCTTCTGCGCGTGGAGTGCATTGGAAGGCTGGATTAACTATATTGCTTATAGTTTCGCTGAAAACGACTCTTCGCTGACTGAATATGAAGTTTCTTTTTTGAAAGAGAAAAAAATTGAGGTCGATGATAACGGAACGGTAAAAATAACAAATCAAAACGAATATAGACGGACACTTACGAAACTCGTTTTCATTCTTCGAAGATTTGGGAAAGAGTTTGATCTTAAGAAGAGTTTACCCGGTTTGTGGGCGGAACTCAAAAGAATTGAAAAAATTAGGCACACTATCGTGCATCCTAGGACCAGAGAGGAAGAAGCGCATCTGAGTTTAGGTGAGGCCGAAAAATGTTACAAACTGGTGGTTAAGATCGTAGATCTTCTAAAAAAAAAGAGTCTATGGCTGAAATTTTACACCGCGTGCTTGATCTTTTAAGGAGAAGGCTGTTGTATCAAACTCTTGGCAGGTTTTTATTGAGATATTCCATCATGTCGGCCAGTTTGTCAACATAGACCTGCAGCTGTCCTAGAATAGGTCTTATCTTCTCTATTCCCCAAGTTCCTCCAATCTTGCCTTTCAAATCATATCCATGCTTTGCTTGGATTGTTTCCATATATGTAAAGTGATTCAATCTGTGCAGCAATCCGTTACGAGTACCTCTCAAACTATGTATCCATGACGTTCTTTGCTCCAAGCCTTCAAAGAACCCTGCGTCTATTTCTTTCTTCAGAACCTGCATTTTCTCTTCATTCAACAGCTCTTTAGCACTATTCTTCATCAGCTTCCACTTGCTATTCCCTGAAACCTTGAAGGAATATCTGATACACATGTACAAAGTATCCAAGAAAACTCTAGTATATACAAAGAAGTCAGATACGTCAAGGCTTATCTTCGCCAGCGTGTAGATCAGCACGTCACCATCGGCAACACTCGGTTGATTGCCTATAGCGATTTGCTGAAAGAAGTTCTTCTCTATAGGAATGAATTCCTCTATTTCACTTTCTAGTCTTGATGTTATAATTTTCAACTCGAATTCATAATCAAGAAATCTATCATACAAATCGGTCTCAAAACCATAGTCAACATCGGAAATCTGCTCTTGAATTTGTTCAAGATTCCCACCAAGCCTAATTTTACAGAAAACTCCTGTCCTCAATAGGCTTGCTAACTCTGAAAATTGTTTTTCAAACTGCTCATGATCCATCGAACTAGCCCAGCTCACAAATTACTCTGAATACCATACGATGATTAGCTTAAGTTATTCTTCACACACGCCTGCGAGTTTTGCGTGGAGAATATTTCCTTCTGCGCGTAATGTCACGATAGGCCTTCATATACCCTTTCATGTACTCGCGTTTTCCACGGTCGGTTGTAGTCTTATACTTAGTATAGAAGATCCTACGCCCAAAAACTGTTCGTCGGCGTCTTCTCAACTTCGGCATCTTTCATCGAAAAATAACTCATGCTTCATTGAATATAAAAGTTATAGTTAGAAACTCTAACGCAATATTTATAAGCAGATTGCTACCCAAATTATGGTTAGAAATTTTAACTAAAGAAAAGCGATACGAATGGCTAAACGCGGATGGAAGAAATACCTGCCCCAAAAGCTGAAAATTGGCATCTCTGGTCGTTTCTCTCCACTTTATGGAAGTGTCGAATGGAGAGCGCCAGAGAAGCTGTTAAAACGACAGAGAAGATAGCATTGAATTGGCAACAGTATGAGAGATGTAAGCTCGAAAAAGAATTAAACAAAATCTTAAGGGGTTAGAATATGACGTTTAACATCTTTATTAGCTATAGCATAAAAGACTTAGAAACGGCTAAGCAACTTCAGAAGTATCTTGCGCAGATTCAAGGAACTTCTGTATTTCTTTCAGAATCAAGCTTAATCATAGGGCAGTTGAGTGATGCTATAGTTACAAAAATCAAAGAATGTGACCTATTCGTTGTCCTTTATAGCAAGAATTCCCAGAACTCAAATTACGTTCAACAAGAAATTGGTGTCGCAAGAGGAAATAGCAAGATCATAATTCCAGTACTACTTGACAGCGAAGCCAAGCCGGACGCCATGCTTCAGGGCATAAGTTACCTTTCACTTTACGATGAAGAAAAACGAGGTGTCCAGATGCCGGAACTCTACAATTACATTGTTCGAGAGTCTCAGAAGAAAGCCACGGGCCAAGTTCTTTTGGCTCTTGGCGTTTTGTATGTGTTGTATTTGCTATCCAAGGAATAGGTGCTTAAATTAAATATCGCGCGCGATAGTTAAAGGCATTTAACCCCTTCTACGCAAGCAGGTTATTCTAAATGTCTGAAAGAAGTTCAGATCTCTGATTTAGAATACTTAAAGAAACGCATACAACAGAACATGATTCTTCATATCAACGTGAGTCTTCCAGTTTGGGGTCTTGAAATCCTTAGCAAGGACGAATGCAAAGAAAGGATGGAGAATGTTAAGAAAAAGCTCACACCAATATATGACATTCTGCATGAATAGACGCGCGCTACTTATGGAACTAATTGTACAGGTGAATATTTGTGCAAATGCAAAAAGTTATTGATTCTTCTTTAATTCGCGCGGCAACCTAGCGATTAATAATTCCATATTTTCTGTTCCAGAGGTACCATTTTCACAGCATTTGAAGCTCTCTTCCATATCAAGTATCCGTAAAGGCTTGCTTTCCCTTCTTGAAACCGGTTGTGAATAAAGGCGACCAAATATATCGAGTACGAATGTTCAAGTTCATTATGTTGGATGTTGTCTTTCATTTCTTCTAAGCATTTATTCATCAATTGAATCGAATTCAAAGGCCAATTTTCTTGCTTGGTTTCCCCTGTCTTTTCGTCTTGAGTCCAAGGTCTACTTGTACCCTGATAATGAGGCAGATGAAATACTCCTACTTTTGTGAGAGCCTGCACAATCAAAAGTTTTCTAAAATCTAGTAGGATTTCGCCCCAGTCTGGCAATGGCTCGTATTCGAATACTACAGAGAGATAACAGGGAATATTGTCCACGGAACTAGACAAATCTACGAATCGTTCACCGACTCCGCCGATTGGAAAACTACTTTTCAACTGTCCTTCGTAGATGCGTATTTTCCCATCTAGAGATCTGAGTAGGTTTTCTCTTTTCTCCTTCTTCCATATGGGTGTAAGGTCTTTAAGAAAATCCTTCCAGTTGGCAATTATCTCCTTGCGGTACGAAGGGTTGAAAAAGACATAGTTGTCTTTCATAAGACAATCCAAAGAAACAAAAGAGAGCAGCGCGATCTTTCTATACTTACGGTATTCTGACCAATTTAGAATCCTGGGGTTACTGTCAATCATTTTCTTGAAAAATATCTCAAGGCCCTCGTATATTTCTGAAGCCCTTCGCTTGCTTTGTATGAAAACCTCTTTCTTGTTCACCAACTCTACATCATTTGCGTTATTCTTTTACTGAGAACACATAATACTTTGATCGCGCGCGATATATTCATTGTATTTTAGTCCATTGGTGATCATATTTTTCGGGCTGTTGATTCAGTTCTTTTTCAAGGGGATCTGGCACATAGGTCTTCTTACTACACGCCCTCTCATAGTCCTCGTAGAAATCCAAGTAATACGATTTTATATTGTACGGCATTCCACCATATCTTGGCTGCAACTTCTTCATTTCACCCAAGCTCATTATGAAACAATGTTTTGGTTTTCCATTCTTGCCAGAGGCCAAAAGCACACAAAAATCAAATTTATCACCGTTGATTTGGGTCCCCAGTCCAAATCCCCACCCCCACCATATTCCCCAAAACTCATCTTCATTCAATCTCCCCCACTTCACCTCAACACGTTTTCCAATACTCTTAAGATAAACATCAGCATTCTTGTTTTCTCTCTCGTTCCCCAGTTGAGGCATGTATTTGAGTAGCTGATAGGCAACGTAAAACTCCCCATATTTTCCTCCGACAGAAGTTGTTCCCCAATTATTTCTTATTAATACGTTCAGGACGTTTTCCAGCGATTTCCATATTCTAACTAGATCTTCCTCTCTGTTTTGCATGCCTTTAATCCCCTTTCATCATTTTCGCACGTTAGCGCTAACTTATATCAGAGAGCGGTCTAATCTTTTCAAAAAGAGAAAACCGTCAGAGAATCTATTTAACCAGTCGCTGTCATAGTCAATCTATCTTTTAAAGGAATGCAGGCCGATGAGGTATAAGGGAAAAACCATTCAGGAATGGGACGGCATACTCACAGGCGAAGTCCTGATAACAAAATCCAAGATCTCTTTTCTTGGCGACATTGACCCGAACACCGCAAGGATAGTGGGTTCAGACCTAGATATAAGAGGAAAGAGCATCTCGGGGAAGATCCTCATATTCTTAGAAGGACGGGGAAGCACCGTAGGTTCCAACGTCCTCTTCGGCCTATCTAAAAAAGGTCTGGCGCCAAAGCTTCTAGTCGTGTGCAAGGCCGAGCCTGTAACGATCTCTGGAGCCATATTTGGAAACATACCGATGATCTCCGAACTCGATGAAGGAGTCTTTGATTATTTGAAAACCGGTGATAAGGCAAGGTCCTATGTTCAGGGGAGAGAAGCCTACCTGGAAAAGGAGGAGTGATGCCCAACGTATCTGACAAAGAAAGAAGAGCGAATCCTGAACGGCGAAGAAGACCCTCTCTTGGCAAAGTCGATGAAACTGCTCGTCACCTTAGGTGAACTGAACGGAGCTGAGAAACTCGTCCCCATAAAAAGGTCACAGGTGGCAGGGGTCTCCTACAAGACCGTTGGTGAACCAACCCTCAACCTCGTCGAAAGCATGGCCGCTGAAAAACTCTCTGTCAAAACAAACGCGACGCTGAATCCGGCGGGAATGGATCTCGAAAGATGGAGATCTATGGGGGTACCGGAGGCGTTTGCTGAAAAACAGCTGAGGCTCTGCAAGGCCTACGAAAGCCTCGGCGTCAAGCCGCTGTGCACCTGTACGCCTTACCTTGCAGGAAACAGGCCCGGGCGAGGCGAAATAGTCGGTTTCGCCGAGTCCTCAGCAATAGCCTTTGTTAACTCGGTAATAGGAGCTAGAACTAACAGACATGGCGGACTTGACGCTCTTTCCGCGGCACTTGTAGGTCGAGTTCCGTTGATGGGCTACCTGATGAATGAAAACAGACGAGGAAATATCCACGTAAAGGTAGACATTAAACCTAGGGATGAGGCAGACTACGCTGCCATAGGATACTTCGTCGGTAAAAAAATCAGAGCGGACGAAATTCCGGTCTACGATGGCTTGTGCGCACCCTCCTTTAAAGACATGAAGCTCTTAAGCGCCGCA
>Ga0116202_10002490_pt1 | contig 11028 bp, 10 predicted proteins | sample LakKivw325mmetaG_FD_94479 | JGI IMG/M metagenome (GOLD analysis project Ga0116202, IMG submission 94479) | Anoxic lake water microbial communities from Lake Kivu, Rwanda to study Microbial Dark Matter (Phase II) - Lake Kivu water 325m metaG | ecosystem: Environmental > Aquatic > Freshwater >... | reverse complement strand
TCTTAAGGTTTGTGAGGGAATTGGCAGGGCTTTCAAAAACATAATGTTTCGGGAAATAAACAGGTCAGTTGCAGGTAAGATTGGCTTTTTGATCGCAAAAGGTTCCATCAGAAGGTACACAAGAAAAACCGATTATGCTGACTATGGGGGTGGTGTTTTGCTCGGTGTTGATGGAATAGTGATTATAGGTCATGGTAGATCATCTCCGCGAGCTATATGTAATGCTCTTCAGCTCGGAGAGAAAATTACAAACAGTTCATTTATTGAAAAACTGAAGGGACAGAGGGAAAAATGGGTTCAAACATTATAGGTGTTGGATCTTATGTTCCAGAAAAGATTTTAACAAATGCTGATCTTGAAAAAATGGTTGATACATCAGATGAGTGGATCATAACAAGGACCGGCATAAAAGAGAGAAGAATATGTCCTCCGGAAAAAGCCACTTCTGACCTTGGTACTGAGGCTGCCAGAAGGGCAATCGAGGATGCAGGCATTGATTCAAGTCAGATTGATATGATTATCTGCGCAACAATAACCGCAGATATGATATTTCCATCCACGGCCTGTATCATCCAGAATAATCTTGGGATAGAAAATGTTCCATGTTTTGATCTTTCAGCTGCCTGTTCCGGTTTCATTTATGGGCTTGAAGTTGCAAGAAATCTGGTTAATGGGGGCAGATACAATAAAATACTTGTTGTTGCTGCTGAATGCATGAGCAGGGTTACTGATTATACTGACCGGTCAACATGTGTTTTGCTTGGAGATGGAGCCGCTGCAGCGATAATTTCAAAAACAGAAGATAGTACGGGGATTCTTGATACCTATCTTGGAGCTTCAGGTAAATATGGAAATCTTCTTTATGTTCCAGCGGGTGGTTCGAGAATGCCTGCCACGCATGAAACCGTTGAAAAAAGGATGCATTTTATGAGAATGGAGGGTTCAGCCCTTTTTAGAATCGCAGTAAATGCAATGGGAGAATCGGTGAAGAACATACTTGATAGAAATGGAATTAAGGTGCAGGATATTTCACTTGTTATTCCGCACCAGGCAAATATTCGTATTATTCAGGGTGTTGCAAAGATGATAGATGTTTCCATGGACAGGGTGTTTCTTAATATTGAGAAATATGGAAATATGTCAGCGGCTTCTGTTGGTGTGGCTCTTGATGAAGCGGTAAAAACGAAAAAAATTAAAAAAGGCGATCTTATATGTATGGTTTCATTTGGAGCCGGTCTTACATGGGCAGCAAATCTTATAAGATGGGGTAAAAATGGTTGAGAAAAGAATTGGTGTGGTTTTTCCGGGACAGGGCTCACAGTACGTGGGAATGGGAAAACAGTTTTATGAAAATTATGAAATGGTGAGAAAAATATTTGAAACCGGGAGCAAAATTTGTGGGTTTGATATTGCGAATTTTTGTTTCAATGGACCAATTGAAAAACTCACAGAAACCGAGATATGCCAGGTTTGTGTATTTGCGGTAAATTTTGCTTGCTGGAAGGTTTTTCAGCAGGAGTTTTCAAAGGTACCTTCATTTGCGGCAGGGCACAGTTTGGGTGAATACAGTGCATTTACATGCGCTGAGGCTTTTTCCCTTGAAGATGCATTTGTTCTTGTTACGAAAAGAGCAAAGTTCATGAAAGATGCAACGATAAAGAATCCTGGAACAATGGTTGCTGTACTTGGAAAAACGTTTGATGAGGTCAAGACTATAACAAATTTGTATGATGGTATTTACATTTCAAATATAAACGGCCCAGGACAGATTGTGGTGGGTGGATCTAAGGATACTGTTAAATCTTTTATTCAGTGGTGTGAATCAAACAGGGTTAAGAATATTCCCTTGAATGTATCAGGAGCATTTCACACCCCGCTGATGCAATCTGCCGCAGAATTTCTTGCAGAAGAAATTGACAGAATGAATGTTTCAGATTGTGTGTTTCCTGTTTATGCAAACTGCAACGGAGAACCTGTTTTAAAAGCGTCTGATGTGAAACGGGTTCTGAAAGAACAGATTGTATCTTCTGTGCAGTGGACCAAAACGATTGAGTCAGTGAAAGCCGGCGTGAATTTTATTTTTGAGCTTGGTCCCAAAAAAGTCCTCTCTGGACTGATTAAAAAAATTTCACCGGAAACAAATGTTGCCAGTATTGAAGATATGGCTTCACTTGAGCAAGCAAAAGAAATTATGAAGTTAATAACTTCAAATCAGGAGGAATGATGGGCGAATTCAATGACAGAGTTGTGATTATAACTGGTGCTGCCGGTGGCATAGGAAGAGCAATGGCTGAAAAATTTGGCAGGGAAGGTGCAAATCTTGTATTGTGGGATGTTGTGAAACCTGATTCAGTTAAGGAATCACTCAAAATCAACGGACAGATTATCAGTGACGAGGTTGATATAACAAAAAGTGCCAGTATAGAAGAAGCATTGAAAAAGGTACTATCGGAATTCAAAAGAGTTGATGTTCTGGTTAATAATGCGGGTATCACAAGAGATGCTTTGATCCTGCGTATGAAGGAAGAGGATTGGGATAGGGTTATTGAGGTAAATTTGAAGGGATCCTTTTTGTGTAGTAAAATTACTGCCCAGGCCATGTGGCCTCAAAAGTCTGGAAGAATTGTTAATATAGCTTCAGTTATAGGACAGATAGGTAATATAGGACAGGTAAACTACTCTGCTTCAAAGGCGGGGATGATTGCGATGACAAAAACATGTGCGAGGGAATTTGCGAGATTCGGTGTTACTGTTAACGCTGTGGCGCCGGGTTATATTCAAACTCCAATGACCGAAAAAATCCCTGAAAAAATAAAAAATCAGGTACTTGAAAAGATTCCTCTGGGTAAGTTTGGTACACCTGACGATGTTGCAGAACTTGTTATGTTCCTTGCCTCAGATAGAGCATCGTATATTACAGGACAGGTTTTTCGCGTTGATGGTGGATTGGTAATGTGAAGAATTTATTGCAAACACGGGGAGGTTAAATGGAAAGAAGTGAGATTGAAAAAAAGGTAAAGAGTATTGTTATGGAAAAACTTCAGGTTGAGGAAAGTGCTGTTGTTGAAAATGCTTCTTTTGTTGATGATCTTGGAGCAGATTCCCTCGATACAGTTGAGCTGGTTATGGATTTTGAGGAGAAGTTTGGTGTGGAAATTCCTGATGAGGATGCAGAAAAAATCAGAACAGTCGGAGACACGATAAAGTATCTTGAAGAAAAAACAAAAGATAAACAGTAATGAAAGAGACAAGAGATGTTGTTATAACAGGAATGGGACTGGTTACACCTGTTGGCAATAATCTTCCATCAACCTGGAAGAATCTTTGCGAAGGCAAAAGTGGGGTGGGTCTGATTACAGATTTTGACGCTTCGGGTTTTTCAACAAAAATTGCCGCTGAAGTAAAGGATTTCACACTTGATGTGATAGATAAAAAAATTGCAAGAAGAATGGACAGGTTTGTTCAGTTTGCGATAAAAGCCGCTCATGAAGCTATTTCAGACAGTGGGATTTCTTTTGAAAACGAGGATAAGGACAGAATAGGAGTGATAATAGGTGCTGGTATTGGTGGACTCAGGATTATAGAACAACAGCATTCTTCTCTGCTTAACGCAGGTCCTTCAAAAGTTTCGCCTTTATTGATACCAATGCTTATTCCGGATATGGCGGCAGGACAGGTGGCGATAACTTTTGGATTGAAAGGACCTAATTTTGCCACAGTCAGTGCCTGCGCTTCCGGCGCACATGCGATATCTGTTGCATGTGAACTTGTTCGCACAGGCAAGATGGATGTTGTAATTACGGGTGGGACAGAATCATGCATAACGCCTCTTGGACTTGCCGGATTCTGTTCAATGAAAGCATTGTCAGAAAGAAATGACGAACCAGAGAAAGCAAGTCGTCCCTTTGACGCGAACAGGGATGGATTTGTAATGGGGGAGGGTAGCGGTATTGTTGTTATGGAAAGTCTGGAACATGCAATGGCAAGGGGAGCCCGTATTTATGCAAAAATGGCAGGATACGGTATGAGCTGTGATGCTTACCATATAACCGCACCTGATCCGTCAGGTACAGGTCCTTTTCTCTGCATGAAATTCGCACTTGAAGATGCCGGTATACTGCCAGAACAGGTGAAATATATTAATGCGCATGGAACATCCACCCAACTGAATGATAGAAGTGAAACCCTTGCCATAAAAAAGGTTCTGGGAGAACATGCGTACAGGGTTCCGATCAGTTCAAACAAGTCAATGTTAGGTCATCTTCTTGGCGCTACTGGTGCTGTTGAATTTATCAACACAATACTTACAATGTATTATGGTATTGTTCCTCCAACCATAAATTATGAAGTGCCAGATCCTGAATGTGACCTTGACTATGTTCCGAATGTTGCAAGGAAATGTGATATTGAATATTCACTGTCAAATTCATTTGGTTTCGGAGGACACAATATCTGTCTCTGTGTTCAAAAATATAAAAAGGATTGATAAATGGATTATCTTTTAACAGAAGAACAAAAAATGATTCAATCTTTGGCCCGTGAGATTGCTGAAGAAAAGATAAAACCCAAAAGGGCATATTACGATGAAACAGAAGAATTTCCCTGGGAAATTGTGAAAATACTTGCTCAGTCTGATCTTTTCGGGATTTACATTGAGGAAAAATACGGCGGAATGGGTTTTGGAATTTTTGAGTTATGTCTTGCCATAGAGGAACTGAGCAGAGTTTGCGGTGGTATTTCTCTTTCACTTGCGGCTTCTGCGTTAGGTACTTTCCCCATAGTGTTATTTGGAAATGAAAACCAGAAACAGAAGTATCTCCATCCACTTGCGAAAGGCGAAAAAATTGCTGCTTTTGGCTTAACCGAACCAGAAGCAGGAAGTGACGCCGGTTCTATAAGAACTCAGGCAAGAAAACAGGGCGACTATTATATTTTAAATGGAACGAAACAATGGATTACGAATGGAGGAGAGGCTGAAATTTATACGGTTATTGCGATAACAGATCCAAAGAAAGGGGCCAGAGGCGCATCTGCTTTTATAGTTGAAAAAGGTATGGATGGTTTCACTTTTGGGAAAAAGGAAAAGAAACTTGGAATAAGGGCATCAGCGACAAGAGAACTCATATTTACTGATTGCAGGGTACCTGTTGAAAATCTTCTCGGCAAAGAGGGTATGGGTTTTATTGTAGCGATGAAAACCTTTGATGCAACAAGACCTGGCGTTGCGGCGCAGGCTCTCGGAATAGCGCAGGGTGCTTTTGAAGCGGCGCTTGAATATGCTCATAAAAGATATCAATTTGGTCAGCCAATATCATCCTTCCAGGCAGTTCAGCATATGTTTGCAGATATGGCAACTCAAATTGAAGCAGCGCGTGCTCTTACATACGCAACAGCAAGAATGATAGATTGCGGAAAATCTTCAGGTTCTAAAGAATCAGCGATGGCGAAATTGCTTGCTTCTGATGTTGCCATGAAGGTTACAGTGGATGCTGTTCAGATTTTCGGCGGTTATGGATACATGCGGGACTATCCTGTAGAGAAAATGATGAGAGATGCAAAAATAACTCAGATCTATGAAGGTACAAATCAGATACAGAGGAATGTTATTGCTCTTGAATTGATCAGGGAACTTTCTCGCAGGAAAATATGAAGTGAAATTTGTATTTGACAAAGACGCCACTGAGAGACTTGATAAGTTTCTGGCAGAAAACCTTACCGGTGTTTCAAGAGAGTTTTGCAAAAAATTGATAGAAAATCATTATGTCTCAGTAAATCAAAATTTCGTTACAGTTCCTTCCTGCAGACTTCAAAAGGGCGATGTGATTGAAATACAGGGAACTTTTGAAAAACCATCCATTAAGCTTGCGCCCGAAAAGGGAAATCTGGAAATTCTCTATGAGGACAGGCATATAATAGTTGTTAACAAGCCAGCAGGTATAATGACGCACCCTGTTTCAGGACAAACCAGGGGAACCCTTTTGAACCTCGTACTCGGGCATACAAAGGTTTCTTCAACAGGACTGCCGCTGAGACCCGGCGTTGTACATCGTCTTGATAGGGATACCTCCGGATGTATCATTTTTGCAAAGACAGATTCTGCTCATCTTGATATCGTGAATCAGTTCAGGGACAGACTTGTGAAGAAGGTTTACAGAACAGTTGTTGAGGGTTTTTTCCCTGATGGGATGGATGAAATTTCACTGCCTCTTTACAGCACAAGAAATGATCTGACAAAAGTTTCTGTAAGATTTTCTGGTAAAAAATCAATTACGAAGTTCAGAATACTTAAAAAAGCAGGAAATACCACATATCTTGAAGTTATGCCTGTTACAGGCAGGACACATCAAATCAGGGTGAGTCTTTCATTTTTAGGTCATCCAGTACTTGGAGACAAAAAATACGGTAGACAGAGTATTCTTATTGGCAGACAGGCGCTTCATGCTTTTTCCATTTCGTTTTTACACCCTGAAACAAAAAGATTGCTTCATTTTACTGCAGGGATGCCTGAAGATTTTATTGATTTATTGAAGAAACTTGGAATGGAGGATGCAATTTAATTGACCCTGGAATCGCACTTGTTTATAATGGATAAAATGGAGATTTTTAACATCGCAACCAGTTTTTCACAATGAAAGAATACAAACTCAAGCAGTCCTGTCGTTTTTTCTTACCTGATAGACCATGCGTTTTTCATAAGAACGAAGGATTAATGTGCGAAAATTGCGACAGATATGAGCGTGCGGATTTCAAAATTCTAATAATCAAGCTTGGAGCTTTAGGGGATGTGTTGAGGACCACTGCACTGTGTGAACCGCTGAAATCATTATATCCGGAGAGTAAAATCTTCTGGATTGCAGACGATAATGTTGTGGGGGTACTTCAGGGTAATAGTTTTGTTGACAGAGTTATCCATAAATCCCGTGCTCTGGCTTTTATTTCGCATATTGGGTTCGATTTAGCTATAAACCTTGATTTAGATGACGATGCTTTAATCCTTGCAGGACTTGCGAAAGCAAAGAAGAAAAAGGGATTCTGGTTTGATTCAGATGGTCTTGTTTGCTGTTCTTCTCATTCAGCACAACAGTATTTATTGTTGAGTCATGATGATAAATTGAAGAAGGAAAATAAAAAAACATACCAGGCATTTATCGCGGAAATAGCTGAAGTGCCTTATTATGGGAAAATAATAGTGCCAATTTCTGATGCTTCAAGAAAAAATGCAAAATCTTTCTTCGAAAGGAATAATCTTATGGGGAAAAAGGTGCTTGGTGCAGTTGTTGGCACAGGAAATAGATGGATTACAAAAAGATGGCCTGAGAAACATTTCATAAAACTTTTTTCATTGCTTGATGATTTTGAAATTGTAGTTTTTGGGGGTAGCGAAGAGAAGGATCTGTTAAGATTGATTGTTGAGAAAAGTGAAAGAAAACTGATAAACGCCGGGCATTCAAATTCAATAGACTATTTTTTTGGATTGCTTGATCTCTGCGATGTCATCGTTTGTTGTGATACCTTTGCACTCCATGCTTCGGCCGGGCTCGGTAAAAAAACCGTTGCTTTATTCGGTCCAACTTCTGCTGATGAAATTGAAATTTATGGTGCTGGAGAAAAAATTATCAGTGATGTTTCCTGTGCGTGCTGTTATAATAGAGTTTGTTCAATCACTCCAAATTGTATGGAACTCATCACTCCAGAAACAGTTGCAAAATCCATCAGGAGATTAGCCGGTGGGAAATAAGAAAGTAGCGGTGATAATACCAACATATAACGAAAAAGATAATATTGTTCCACTTGTAAAACATATAATAAACTTACCACTTGATATACATGTGATAGTTGTTGACGACAATTCTCCTGACGGAACGGGTTATATTGCAATGAAACACTTTCAGGATGATCCCCGTGTGGATGTTTTTATTCGAAAAGATAGGAAAGGAAGGGGATATGCTGGAAGATTCGGATATAAAATTGCAATTGAAAAAAAATATGACATCATAGGCGAAATGGATGGGGATTTTTCTCATTCCCCGGAATTTATTCCGGATCTTTTGAGTTGTCTTGAAAATGCTGATGTGGCTTCAGGATCAAGATTTCTTTCAGGTGGGAAAAGTTTAAGACAGGATATAATACGAGAAATCATCACGCGTTGCGCAAGGATTTACCTGCGGTGTGTTCTGGGTATCAGACTTACTGATCCAACCTCTGGTTTCAGATTTTTCAGGTTATCCACACTTTCAGAAATATATCCTGCATTAAAGGCGAAAGATGCTTTTATCGTTGCAGAAGTTTTTTACCATATTTTCAGAAAAAATTTCAGGGTAAAGGAGTTTCCCATTGTTTTTCATAAAAGAAAATATGGAAGCTCAAAGTTAAAATTTTTCACACTTCTAACCTATCTTTACAGGGTAATATTACTGAGAACAGGTTTTTTTAATGGATGAAAGAAAATATACAAACTATCTATTTTTGATTTTCGGCGTTTCTTTTTTAATCAGACTTTTCATAGCATCCTTTTACGGGTTAACCGGTGATGAGGCTCATTATTATCAGTATGCTGTTCATCCCTCATTTTCATATTTTGACCATCCACCGCTTGTTGGTTATGTTGTCTGGCCTTTTTTGAAAATACTGGGTAATACGCCACTCGCTGTCAGAATGCCTGCTCTTATTTCTTCTTCAATCTGTTTCTGGTTATTATTTACAATGGGAAGAAATGTTTATTCCGCTTCCTGCGGGTTCTGGGCAGCAGTTATTTTCTGTCTGACTCCTCTTTTTTCTGTTCTCGGTGGAATTATGACTGTTCCGGATACGATTCTTTCAGTTTTCTGGTTGTTATCAATAATGACGCTATGGAAAATTCGTTTCACCGGTACAAACAGTTTATGGTATCTCCTTGGTTTTCTGGTTGGATTGTCATTACTTACAAAATATACCGGTTTCTTTTTATATCTGTCAATTTTTATTTTTGTCATAGCTGACAAACATATGCGAAGCCATCTTAAGAAAAAATATTTATACTGTGGATTTTTTATCAGCCTGCTTGTTTTCAGCCCTGTCTTAATCTGGAATTATAACAATCACTGGGCTTCTTTTGCTTTTCAATTCAGTCACGGATTGGGTGAAAAAAATTTTTTTAATCCGGGTATTTTTATTCAAAATTCAGTCGCGCAGATGGCTGTAATATCACCTTTTATCTGGATATTGCTGGCTCTGGTTTTTATTAATTCTGCAAGGAGATTTTTTTCTCTATCAGATAACTTTGAAAAACTCCTTTTTATCTTTGCCTTTCCTGTTTTTGCTGTATTTGGTTATGCTTCTCTATCAAATGAAATTCTTCCACACTGGCCAGCTCCTGGATATCTCACACTTATCATACCCGGTGCAAACTTTCTTTTAAAATGTGGCGAAAACTCCAATAGAATCAGGAGATTTTTCAGGCATATTGTTCTGTATACAGGTGCTTTATTTACTTCTTTGATTCCTGTTCAGGTCGTTTTTCACTGTTTGCCATTGCCTTCTGAAATTGATCCGACAGGTGACCTTTATGGATGGGATAAGGCCGCTTATCTTGCAGAATATTTTCGTGAAGAAAACAGAACTGATACTTTTTTGTTTACTCATAAATTTTATCTTGCCAGCCAGATGGCATTTTATCTTCCAGCTCATACCGCACAAAGTCATCTTTATTGCCTGAGTAAAAGAGTGGATCAATATGACTTCTGGCAAAGAAATAAAAATTTAAGAAAAACCCTTTATGGAAAAACAGGAATTTTTTTTACTGATGAACACTTCAGGGATTCACCTGATAAGATTTATAAATTTGGAAAGATAGAAAAACCGATAACACTTGAAATATATTACAGAAATAAGAAGGTAAAAACTTTTTATTTTTATAAATGTGTGGATTTCAAGACTTATGAAACAGACAGATCCGTTTTTAACTCTGCTGAATTCTATGAAAGAAATTTCTGGAGAGATTTGATTTCTGTTGATAACCGGGCTTTTCTTGCTGTTAACAGGATAAGTGCAGAACATAAATTTTTTGCAATTTTATTGTTCAATACAGGGTATCTTGGTTCAACCGAAGTAGCTGTTTTGGTGGTGTCCCTGATTCTTTTTTTTTCAAGGAGAAAGGATTTTCTGAAATATACGGGTATGTTCATAATTATTATTATTGTTGGCGCAATACTTGTCCATATTTTGAAAGAGATTTGCCCTTCGCCCAGACCTGTTGCTTATTTTGGTGAGAAAATGAATATTAATATCACAGGACCTGTTTTGAAATCGGGTTCCTTTCCGTCAGGACACTCGCAAACGGCTTTTTCAACTGCTGCTTTCTTAGGCTGGCTTTTTCCTGTGTTAAAAGTACCTTTTTATCTTATTGCAATCGCAGTTGCTTTTTCCAGGGTTTCTTCAGGAGTACACTTCTTCAGGGATATTCTTGTCGGTTCGGCCATCGGTTTTATTGCTTTCTGGATTGTTTTGAAAGTCCACACTTTTGTTTTTTCTGTCAGATCCAGGAGGGAACAGAAAGAAAATAAAATTTGACAAGATAATGTTGATAATCTAGAATATTTATCTACATTATATGGTTTATTGTTTTCTCCTCAAAATTTATGGTAAGAATAATTAAGCGGGATTAACTCAGCGGTAGAGTGCGACCTTGCCAAGGTCGAAGTCACGGGTTCAAATCCCGTATCCCGCTCTAATAGATAAGATTTGACGTTTTGTTTTATATTGTGTAAAATAATAACTCTTGACACTGCGTCGGGACAATTTCAGATTCAGATGAGCTCAGGCTGCTGTGGCTCAGGGGTAGAGCACGTCCTTGGTAAGGACGGGGTCATGGGTTCGATTCCCATCAGCAGCTTGGCAGCCAGAAAATTGTGCGTTATCTATTTTTTTCTGTAACCAGGGGGTAAGGCAATGGCAAAGGAGAAATTTGTAAGGAGCAAGCCACATGTAAACATAGGAACGATAGGACATGTAGATCATGGGAAGACGACATTGAGCAGTGCTATAACGTTG
>Ga0116202_10002489_pt1 | contig 11030 bp, 12 predicted proteins | sample LakKivw325mmetaG_FD_94479 | JGI IMG/M metagenome (GOLD analysis project Ga0116202, IMG submission 94479) | Anoxic lake water microbial communities from Lake Kivu, Rwanda to study Microbial Dark Matter (Phase II) - Lake Kivu water 325m metaG | ecosystem: Environmental > Aquatic > Freshwater >... | reverse complement strand
GAGGAAAATAAAATCTCCCCCAGCCCCTCCTTACAAAAGAGGGGAGTAAAAGGAAGCTTCCCCCTTTTCTAAAGGGGGATTAAGGGGGATTTTTGAAGAAAAAAGTGGCGGTGTAGGGATTTGGCGGCTTCGCCTCCCACTACGGCTCAGCTCGGCCCTCCGCACAGGTCCTCGCTTACTCGGACCTATACGTCTTCGCTCCATTCAAATCCCTTTTTGGGAAAAAAAGTGGCGGTGTAGGGATTTGAACCCCAGACGTATCGGGTATGAGCCGACTGCTCTGCCACTGAGCTACACCGCCATTTCAAGATATTTTGCAAGCTGTATAAAAGCTTTTGCCCTGTGGCTGATTCTATTTTTTTCTTCTGGAGACAGTTGTGCCAGTGTTTTTCCGTTATTCAGAAGCCGGAAAACAGGATCGTATCCAAAGCCGCCTGTTCCTGCTGGTTCTTTAGTTATCCTGCCGTACAATCTGCCTTCAAAGAATTCAGGGTTCCTGCCTTTTCTGATAAGAACAGCCACACAGATAAAATAGGCGTTTCTTTCTTCACCCTTCAGCAACTGCATATATTTTAACAGTTTTTCTATATTTTTCCCATCATCTGCATCCGGACCTGCGAACCTTGATGATAAGATTCCTGGTAAACCATCAAGAGCAGGGACCACAAGGCCAGAGTCTTCAGCAACAACAGGGATATCTTTATAAATCTCTGAAACAAAGGATGCCTTGATCAATGCGTTTTCATGAAAACTTGTTCCTGTTTCTTCAGGAAGCTTTTTTATTTCAGGCAATACAATCTGACAGTTGAAATCCCTCAAAATTTCCTGTATTTCTTTTGCCTTGGAAGAGTTTTTAGTAGCCAGACAGAATTTGAAGCTCATTTTTCAGAAACTCTTTTTCAATCCGAATAATCTGCTGGATACCCTTTCCTGCCAGTCCAATAAGTTGATTGAGTTGATTATAGGAAAAGGTCATGCCCTCAGCAGAGCCCTGAATTTCAACAAATTCACCTTTACTGTTCATAACAACATTGAAATCAACCTGTGCCATTGAATCTTCTGAGTAGTTAAGATCAAGGTAATTATTGCCATTAACCAATCCAACACTCACCGCGCCAATGCAGTCTTTTATCACAGGCAGAGTGATAAGATTTCTTTTTTTCATCTGAACCAGTCCATCAACAAGAGCACAGAATGCTCCATTTATGGAAGCTGTGCGGGTGCCCCCGTCTGCCTGAATAACATCGCAATCAACCACAAGCGTTCTTTCTCCGAGATGCCTCAGATTAATCGCTGCTCTTAAAGACCTTCCGATTATTCGCCTTATTTCCTGACTTCTTCCGGATTGACTGCTTGTTCTCTGATTTCTTTCCGGTGTTGAAACAGGAAGCATTCCATATTCAGCAGTTATCCAGCCATTACCTGTGCCCTGCAGAAAAGGAGGAACTTTATCTTCAAGAGTAACACAGCACAGTACCCTGGTTTCACCCATCTCAATAATAGCTGAACCGATTGCATACTTACTTATGTTTCTTGTAATCCTGATGGGTCTTAACTCATCAGATTTTCTTCCATCTTTTCTTATTTCCATAGGATAACTCCGTATTTATTTTCCCATACATTATACCAGATAAATCCGTCTGACATAAAAAAATGGAAGAAAGTTTGAAAATAATCAGAAAATAGAATTAAATAATTCTGAGATGGAAATAACCCCGAAGTTTATCGCTGATGGGATGCTTGGAAGTCTTGCAAGATGGTTGAGACTTGCTGGATTTGATACTGAATACTTTTCAGGAAAGGATAAATATTTCCTCGCCTACAAAGCAAGGAATGAAAAAAGACTGGTTCTCACAAGAGACAGAAAATTTTTTGAAAATAACAGGACCATTTCGGTTTTTATCGAGGCAGAGGATTTAAGAGCCCAGTTGAAGGAAGTCAGGAATAAATTGAAGCTGGAACTGGTAAATGAAAAACTGTTTACTATCTGCAGTTTATGTAATCTGCCACTTGAGGAAAAAAAGGTTGAGGAGGTTATAGGTCTTGTTCCTGAATATGTTGCCAAAACACAGAAACATTTTTCACAATGTAAAAAATGCGGTAAAATTTACTGGCAGGGAACACACTGGGAAAGAATGCTTAACTTTATAAAAACAATAAACCATGAAGATTAAAATTATCAGCGCAATCCTTTTACTGTGTGTAACTTTCCTCTGTTTATCTCAGGAAAATTTGAAGGAAGCCCTTTTCTATGAAAAGGCAGACCATCAATCAGTGAAATGCAATTTATGTCCAAAAAACTGTCTTATTCCTGAGGGAAAATATGGGTTTTGTCGTGCAAGAAAAAATGTTCGTGGGGCTCTTTACGCAATGGGTTATGGAAGGCCGTGTTCTGTTGCGATAGACCCGATGGAAAAAAAGCCTCTTTTCCACTATCTCCCGGGTTCAAGAACATTTTCAATTGCTTCTGCCGGTTGCAGTTTGAGGTGTCTATTCTGCCAGAACTGGCAGATTTCCCAGTGTTCACCGGAACAAACGACAAATTATAACCTTACACCTGAAGATGTGGTTAAACTTGCAAAGGAAAAAAACTGTCCTGTTATCGCCTATACTTACTCAGAGCCTGTGAATTTTTATGAATATATGTTTGATACTGCAAAAATTGCGCGTGAAAACGGTATAAAAAACATTATGCACACAGCAGGTTATATCAACAAAGAACCCCTTGAAAAACTTCTGCCTTATATTGATGCTGCAAATGTTGACCTGAAAGGTTTTTCTCCGGATTACTATAAAAATGTCTGTGGAGCAAACCTTGATGATGTTTTGCGGACATTGCAGATAATGAAGAAACATAAAATCTGGATTGAGATAACAACCCTCATTGTTCCAGGATATAATGATTCTCCCGAAGAACTGAGAAAATTATGTAACTGGATAAAAATAAATCTCGGACCTGAAACACCATTGCATTTCAGCAGGTTTTATCCTGTTTATAAACTTGCTCATCTTACGGCAACACCCTATAAAACCCTTGAGAATGCATATGAGATAGCACGGCAATGCGGCTTGAAATATGTTTATATAGGAAATGTTTATGATAATCCCTGTGAGGATACACTGTGTCCTGGTTGTGGTAAAATTGTTATTGATAGAAAGGGGTTTGAGGTCGTACAGAATCATATAAGGAACAAAAAATGCAAATACTGCGGTACAAAAATTGCCGGTATCTGGCACTGAAAATAATTTTTTGTATTGCTATTGAAACATCAATGGCTTTCTCTTTAACAATCAGAAATCCGCAGTTTTCTGGTTCTTTCTATCCTTCCGAGCAAAAACAGTTAAAGGCTCAGGTGATGAGTTTTTTGAACCAGAAAAAAGTTATAAATGAAAGTTTACCTCCTTTTGCGCTGATTGTTCCCCACGCAGGCTATGTCTATTCAGGGAAAACCGCAGGGTTTGCATATTCATTGCTGAAGGAACGCAAAATCGACACTGTATTTTTAATTGGCAGAAGCCACCGCGCAAATTTTCTCGGCATCATTACTGATGATAGAGACTGCTGGCGAAGTCCTCTTGGAGATGTTGCTGTTGATAAAGTGCTTGTTTCTGAGATTGTTGTGAAACCGGGATTTCGCGTTGATTACAGGATTTTGGACCTTGAACACTCTCTTGAGGTTCAGATTCCTTTTCTCCAGTGCGCCATAAAGGGTGATTTCAAAATTGTTCCCATTCTGGTTGGCTGTGAGAATCAAAATGAACTGGATATTTATGCTGATTATCTTGCGCCTTTTGTAAAAAACAGAAAAAACTCAATCATTGTTATAAGCACGGACCTATCTCATTACCATCCTGATAAAGTTGCCAGAAATAAAGACTTGCAGCTTGTTAAAATACTTGAATCAGGCGATATCTCGGTTTTCTTTCAAAAAGTAAAAGAAGGGGAAATTGAAGCGTGCGGAGCCAGTGGAGTTTATCTCGGTTTGAAAATTCTCTCAAAGATTTCATCGATGAAAATTAAATCTATCGATTATTCCAATTCAGGCGATACAACAGGAGATAAAAATCAGGTTGTTGGATATGCGGCGCTGGCAGTATACCCTTTAAAAACAAAAATTTCAGATACAAAGGAGAAAAAAATGCTGAATAAATCCCAGAGAGAGACATTACTGAAAATCGCGAGAGAAACTCTTTTGTATCATCTGGCAGGGAAAAAACTTCCTGAACTGAAGATAAAGGATCCTGTACTTCTTGAAAAAAGGGGAGTTTTTGTCACTCTGAAGAAAAAAGACCAGTTGCGAGGTTGCATCGGAACAATCCTTCCTCAGAGGGAGCTCGCTTTTGCTGTCAGGGAAATGGCGATTGAGTCTGCAACAGGCGATCCAAGATTTCCTTCAGTGACAGCTGATGAATTGAAAGAAATAGAGATTGAAATCTCAGTTTTAACTGTTCCCGTTAAGGTTTCTTCTGCGGATGAAATAGTTTTGGGACGGGATGGGGTTATTGTAAAAAAGGGCTGGAGGCAGGGAGTTTTTCTTCCACAGGTTGCAGATGAAACCGGATGGACAAAGGAACAATTTCTTTCCGCTCTGTGCTCACATAAAGCAGGTCTTGAACCCGATGCCTGGAAAAAACCTGATACAGAGCTCTACATCTTTCAGGCAGAGGTTTTTTCGGAGAGACATCTGTGAGCTTGAAGATTTTGCTGAATCTTTTTTTCAGCGGCGTAATTCTCGGTGGTTCTGTTTGCACTTTATGGTGTGGATGGGTTTTTCTGCCTTTTGTTTTTGAAAAAGAAACAAATATAAAAAAATCGCTCGGGAAGTTTTTTCTTTTTCATTCAGGAAAGATTGTTTCGTATACCATTGCAGGTGGACTCGTTGGTTATTCAGCCAGTTTCGTTTCAAATTTTAAAAATAGCAGTATTTCTATCTTATCTGCGGCATTATTTTTTCTTGCTCTGGGCATTTTGAATTTTTTTGTTCCGGAATCATTCAGAGTAAAAATGAAAAAAAGATTTGTGTGTTTTTCCGGCTTTCTGGTTGCTTTTATTCCATGCAGCGCTTTTATAAGTGTGCTTGTATATATTGCTTATGTCGCCTCTGATTTCCTGCAGGGTGCTATTTCGGGTTTTGTTTTTGGTCTTGGAAATCTTATCAATCCATTGATAATAATTTCAATGCTTGCACTACCAATTTCAAGAAAATTTGAAAAAATCTTAAAAAACACCAGGATCTTTAAGTTTGCGACAGGTTCCATTTTTATTTTCTGGTCAGGAACTCTTTTCTGGAGGGTTTTTCAGTGAAAGATAGAATAGTTGTGCATGTGTGCTGTGGAATATGTGCCATCAAAACAATTGAGTTTATTAAAAATGATTTTGAACCGATTGGATACTGGTACAATCCGAATATCCATCCGTATAATGAGTATAAACTGCGACTCCAGACAGCAGGTTATGTTTTTCAAAGACTGAAAACACCCATTGAATGGGATTTTCAGTACAACATAATTGATTGGTTCACAAAAACATTGCCTGTTGCCCATGATAAAAGCAAAAGATGCTCTACATGTTATGAAATGCGACTTGAAAAAACAGCCTTATTTTCTCGTAATCTCGGAATAAAAATTTTCACCACCACCATGTTTTCCAGCATCCATCAGGATTTAGAACTGATAAAAGAGAAAGGGAAGATCTTGGCAGCCAGATACAATCTTGAATTTTTACCGCTTGATTTGAAACAATTCTATCAGGAAGGAAAAAGCATCGCAAAAAAGTGGCATCTTTACAGCCAGAGATACTGCGGATGTTTTTTCAGTGAACTTGAAAGAGAAGGAATTATCAATGAGGATATTAAAAGAAGGTGATATCGTTTGTCTGATGTCAGAAGAAGGCAAAAAATGGTTTGTGAAACTTGAAAATAAAAAATTCAGCACACACGAAGGAATTATTGATTTAAGTCAAATCGAAGGTAAAAAGCCCGGTGGTTTTGTTTACACAAACATAAATCAGAAACTTTATTTTTTCATTCCCTCCCTTGAAGAAATCATTCTTCATTATGTTAAAAGAAGCACGCAGATTATCTATCCAAAGGATGCAGGATATTTAATTCTGAAACTTGGCATAAAAGAAGGGATGAGGATTCTTGAGGTTGGGACAGGTTCTGGAGCAATGACATTATTGCTTGCGCATTATGTCGGAGAAACAGGCAGAGTTTTCACTTACGAGCGGAGAGAGGAATTTTCAAAGAAAGCAAAGGAACTTTTACAGGATTTTGGCCTTGAAAAAAGGGTTAGTTTTTTTACAGAAGATATTGAAGATGGCATAAGAGAAAAGGATTTTGATGCTACAATAATTGATGTGAGGGAGCCGGAGAAATACCTGATAAAGATTGTTGATTGCCTCTGCGCAGGCTCATCCATTGGAATAGTTGTTCCCACAGCAAACCAGGTTTCAGCAGTTATTTGCAGTTTTGAAAATCTTCCAGTTGCTGATATTGAAATATGCGAGATACTTTTCAGAAAATACAAGGTTAATCCTGACAGATTGAGGCCTTATGATGTTATGGTCGGACACACCGCTTATCTTATTACCGGAAAAAAGATCGTGGTATAATTAGGATGTCAAAACACGGGCACCGATGAAAAAAATTTTAATTGGAATGTACGTGATAAAAATTCTTCGAAAGGCTATAGGTCTTGATTAAGGAGGAAAAGATGCCGAAAAATGAAAAATGGGTTGAGATTGGTCTGGAAATGCTTTCTGAGGAATTTGGCGAAGAGAGAGTAAAAAAGGCGATAGATGCGGTAAAAAGATTTCAAATTGAAATTCCTGGATGGGCTCTTGGAACATTTGGAGGGGGAAGGTTTGGCGGCTATATCTATCCAGGTGCGGCAAGAAACATAGAGGAAAAACTTGATGATGCTGCTTTTATTAACAGTCTGACAGGTGTCACAAAAAGATTTGCAACTCATATGCTCTGGGATTTTTCAACTGATGGCATGGTTGCTGATTATAAGATTGCTGAGAAGGTTGCAAAAGAGGCAAAGGATAGAGGCGTTGAACTTGGTGCGGTAAATCCAACATATTTTCTTACAGGTTCTCATATGGGAAGTTTTACATCTCCTGACAGGAAAACTCAGGAAAGATATATTGAACAAACGATTCTGGCAGGAAAAATTGCAAAGGATTTTTGCAATCGCGTGGTTACTCTGTGGTTTCCTGATGGTTCAATGTATCCGGGTCAGATAGACCTAAAAAAAGCATATGAAAGGATGAAAGATTGTCTGCTTGAATCATATTCAAAGATGCCGAAGGGTATTGTGATTCTGATAGAATATAAGGTTTTTGAGCCAGGCACCTACAGTACGACAATTCCTGACTGGGGAACATCTTTTGCACTCGCAAAGAGTTTAGGAGAAAATGCAGGAGTCCTTGTTGACCTCGGTCATCACCACCACGGCACAAACATTGAGCAGATTGTGGCTATGATTATCGCAGAAGGTATGAAAGGTGGATTTCATTTCAATACAAGGTATGCTGCTGATGACGACCATTCAGTTGAACCAAATCCTGAGATGGCAAGGATTTTTTATGAACTTGTAAAAGGAGATGTGGTTGTAAACACTGATAATGATAAAAACTGGGCATATATGATAGACCAGTGCGGCGGAAGGGAAAACAGGATTATGGCGCTACTGCATTCAGTTGATTCCCTGCAGCTTTCTCTTGCAAAAGCAATGCTTGTACAGACAGAAAAAATCTGCCGGCACCAGGATGCCGATGAAATACTTTCTGCCAACAGGTTATTCAATGACGCCATAATAAATGCCGATGTGCGACCGGTTGTTGCAAAGGCAAGGATTGAACTTGGAGTACCTGCTGATCCGGTTGAAGCATTTATTCAGAGTGGATACCAGGAAAAGATAGAAAAACAGAGAGCATAACTGAAATAGTTCTGCGCTATTATTTCGATAAATTCAGATTATAATCAGGGACTTGACAAAGATTCAGATATGGTTTTAGATATAGGTGGTAGAAAATGGGAGAAAATGGTGTTTATTGGAGAATACGGGTGTAAGATTGATGATAAAGGAAGGGTTGTAATACCATCAAGACTCAGAAAATGTTTATTTCAGTATAATGTGAAAAGTGTGTTCATAACAAAAGGTCTTGAGAACTGTCTTTTTGTGTTTCCAGAAAATATGTGGACTGCACAGACAGAAAAACTGAAAACTCTTCCATTTACAAAAGGTGATCCAAGAGCATTCACAAGATTATTTTTTTCCGGAGCGTTTGAATCTAAAATTGACAGACAGGGCAGAATTGCGCTTCCGCAGAATCTTGGTGTTTACGCTGGACTTGTTGAAAATGTTGTAATTATTGGTGTTGGTGATCGTCTCGAAATCTGGTCAGAGGAAAACTGGAACGCATATTCTAAAAGGGCACAGGAATCATACGCAAAAATTGCAGAATCTCTGATGAACAGTTGAGAGAACATGAGCCTGTGATGGTTGAGGAAATTATAAATTTTCTTAACCCTCAGCCAGGTTATGTTTATATAGACGCCACATGCGGAACAGGACATCACTCGCGAGCGATACTTGAATATACAAACAAAGGCTGTACCATGATTTGTGTGGACAAGGATCCTCGTGCAATTATGAGAGCACAAAAATATCTTGCAGATTTTTCTGGCAGTGTAATCTTTATAAATGATGGTTTTGAGAATATTGAAAGAATAATGCAGGAGACTGGAATAAAAAAAGCAAATGGCATTCTGTTTGATCTTGGATTTTCCTCCGAGCAGATTTCAGACCCCGAAGCTGGATTTGGTTTCAGGCAGGATGGTCCACTTGATATGAGGTTTGACAGAAACTATGGAATCAGTGCTTATGATGTTGTAAACAGATTTTCAAAAGAACAGTTAAGAAGAATTTTATTCACCTTTGGTGAAATTAAAGAGGCAGAAAGGATTGCGCGACTCATATGCGATGAAAGAAAGAAAAAATTTTTTGAAACAACGAGAGAACTTGCTGATTTTCTGGCTAAAAATATAAGAAAAAGAACAGGTATTCATCCTGCGACAAGAGTGTTTCAGGCTATAAGAATTTTTGTGAACAGAGAACTTGAAAATCTGGAGACAGCTCTTAAAGGAGCACTGAATATTCTTGCTTCAGGTGCAAGAATCATTGTGATTTCCTATCATTCTCTCGAGGACAGGATTGTAAAAAATTTTTTTAAATCAGAAAAAAGAATAAATGTGCTTACAAAGAAACCTGTTGTGCCGGGTAAAATTGAAAAAACCATGAATCCGAGTGCCAGAAGTGCCAAGATGCGCGTTGGGGAGGTACTGCCTTGAAAACCAGAAGAAGGAAGCCGGACTGGATAACGAATCTTTTTCTTGTGGCGGCTTTTACTTTTTGCTATCTGATAATTTATTGCAAGGCAGTCGCTCTCGGTTACAGGGTCTCTGATCTTGAAAGAACCTGCAAGCAGTTGAAGAACTGGAATCAGTATTATAGAAGTCAGATTTTAAGAGAACTTTCACTTGAAAAGGTGAAGCAGCGAGCAGAAAAGATGAATCTTTCACTTGAAATTCCTGAAACATGGAGAATTATTTCACTTGCGAATTCCGAGACTGAAATTGAAAAAAAGGATAAAAGCGCGCATGCAGAAGAGCTCAGATAGATCTTATAGATTTTCAAGACGGAACAGGCAGGTTGAGATATTTCTCTACCTTGGTTTTTTTGCGCTGATCAGCAGGCTCTTTTATCTGCAGGTCATAGTGTATGAAAAATACTCCACGCTTGCCGGAAAGATTCAGTTTATAGAACAACAGTTACCCGCTCAGAGGGGAACCATTTATGACCGAAATGGCAACATACTTGCAATGGATGTTCCTGCAAGAACTCTTTATGTTGATACCAGGCATATTGATGATAGAGAAAAAACAATGAAAATTCTGGCATCAATATTGAAAATACCTGTAAGTGAAATTGAAAAAAAATTCAGAGAGAAATATCCGAGGATAAAAAGAAAACTTACTGTTGAGGAGTATACGGCTATTGAAAAGGAGAAACTTAAAGGGATTGTTTTCGAAGAGGATTACAAACGTGTTTATCCAAAAGGGAAACTGGCATGTCACATTCTTGGTTTTACAAATGTTGATGGTGTTGGAATCGAAGGGGTGGAGATGCAGTACAATGATATACTCTCCGGCGAAACAGGTCTCATCACAATTCCCAGAGATGGACGGGGAAATGTTTTGAATTCTTTAAGCAGGGTGATTCGATCATCGGTAAAAGGGAAGGATATTTATCTTACAATAGATGAAAGAATTCAGCAGATTGTTGAAGAAGAAATAGAAAAATGCTGGGAGAAAAGTTGTCCAAAAAAAATCAGTGTTATTGCGATGGATCCGAAAACGGGCGAGATCCTTGCGATGGCTAACAAACCGGATTATGATCCTAATGTTCCTTCCAGATTTCCGCCGGAACACAGAAAAAATTACGCTGTTACAGATCTTTTTGAACCGGGTTCAATTTTCAAAATTGTCACGGCAGCAGCGGTTCTTGAAGAAAAAAAGGCAGGACTTGATGAGGTTTTTAACTGTGAGGGAGGCAAATGGTTCATACGAGGTCATATCCTTCATGACGCTCATCCATATGGTCCTCTTGAGTTCCAGCAGATTATCATAAAGTCAAGCAATATCGGCACAGTTAAACTTGCTATGAGAATAGGAGAAGAAACCCTTTATCAATATATTAAGAAATTCGGTTTCGGAGAATTGACTGGCATTGACCTTCCAGGGGAAATACGGGGTATTCTCAGGTCTGTTGAGAGATGGTCTGATTATTCAATTACAGCAATTCCCATAGGTCAGGAGGTCGGAGTGACCTGTCTTCAGGCGATCAGAGCAATATCTGTGTTTGCAAACGGCGGATATCTTGTGAGGCCGCATGTTTTGAAAAAGGTGGAATCATCTGATTCGTCGCTTCTGCATTCTGCTGTTACAGGTGAACCACTTATT
>Ga0116202_10002488_pt1 | contig 11032 bp, 11 predicted proteins | sample LakKivw325mmetaG_FD_94479 | JGI IMG/M metagenome (GOLD analysis project Ga0116202, IMG submission 94479) | Anoxic lake water microbial communities from Lake Kivu, Rwanda to study Microbial Dark Matter (Phase II) - Lake Kivu water 325m metaG | ecosystem: Environmental > Aquatic > Freshwater >... | reverse complement strand
CGGCCGCCTCGACATTCGGGAAGTAGCCCATGCAGGCGAAGATGCCCGGTGGCAGCGGCACCAGACCGATCTGCACTTCGGTGATCACGCCCAGCGTGCCCTCCGAGCCGATGAACAGATCAATGAGACCGGTCGCATCCAGACCAACAAAGTAGCCTGACGCGTCTTTGACGGCAGGTGCCCTATAAGATGGAAGTTGGACTGTGAGGGTCTGTCCGGAGGTCAGTGCGACCTCAAAGCAGCAGTCTGCGTCGGAGATGACTTCGCCGCGCTTGATGTCGAGCACCTCACCGCAGGAAAGGACCACTCTGATTCTCTGCACCCACGCCCTGGTGGGACCATAGTGGAAGGTGCGCCCCCCGGACGAGTTGCACGCTACAGTGCCGCCCAGAAAGGCGGTGGTCTCTGTCGGGTTGGGGGGGTAGAGCAGCCCTTCAGCCGCCAGAATCGGTGCCAGTTCCTGCAGCATTATGGCCGGCGGGGCGACTACGTACGCTTCACCATCATTGAGGAACAATGTATACTTGCCGTCCCCGATGACCCTCTCGCCGGACCCAGGCTTCTCACGCACCGGTGCAGTCAGGTGTTCTGTGGACAGCACTACTCCGCCGAGCGGCACCCGCGAACAGGTCAAGCCGGTGCCGCCGCCGGAGATGCTTACAGGCGTGCCGCTGGCATAGCAATCTCGCAATACGGCCGCCACTTCGGCCTCGGTCTGCGGATAGAAGACCCGTTCAGCCTCGCCCTTGATGGCCGTGGATTCGTCCATCAGGTAGTTCTCAATGACCATGGGATCGCTGGAGCTGCGGATGGACGCCAGCTCCACTTCCTCCGGCCTCATCGCCTGGATTCTATTCATCGCTATCCACTCTTGACATCAATCACGGGCGAACCGTCGCGGGCGTCAAGCCCTCTGACAAACAGCCGCGTCGCCTCGACCTTCACCAATTCGACGCGCGTAACGCCTATGGGATTGGGCCGCATCGGGCTATGAGTTGCGAACACGCCGTGCAGGGGCCTCGACAGGTCCCCGCGCGGGTGCACCTGCAGCACGTTACGGTCCTGCTCGCCCAGCCCGTGCATCCAGTACAGGACAAGCAGATGTTCCTGCTCTTCGATCCGCAAGAGGGCATCGCTGAACGCCGTGTCGGTCTCTATGACCATCACGTCCGGCTCGTCCGTGATGTGCGCGACGCCCACCGGTCGGATACCTATCGCAAGTCCATCTTCAGACATTTGGCTGGACTGCTTCCCCTGCTACTCAAATATCATTGGGCAGGCGTTGCTCGACAGGCAGTAGTGGCGCGAACGGGACGTGCGGCTCCTTCTGGTACCAGTAGGCTGTCGAGCTGTAGTCGTCCGAACGGCAGTTGGCATGGCCATGCTCGATGCTCACACGGATGGACTTGCGGAAGGCAATCGGGTCCATGAGGTGCCAGCGATATACCGTCCATTTCCCTGCCCAGTCCCTATGGTCGCGCTGGAACACCGATGTGCCGTTGTATAGCCCGCGCACGTCCTGCATACCGTACGCGTGAGAGAAGTAGTCTTCGGAACCGGTGCCGTGCAGGCTTGGCGGCCAGGATTCGCCATCAATGAAGATCATGTCGTCGCCCTCTCCCCACCACCCGCCGTGCACATTGTGAATGCTGAGATTACAACCGATGTAAGTACCGTCTCCCTTGGCCTCGACTATCAGGTAGTTGCCCTCATCGGACAGGTTTAGAGTCTCGTTGAGATCCCTGTCGCCCATTGAGATGCCGGGCTCAGCCCACCCGTCGCACGGATTCTCGCGTCGCCACATGGCATGGAAGTAGAGAACATCCTCCAGTGCCTGTGCATGTTTTTCGTAGTCAACGTAGAAGTACAGGTTGCGGCGTTCTTGGCCCTCATTCGTCACCTCGATGCGAGCAGACTTCGCAAACGGCATCGGCAGCCAGCAATTGAAGGCACTGCGATTGCGGTCATCGGGGCCGGACATGCCCATCGCCAGAGACTCCCACTGACGGATGATACCGTGACCGCAGCCGAAAAAGTCGCCCAGGGGTACCTCGACACTCGGATGCTCTTCGTCATCCCAATACATGCGAATGACCATGCGCCGCGTCCAGGCTGGCTCATCGGAGCCGGAGGTCATCCAGATATGGGTTATGCAGCCGGGGCCCTTGATGTCGGCGATGGTCAATGTGGAGCCGGGCTGCGCGTCCCACCAGTCCTGGTTCTCTCCCTCCATCTGATAGCTGCTGGCGCGCCGGTTCGTGTGGTCGCGCGGATAGATGAGGTTCTGCAAGATGTTGCCCGCGTACGAGTGCTGCATCGCAGTTCTCCCCCAGGAGACGTGGTTTCTGCCCGAAGCGCTTATAGCCCGTGGCCCGGCTGTGGAATGCCGAATAGCTCGCGCTTGCGATTCAAATAGTAGAGATAGTCGTCGTAGCTCACGTCCGGCGGCACGCGGTGATCCACATGAGGGATGACGCCGCCCTCTCTCACCAGCGGCACCAGTCTCGCCAGCTCTTCATCTATGGCTTTGCGCCCAAGCGCCAGCGCGCGCTTGTTGACTCCGCCCAGCAGCAGAACACGCTTGCCCCAGCGCTTGCGAATCTCGAACGGATTGCTGCCGGCGGCCACCTCCACCGGGAACATGGTATTCACGCCGCCGTCAAGCCAGCATTCCACAACGTCCATGATATTGCCATCGCAGTCCACATAGAAGATGTCGGCACCGGCCTGCCTCAGGAAGTCGGTAATGTGCCTGTAGCGGGGTGTCATCCACTCGCGGAACATCTTCGGTGAGATGATGCAGCCCTTGTTGAAGCACATGTCCTCCCAGAAGGCTCCGGCGTCAATACGTACCTCGGCCACCGCCCGCTGCAGAACAGTTGTGATGAAATGCACCCAGTACTCCATCATGTCCTGAATCAAGTCAGGGTCATCCATGCACATCATGGAGATGTTCTCGAACCCGATCCAGTCGCGGAATCTGCCAAAGAGGCTGCCCAGGTTGACGATTACAGGCACGTCCGAGGCATTGAGCCGTTTGACGTGCTCATCCCAGTTGTCGGGGTAACGCGCCGGGTCAGCGGGGTCGAGGCGCGGCAGATACTTCTCCTCCCAGTCCGCCCGGCTCTCGATGCCGAAGCGCAAATACCTGGGGATCGTGTCCGTGCCGTTGGTGAACTCCTGCTTCAGGGTACCTTCACCATCGCGCACGATGCGGTACTTGTCAGTCTCCTGGATGACCTCGGTCTTCAATGCCGGCAGCAGGCCGGTATTGACTGGTACGTAGGCACGTGGCGCGAAACGGAAGTAGCGGTCCGCCGCCGAGTTGTCGTTGACCTCCTCCGGCAGGCCCTCGCCGTGCCAGAGTTTGAGCGTGTCATCCCAGTAGCCGAATTCCTCATCCGGAACGTGATCCACTGGCTCGAAGTGGAGCGTCGCCAGCCACCGCTCGCGGTGCGTCATCAATGTTCCCCTTCCTGCGTCGCATGTGGACTGTCCCCGACACGTCAAACGTTGACCGAATCGACCAGTGCCAGGGCGTTGCCATACATCACCTGGGCAACATCATCAGCACCGAGGCCGACACTCTCAGCGGCACGCTTGAACGCCAGGAGTTGCTCGTAAACGTAGAATGTGTACTTCGCCTCGACCTCAGGTGCCTTGCGGTCGGTATTCCACGGATAAGGCTCGGATGTGAAGTTGATGTACCTGTCACCGTCGTACTCGCGGACCCCGCGCATCAAGAGAATGGGCAGATCGCTGCCATACAGCAGTCGCTTTGGGCCGATGAGCCTAAGCGCCAACTCAATGACATCTTGATTCAGGTTTGCCGAGAAGTCGTAGTGCAGGCCCTTGACATCCTGTAGCGCTTCCAGCCCGGGCTTTCCATACGTGACGGTATAGGCACGGCCGATGTGGGCGATGACCAGCTTCATGTTCGGATAGGACGCTGTCATGCGCCTGAGATCGGCTTGTGTACTGGGGGCCCGCAGGCGCTCCAGGCCGGGGATGTGTAGCATCACGATCAGACCCATGTCGTGAGCGAATTGCTGCTGCGCGGGCGGGAAGTAGTCATCAATGCGCGCATCATTGACGTCTGCGATGTGGGTCGCCATGCCCATGTAGGGCTTGAGGCCCAGGAAGCCGCCTTCTCTGACTATCTTCTCGAGCATGTCCGGCGACTGGTACGGGCTCACCACGTAGAGCGCGTCAATCTCGGGGCTCCCGGCCGCCGCTGTGCTGACGTACTCGTTCAGCACCTGCAAGTTGTTCTCCGGATTGGGTGATGTGAAGGCGAGCGTGCGCGTGGTGCGACCAGGGAACAGCTTGTGCTGCACGTCCGTCATGTGCTCGGCGGGGAAATGGCGTGGCACCGCCGAGGGCCAGTTCTCCCTCTTTCTCTTCTCGGATACCGGCGCGCAATGCTGCTCGAGATTCAGGTGCAGGTGGAAGTCGTACACGGCATCGGGCAGGAAAGCGTCGAGGTGTTCCATGAAGAACGGCAGATCAATCTGCTCGTACTTCTCGGGATCGATTCCCATCATTTCATATTCGGCGTCGGCCATCTCACAGCTCCATCGTGTAATAGACAGACCGGGTCAGAGGTTGGAATCCCAGCTTCTCGTAAACCGCTCGCGCCGCGGTGTGACCTTCGTTCAGACCGGTGGTGACCGCCGCGATCCGCATCCCGGCGCTCCGTATCTCCTGTAGCACGCGCCTGACTATCTCGGTGCCGATCCCCTGCCCCCGGAAGTCAGGATGCACGCCGTTATAGCCCACGGTCCCGATGCTGCTTTCTTCGTCCAGTTCCCAGGTACCCCAGCCGACCACCCGGCCATCCGCCTCCGCGACAATGCAGGTGTCGAGCTTCTGGGTGATGGCTCTACGCATCGACTCGGCAACATGGTCCTGCCAGGGCTTTGCCCCGATGATGCCGTGGCGCTCCTCCATCGCCTTCGAGGCGCCCATGTGCCAGATCTCGCGGGCAATGGCGACGATGGGCTCGATGTCCTGCGGCGTGGCGTGGCGGTAGATGACTTGCGTGCTGTCCGTCAAGGTCGCACCTCGCCGGTTCAGGAATGGTGGAAGATGCGCCTGACGACGCCGCCCACGAACGGGCCCCGGACTATAGCGATGGCGGCAGCCAGTTTCAGAAGATCGCCGGGCAAGAAAGGCACAACACCGACGGCCAGCACATGCGCGAGCGGGCCGCCGGTAATCGCCATCAGCCACACACATCCGAAAACGTAGATGACGCCGGTACCTGCCAGACAGGCGAGGATGGCTCCGGCCGTTGATCTCATGGACGAATAGACCCAGCCCACCACGGTAGCTGCGACGACAAAGCCGACGATATAGCCCCCGGAGGGGCCCGCCAGTGCAGTTACACCGCCCACAAACGCAGGCACACCCAGCAAGCCCAACATGACATACTGCACCTGGCTCAATCCACCCCACGTGGCTCCGAGGCACAGGCCCGCCAGCAGCACGACGAACGTCTGCAGCGTGACCGGCACCGGTGTGAAGGGAAGAAACAGCTTTAGGTGAGCCGCTGCCACCATCAATGCCGCGAAGCCGGTGCTTGACAGCAGCAACACAGCTGTAGGCCGCGACGTGGCTCCGGCCCTGTCCAGAATGCCCGTGTCTGCAATAGTACCGGGTGGGATGTCCTTCATATCTCGAGACCCTCCTGCATCACGTGCTGACCATCTTACCAGTGCCGGTGTGCCGCCTGAAATGCGGCACACCGCTGCCCCAACATGATAGTCAGATTCCGCAATGTGCGCAAGTCACCTTCTCTGCTTCGATGGGGTGTACGCGTAGGGGTACGACGATGGGCAAGATGGGTGAGAGCATCGGGCCGCAACGGGTCATGTGGCGCTCTACCGCCCGACGAGATGAGCAAGAACAGTGCCATTGACTTGACAGGAGTGCTACTGCGTCCGTCGCGACAGTCTCTGCTCTTCAGTCAGCAGGCAGCCGTCCTTGCACTCGGGGCGGCACCTCCCGTCGCACGGTTCGACATGGATGGTAACGCTGCTGTCAGGGAAGCGCTCCCGGATTTCCCTGGTCATTACGTCCGTCAGAGCATGGGAGTCCTCGACGGATAAATCGCCGTCAACGATCAGGTGGAATTCCACGAAGCGCATTGGGCCGCTCTTGCGGGTGCGCAGGTTATGGCAGCCCCGGACCGAGGAGCGCGGCCGACAGACATACTCCCGCAGCCATTGGCTCTCCTCGGCGGGCAAGCTCACGTCCATCAGGTCGCGGGCAGCCCCGATCGTGAGCTTCCAGGCTGCCCCTATGATGAGAATGGCCACGGCGATGGCCGCCGCGGGGTCAAGCCAGTGCAGGTTTGCATGGGGGAACAACTTGCCACCGATCAACATGACGCCCAGACTCACCATGACGCCGGCAGATGTGTACACGTCGGTCCGCAGGTGCCAAGCATCTGCCTCCAATGCCACCGAATCCGTCTCTCGGCCCACCTTGAATAACTGGTGGGAGACGATGATGTTCATCAGGGATGCAACGAGCATGACCGCTACGCCCCAGCCGACTGCCTCCAGGGGCTGCGGGTTGCGCAGTCTGCGTGCGGCCTCGTAGATGATCCATCCTGCCGCCAGGAAGATGAGCAGCGCCTCGATGGTGCCGGAGATGTTCTCGATCTTGCCATGGCCGAACGGGTGCTCTCTGTCGGCAGGCTTATGGGAAGTCCTGACGGCGAAGAGTGCAATCAGGGCTGCCACCAGGTCCACACCCGAGTGGATTGCCTCCGAAAGCACCGATACCGAGCCGATGAGCAGCCCGACTGCCAGCTTGCCCACCACGAGCACGGAGTTCGAGACGACCGAAAGCGCCGCAACCGCTGATTTCCGCCTGTTAACGTCCATCCCGATCTGCCTTGTCTGAAGCAAAAAGCCGTGGAACTTTTCGTCCCACGGATCGCATTGCCCGCTGCCCTCTGGAGAGCCCAGCCGCGCCCCAACCAAGTCAGGGCCGCTTGATCATCGTCACAAGCGATTCTACGGGAAAAGGGTACCCATGTCAATGACACCTGGCAGATACGGACGGTCCGATGGATTGCGCCAACCCGACCATCCGGCGGTCGAAAACGCAGCCGGGCACGCGGCTCAGCTCTGCCATTTGTCCCAGGCGCGCAACAGCTCTGGCATCGTCACGAACTCGAAGCCGGCTTCGCCAAGCTCCTGCAGAATCCGCGGCAGGGCGTCGGCGGTATCCTTGTGTCCGGGTCCGTCATGCATCAGAACGATATCGCTGGGATTGGGCGTGTGGATGACGTTCTTCGCAATGACATCAGGGCCAATGGGCCGCGAATCGGCGGAACTAATCGTCCACAGCACTCCCGTGTAGCCGCGCGATAACGCCAGATGGCTGAGATTGCCGTCGGTAATGCCATAGGGAGGGCGGAATAGCCTAGGCTTGCGCCCGACGGCGTCCTCAATGGCGGCTTCAGTTCTGTCAAGTTCCTCCCCTGCCTCTTGAGGTGAGGTCCGCGAGGGGTGTGAGTAACTGTGGTTCCCGATGACGTGCCCCTCGGCCGCCATCTGCTTGAGCAGGTCCGGATGCTGCTTGGCCTGCCTGCCAAGGACGAAGAACGTAGCGTGGGCGTCGTGCTCGGCCAATGCGGCAAGTATCCGGGGAGTCACGACCGCATCCGGACCGTCATCGAAGGTCAGGGCCAGCAGCTTCCTCGGAAAGTAGCGAACTCTCTTGCGGACGAGTTGCCCTGCGTACTGCTGGGGGATGGTCCAGTCGGGCTCCGATGCCGGCTCCGTTCTGGACTGCGGCGCCACCTCACTCGGGGATGGCGCTTTCTCAGATGGGAATGTAGCCGTCGGCGCCTCGACAGATGTTCCCGTGCCCTTTCCGCAGCCGCATAGCGGAAAGAACGCGGAGACCATCAGCAGCAGGCCTATCGTGGATGCTCCCCAGAACGGTATGCGCCATGTGGTGGAGAGCCTGCTCGCTGTCGTCGTCACAATCGGATGGGCCAATCTTCATAGGCTAAGGTGCGTGGTGTACGTCTTGACAGACTCAGAAGATTATAGTGGGAGAGCGGGGCGGTGTAAACGTCCTGCCTTTCCAGGAGCCCTGCGGTGCTACACAGGCACGTAGTACGTGCGGCCCTGCTTCGAGATCGCGGTGATACGGTTTCGGGAAAGGAGCGCCTGGACGTACTTGGTGGCCTCGTTGGGATGGATGCTCAAGCCAACGGCGACATCGTTGACAGTACACGGTCGCCGGCGCAGCAGGTCGAACACGTTTTCAGCGGTCTCCTGATGGGTGCTATCGCCGGCATAGTCCTCGGGCAGCGGCGCGACGATCTCGGCCGATGGGCCCAGGAGCTCTCTGGCCTGCTGGAGCTGCTGCGGAGAGAGTGGCTTCGCATAGGCCTCAGTCGGTGGCCGCACCACTGTGTTAATCTGAACCCGATCCGGTCTGATGACGTCTATTCCGCGCCGGATAGCGGCCAGTTCGTCTTTGCTGTCGTTGACACCGGCCACCAGCATTACCTCAAGCCACATCGCGCCTTCACACTCATCTCTGGCCTGGACAATTCCGGCTACGATATCGTCCATCTGTAGCCCCGGCGTAGGCCTGTTGACACGCTCCAGGCATTCCTGAGTGCCTGCATCCAGGGAGGGGATAAGAAAATCCAGATGTCTAACGCTCTTGCGCACCTGCGGGTCCCAGAGAAGGGAACCATTCGTCAGCAGGGCAATGGGGATGGCGGTACGCTCTCGGATGAAGGAGATGATGGCCTCAATCTCTGAGTTGAGCGTCGGCTCGCCGGAGCCGGATAGCGTCAGGTAATCGGCATCACCGTCTTCAGCAAGCCATCGGTCCAGTTCAGCCACGATCTCCGATGTCCCGACATAGGGCCTCCGCTCTGTCGTCAGTTTCGTCGTGGCTCCGAGCTGGCAGTAGATGCAGTTGAAGCTGCACGTCTTGAATGGCACCATGTCTATGCCCAGCGACCTCCCAAGTCTGCGTGAGGGCACAGGGCCGAACAAGTAACGGTAGCCGCTGGTCGCGCTGCCCATATCAGTTCTCCCGCCTGCTCAACTGATGATCTATGTTGTCCATCAGTCTTGCCAGTGCGTCGCGGACGGCCTGAGGCGCGTCCTTGTCGGTCAGCGGCTGGCCGTTGTCGGACAGGCTCACGATTTCCGCCATCAGAGGTAGTGATCCCAGGTATGGCACAGCCATCGCGCCGGCCATTGTACTACCACCGCCCTGTGAGAAGATGGCGGTTTCCCTACCGCAATGCGGGCAGACGAAGCCGCTCATGTTCTCGACAACGCCGATAACGGGCAGTCCAAGCTTCCTGGCGAAGTTTATGGCTTTACGGCAGTCCTCCTGGCTGACTTGCTGTGGGGTCGTGACTATCACAACGCCGTCGGCGCCGGGGAATGACTGCGCGATGGTGAGCGGCTCGTCGCCGGTACCCGGCGGTAGGTCAACGATCAGGTAGTCAAGGCGTCCCCAGTCAACCTCTGCGATGAACTGACGCAGCACGCCCGCTACCAGGGGGCCGCGCCAGATCGTCGGAGTGTCGCGGTCCTCCAGCAGCATAGCCATTGATACGACGCTGAGCCCGTGTGCGGCCACCGCCGGTTGCATCAGGTTATTCCGCAGCCCCAGGCGACTGTCGTGGGTGTGGGTCATCAAGGCAGCGTTGGGGCCGTGCAGGTCGGCGTCAAGCAACCCAACGCTCTCGCCTCGGGCGGCCAGCGCCCAGGCAAAGTTGACCGCCAGGGTCGTCTTGCCCACGCCCCCCTTCCCGCTCATCACCAGTAGTACATGCTCTATCTCACTGGCGCGCTGCTCTATTGCCTTCTGCTGTTGCCTATAGCGCTCTTGCGCTTGCTGCTGCGCTTGTGCACTTGTCTCGTCTGGTCCAGGCATACCTGAAGTCCGTCCTATCTCTCACGTTACCACGGGGGATATCTCGAGCATCTCCTCCAGTTGCCTCCAGGCCCCGCGGATGCCCTGCGCCACCGGCCCGTCCTGGTATTCCACCAGGGGGACACCGTTGGCCATCGCCTCGGTCACGGTCGGATCATAGGGTAGCTCGGCCAGCAGCTCAACGGCATTGGCCGCGCAATAGTCCCTGATGCGGCGGGCATTCTGCTCATTGATATCGGCCTTGTTGATGATAACCGTCATCGGGATGCCGAAATGGCTGATGAGAGCGGCGACACGCTCCATGTCGTGGATGCCTGATAGCGTCGGCTCGGTCACCACCAGGGCCATGTCCACATCGGTAATCGCGGCGGTCGCGACACACCCGATGCCCGGAGCGCCGTCAATCAGGATCAGGGGTGTCTCGTGCTCCAGCGCGACGTCTTCCGCCTTCTGTCGCACCATGGTCACCAGCCGCCCCGAGCTTTCCGAACCTGGAATCAGACGTGCGTAGACCAGATGGCCGAAGCGCGTTTCGGCCAGATACCAGTACCCGCACGACATCGGCTGCATGTGCAGGGCGTTGACAGGACACACAGCGACGCAGAAGCCACAGCCCTCGCAGGCCAGTTCGTCCACTTCATCAACCGTTATGGCATCGAACCGGCAAGCCTCTTCACACTTGCCGCACCTCGTGCACAGGTCTTCGTTGCGCACTGCCACCTGCATGCCCATGAAATCGTCCGACTCGATAATGGCGGGATCAAGTATTTGGTATAGATTCGCTGCGTCAACATCGCAATCGGCCAGCACCTTATCTGTGGCAAGAGCCGCGAAAGAACCGACAACGGTGGTCTTACCGGTGCCACCTTTGCCGCTCACTACAGTCAACTGGCGTGGAGTAGAAGCCATATTTGCCACCTGTCAATCCATGTCAACATACGGCCGGCAGGGCCACAGCGGTCTCGATGGGCCCTGCCGGTCGGCGCTATTGTGTGTGCGGGTACGGGATTACCACCAACCGAAGCCGCGGCCCATACCACGGCCGAAGCCACGGCCGAAGCCGCCACCACGGCCCCAGGCCATACCGCCCCCACAGGGG
>Ga0116202_10002487_pt1 | contig 11032 bp, 7 predicted proteins | sample LakKivw325mmetaG_FD_94479 | JGI IMG/M metagenome (GOLD analysis project Ga0116202, IMG submission 94479) | Anoxic lake water microbial communities from Lake Kivu, Rwanda to study Microbial Dark Matter (Phase II) - Lake Kivu water 325m metaG | ecosystem: Environmental > Aquatic > Freshwater >... | reverse complement strand
GGGTTGAAGCAGTCCAGCCCTATCTCGATGAGCTGGGGAAAGACCTCCTGCACCTTGCCGCAGGAGTGGATGGTCACGAACTTCCCGGCGTCCTTGGCGGCGCCATACTGCCGGGCGAGGCGGGGCTTGAGGAAGGTCTGCCACATCCCCGGGCCCATCAGCAGGCCCCGCTGCGAGCCCCAGTCGTCCCCGAAGTGCACCGCGTCCACGTCGTACCGAACGGCCTGCTCGACCAGCGCCACGTTGTAATCGCAGATCGCGTCGAGCAGGGCGTGGACGAAGTCGGGCGCCTCGACCATGTCAATGAACAGGTTCTCCATCCCGCGCAGCGTCCAGGCCCGCTCGAAGAGCGAGAAGCCGATGGAGAACTGCACGAAGTAGCCCTGGGCCGCGGCGCAGCGCTCGGCCATGCCCTCGAACTTGCCCGGCGCCCGCGGGTCGGGCAGTTCCAGGTTGTCGAGGTCCCTCTCGGGGAGGACGCAGTTGCAGACGTTGCCTATGTCGCGGTCCACGCTGCGATCCCACTGCACGCCGAACTCGTCCTGCCAGGTGTTCTCGTCGAGCCACCGGTCCCTGGGGCCGGGGCTTGCCGCGACGCCCATAGTGCAGTTGTCCATCAGCGACAGGAAGTCCCTGTTGCCGTAGTGGGCCTCCATGGCCGCCAGGGCCTTCTGCGTGAACCCGATCTGGTAGGGCGTCCTATCCGGCTGCTCGTGGGCGAAGGCGGCGTATACGCGCTCTCTGCTGGTCATGACCGGCTACCCCCTGGCCTGAGGCGTGGTTACCTGCGGGGTCTATTCTCTGCCGTCGCGCCCTGTTCCTCCGGTCGGGTCCGCGAGCCGACAGATGTCCCGTGCCGCGCGGCCCGTCGCCCTTCGCCGGCTAGAGCGCGATCCGCGAGGGGAACTCCGGCACGCCTCGCAGGCCCAGGTTGACGCGGAAGAGCGCCCCGGCGCCCGGGCCCTCGGCGGCCTTGTCCCCTCCGCCGGCGGTGGTCACATACATGTCCGTGTAGTCCTCGCCGCCGAAGGTCACGCTGGATACCTTCCTCGCGGGGAACTGCACGCGCCGGTCCTCGGTCCCGTCGGGCGCGTAGCGGACCAGGCAGCCGCCGTCCCACTTGGCGCTCCACACGAACCCCTCGGCGTCCACGGTCATGCCGTCGGGCACGCCCTCCCCCTCCGGCGTTTCGACGAACACCCGCTGGTTGCCGATGTCGCCGGACGCCTCGTCGTAGTCGAAGAGGTAGATCCTGCGGACCGGCGAGTCGGTGTAGTACAGGCCTTTGCGGTCGGGCGTGAAGCCCAGCCCGTTCGAGCAGCCGATCCCGTCGAGGAGCCTGGTCAGGGCGAGGTCCGGGTCCAGCCGATACAGCCGCCCGAGGCGCTCGCCGCCGGCCATCGTGCCACAGAACACGCGCCCATGAGGGTCGGCGATGACGTCGTTGAATCGCGTCTCGCGCTCGTCGGGGATCTCCTCGACCAGCGTGGTGAGCGCGCCATCCTGCCAGACGCGCACGGCCCCGCGCGCCATGAACAGCAGCAGGGCGCCGTCGGCCTGGATAGTGAAGCCGCCGATGGGCTCCCCCTCCAGGCACTGCTCGTGACACCCGCCGGCGGGGTCGTAGCGGAACAGCCTGCCGGCCGGGATGTCCACCCAGTAGAGCTTCTTCTGGGTCGGGTGCCAGAGGGGCCCCTCGCCGCAGGCACATTCGTAGTCGGCGATCAGCTCTGGTTCCATGTTTCGCCTCGTGTTGAAGTGGCGTCGCCCGCGGACAGCGGGTCCACCACAGCGCGACGCTCCCTGCACTCGGGGGCCTGCGGGAAGCCCGCGCCCCAGCCGCCGCTGCGCGGTGTGCCCGGCTAGGCGCGCACCATCACCAGCAGCATCTTGAAGGCCGTGACGGCCCGCAAAGCGTGGGGCTGGTCGGCGGGCATGATGACCATCTCGCCAGCCCGCACCCTCATCGCCTCGCCCGCGATCGTCACCTCCGCCTCGCCGTCGAGCACGCACACCATCGCGTCATAGGGCGCCGTGTGCTCGCTCAGCCCCTGCTCCTCGGCGAAGGCGAAGAGCGTCACCGTGCCCACGTCCTTGTCCACGATGGTCCTGCTGACGATGGCCCCGTCCTGGTAGCCTACCAGCCCCGGCAGGGCCACCACGCGCCCCGCCAAGCCCTCATCGCGTGCCTGCCCTTCGCTCGCGCTCACTGCCCACTCCTCCTTGGCCGGTCCGGCCCTTCGCGTCCGCGTCCCGCCCCGTCGTCTCAGAACCTCAGGTCCAGGAACTGGCTTGTCCGGAGGTACCACGAGGGCTCCGAGCGGTTCAGCACGGCCAGGGTCGAGCCCCGGATCGTCTCCTGCCAGCCCACGCTCACCGCTATCTTGTCCGTGATGCGGTGGCTGTACTCTCCATAGAATCGTCGCGTTCTGTCGGCGCGGGGGCGGGTCTGCCGTGGGTAAGGGGCGTCGTAGTCGCTGGCGGTATAGGTGAAGCCGCCGCGCAGGGAGCGTCGCTTGCTCAGGGTCCTGTTCAGCGTCGTGGAGAGCGAGAACCCGGAGTAGGACAGGTAGTCCGCGGCGACGTTGCTGCTGGTGAGACTGGTCGCAAAGGACCCCCACAGCGAGCGCGAGAGGGGCTCGAAGTAGCTCAGCGACAGCGTCTCCTGCGTCCCGCTCGAGGCGGCGAAGTGGTAACGCAGTCGGCTCAGCCCCAGCCCCACGCTCAGGCGCCCATCCTCCGACACCGGCATCGCGTAGGAGCCATACAGGCCCCAGGTCTCCGAGTCGCTTGTCACCAGGTCCACGCGCTGGTTCGTCGAGTAGGTCAGGCCGTAGGAGAGCGACCGCGCGTTCCCCAGGTCGTGCGACACCGACAGCTGCGCCACGGTGCCTTCGCGAGCACTGAGGTCGCCTGTGAGGTAGCTCGTGCGGGTGCGGTAGGCGCTGGCGGACGCCCGGGTGCCGTCCAGCGGCTCCCAACGCAGCGAGAGGCCGAGGCGGCCGTTCGCGCCCAGACCCACGTCGGGTGAGCTGTTGAAGCGCGTGATCTCGGACGTGGACGCCACGCCCAGCCCCGCGATCCACTGCACGTCAACCTTGCGCGCGGCGCGCAGGCGCTCCTGGGCCGTCTGGAGCAGCTTCTCGGCCGACTTTGCCAGCGCGTGGTCGGGGTAGTCGCGCAGGAAGGCCTGCAGCAACGCCGCGGCCTGCTCGTAGTGCCTCTCGATGTAGTGCGTGTAGGCCACCTGGTAGGCACAGCTCGGCCTGAAGGCGTCATCGGCCCGGGCCTCGGCCCGCGCGAAGCACTCGCGCGCCGTCTTGTACCGACCCATGCGCACGTACGCCTGGCCCAGCCAGTACTCACCCTGCGCGGCCATCGGCGCGTCGTTCTCGATCACCTGCAGCAGGAGCTGCGCGGCGCCCCGGGGGTCCTTCTTCTCCAGGCGAGCCCGAGCCACCCAGAAGGTCGCCGGCCACCGCACCGCCGGGTCCTCGCTGGCCATCAACGGCTCCAGCGCCGCCAGCACCGCGTCGTACTCCTTCTTGCCCATCAGCGCGGGCGCGGAGGCCAGGGCCTTCTGCAGGTCCGCGGGCTCGGCCTGCTCCGCCGCCGGCGCCTCGCCTTCTGGGGCCTGGCTCACTTGCCCCGCCTTCTCAGCCGACGTCGCCGGTGGCCCGCCGTCGGCGCCGACCTGCGTACCGGTCAGTACCAGTAGTAGTGCAACAGCAACCATTGGCCTTCGTCCCTTGCGCAAGGCCCTGCTCGGCCGGGACCTCGTCTCGGTGCCGCGAGCGCCCTCGCCTCCCGCCCGACAGAGAAGGCAGGATACCTCCGCGCCGGCGCCAGCACAACCGCGCCGGCGCCACGGCGCGGCGCCGGCAGCGGCACAAGGTTCGCCCTCCCCGGCCGCGAACCCTCTCGCCCATCGGGCCGGCACCGATCCGGTGCACGCGGCGCCGGGCGTACCCGTCGGCAGGAGCACAGGCAATGCGAGCACGCACTTCACTCCGCGGGGTGATACTGATGTCCCTGTTCCTTGCCATGACCTCGGGGGCCGAGGCCTGGGAGCCCAACTACGACGAGGCGAAGGTCCCAGCCTACACGTTACCCAATCCGCTGGTCCTCGCCGACGGTCGGCCCGTGACTGACGCGGCCACCTGGCGGGACGTGCGCCGCCCCGAGGTGATCGAGCTCTTCCGCACCTGCATGTACGGCCGGTCGCCGGGTCGCCCTGCTCACCTCGGCTTCGACCTTGCGTCCCTGGACACCCACGCTCTCGACGGCCTGGCCACGCGCAAGCAGGTGTCCATCTCCTTCACGGCCGACCCGGACGGCCCGACGCTCGAGCTGCTGATCTACCTGCCCAAGGGTGCCCCGCGCCCCGTGCCGGTGTTCCTGGGGATGAACTTCCTGGGCAACCAGTCCATCCATCCCGACCCCGGCATCGCCATCACGCGCCGATGGGTGCGCGAGCAGCCCGACATCGGCCTGGTGGATCACCGCGCCACGGAGCAGTCGCGAGGAGCCGCCTCGTCGCGGTGGCCCGTCGAGACGATCCTGCGGCGCGGCTATGCCCTGGCCACCTTCTACTACGGCGATCTGGACCCCGACTACGACGACGGCTTCCAGAACGGCGTCCAGCCGCTATTCTACGCGGAGGGCCAGACCCGCCCGGCAGCCGACGAGTGGGGCGCCATCGGCGCCTGGGCCTGGGGCTGCAGCCGAGCGATGGACTACCTCGAGACCGACGAGGAGCTGGACCATCACCGCGTCGCCGTCCTGGGGCACTCGCGGCTGGGCAAGACCGCGCTGTGGGCCGGCGCCCAGGACGAGCGCTTCGCCATCACGATCAGCAACGACTCCGGCTGCGGTGGGGCCGCCCTGTCGCGCAGGCGCTTCGGCGAGACGGTCTGGCGCATCAACACGGCCTTCCCCCACTGGTTCTGCGCCAACTTCCACGCCTTCAACGACCGCGAGGACGACCTACCCCTCGACCAGCACATGCTCATCGCCCTGATCGCGCCCCGGCCGGTGTACGTGGCCAGCGCCGCCGAGGACCTGTGGGCCGACCCGCGGGGCGAGTTCCTGGCCGCCAGGCATGCCGACCCTGTCTACCGCCTCCTGGGCACCGACGGGCTGCCGGCCGAGGACATGCCCGAGCTGAACCGGCCCGTCCACGGCACCATCGGCTACCACGTCCGCACCGGCAAGCACGACGTCACCGACTTCGACTGGCAGTGCTACCTGGACTTCGCGGACCGGCACTACGGCCGCGGCTAGCCCGGGTAGCTCAGACCTGCGCGGGGGAGACCCCTCTCTCAAACGCCAAGAGGGGCCTCCCCCGCACTCCTTCCACCAGAAAGCTCGGTCGCCGCTTGGCTTGCCGACTTCGTCGGCCGCACCAAGCGGCTCCCCGGTGTCAGTCTGGGACGAGCGCGAAGGTTGCCGGTATCAGCGATACCGAACCGATGAACAACCCGAGTTGGCGCGGGGCCCGAAGCACGAGGCGGACATCGAGGAGCACCGGGCCGGGCAACGAGAGGGACCCTCGTCTCCCCGTGCGCCCCACTTGCCGGAACGCCAAGGCCCGGGAAGGCGCCAGGGGCCGCCTTCGCTGCGCCTAGTTGTACGGAAGCTCCAGCGTCCGGGTCTGCATATCAGCCCACCTGGGATCATCGGTCACGTAGCCGGGCCACGTGATGCCATAGCCGTTGAGGTACGCGTTCCAGCTATCCCAGGCCGACTGCTCGGTCGGCGGGTTCCAGTTGAGGTAGCTGAAGGAGAAGTTGCCGGGCTCGAAGACGCTCTCCCCGAGCGAGCAGGCCGCCTCGTCGTCCGCCAGGTCCCAGGTGTTTTTCCCCCACGTGTCGAGAAGCCTCTGTTTGGTCCACACATAGGTTGAGTACACCAGCACACTCGCGTCGGCCCGTCCCGGCTTGCGCACGATCGCGCTGACACTCTCCCGGGGGCCCTTCCACACGGCGATGACATTGGCGCGGACCTGGAAGGTGGGGATGGTCTGGTCAGGCAGCTCCGCGATCCAGTACTCCGGGCCGAGGATCACGGCGCGGGTCGTGGCCTTCACTCCGCGCACGGTTATGTCCGTTCTGTCCTGGAACAGGACGATCTGCTCGCCGGATTCGAGCGTGCGGATGACCTTGACGCGCACGGTATCCACGCCGTTCTGGTCCCCCGACCTGTACTCGGCAACCGGGAGTCTGGTCTCGAAGGGCGCCGTCTCGTTCTGGTGGTCGGCCTCGGTGTTGTACAGCTTGCCCGCGCCTGGGGCACCGCCAGCACCCCGGGCTCCTTCCACGCCTGCGCGTCTCCGCCCGACACGATGGCCGCGCACGCCTCGCCGCCGCCGAGACCCCCCAGGGCTGTTCGCGCGAGGGAGGGAGACGCCTCAGCGCGTGGAAGCTCCCGCCTCACGTGCCCCCGCTTCGACCTGCGGCGTGCCATGGCTGACGGTGCGAGGGCCGGGGCACGGTACGGGTCATCGGGCTCGGCCGGGTGGTTCTCGCCCGGCCCGACACAGCGGTCAGATGGCGACACCGGGAGGCCGTCCGTCAGCGTACGGCCGGCAAGGTTGGCACTCTGGCGGAGACATGCCCCGCCTCTGACCGCGGGAGGAAGCGCGATGAGCCGAGGTAGTGCTCAGGTCCCGAAGTCGGCGACGGCAACCAAGCCCGCGCGCGCTCCAGTCGGGCCGCCGGCGGGCCCACAGGTCGCGCGCGTCCTGGCCCTGCTGCTCGCCTTGCTGCCCCTCGCCCCTGTTCGGTCGGCGCCTGTGGATGACCTGAAGGCCTTCCTGCTCGGCTGGCGGGAGTACCGCGCCACGGGCACCATCCTCCCAGGCACCGATCTCAACGAGGACGGCGTCGTGGATGCTCTGGATGCGGCGGCCGCCGTCTCACGCTACCTGGGCGCCCCGCTGCCCGTCGTCGCCACGATCCGTGGCACGGTCTACCAGCCCGACGGCGTGACCCCAGCGGCCTCCGCCACCGTGTACTGCCCCTCCACGGGCGACCCGCCCCTGGAGACCACGGCCGGCGAGGACGGCAAGTTCACCCTCACGGGCGTGCCGGCTCCCCACCCCGTGCAGGTGCTGATCGTCGCGAAGGTGACCAAGCCCGGCGGCGGCTTCTGGTACGCCTGGGCTTACGTGGACGTCAGGCCCAACGCCACGACCTCCGGCGTCAAGCTCGTGGCCTCGAATGAGCCGCCCCCCAAACCCTAGACGAGCCGCGCAAGCGGCGACGCCAGGAGAGAGGGTGCGAGGGCCGCGTCGTGTGAGCCCCACGCCTGGGGCCCGACTCACCGCACCTGTGTCGGCACTACCCGCGTCATCTGCGTGCCGTCCTGGCCCGCACACCTCACCTGGATGAGATACTGCCCCCGCGGGACACGACCGCCCGTCGCGCTCCGGCACGGCCAGACCGCCACGTGGCTTCCGGCCTCCTGCGTCCCCAGCGGGATCCCCGCCACCATCCGCCCCGCGATGTTCGTGACCCTCAACTCGACCTCGGCCTCGGCCGAGAGCGTGTAGACCACCCGCACGCCGGCCGCGCCCGGCTGGACCAAGGCGCTCGTCACCAGCGCCGGGCCCTGCTCCCGCGGCTTGATCTCCAGCCGCAGGTGGCGTACCCCACCGTGCTCGCCCGACGTGAAGCAGTAGGCCCGCTGGGTGCGCAGGTTGACCCTTCGCCCCGCGTCCAGGTCCTTGAGCACGACCGCCAGGTCGCAGGACACGGGCGACAGGTCCGGCAGGCTCACGCGCACCTCGGTCTTCGCCAGGTTCGTCTCGACGGCCAGGTCCCAGGCCGTCGCGCCGCCGGCCGCCGCCAGGTCCACGGCGTAGCGCTTGCTGTCCGCGCCCAGGGCATACAGGTCCACGTAGCTCTGGGGCATCCGCGGCGGCCCCTGGGCCCGCAGGCCCGTCCCCGCGGTCGTCACCCCGATGAAGTTGTCCCGGTCCGCCACGGACCCGGCCTCAGCGGCCACGCGCACCGCCCGCCGTACCTGCGGGGCCGACGGCGGCGCGGCGTCGCTCGGCGCGGGCTCCACCTTCACCGGCGGCTCCGTGCCCTCGCTCAGGGTCACCGTGCACGCTTCCCGTGCCTCGAGCCAGAAGCCGCACCACGCCGGCACCTCCGATCGCCCGCCCAGCGCCGGGATGCTCGACACGATGGCGTAACCCTCGCCGCCGGCCTCCTGCACCCAGCCCAGGGGCGCCGCCTGCGTGCCGGTCTGCACCTGCGACCAGGGCAGCGCCGTCTCGTAGGGATTCGCCAGCAGGTTCCAGCCCTGGCGCAACTGCAGGGGCAGGCTGCCGCTGACCGTCCGCCCCATCGCGGAGATCGGGGGCGTGCTGCTACTCGCCACGTACCAGTAACCCTCGCCGGCCTTCACGTCGAAGGCGCCCTTGGCGAAGGACCAGTACTCCTGTGCGGCGGCGTCCCAGCGGCACACCTGCGAAGTCCCCAGGACCGCGTCGGCCCGGGCATCGCCCTCGGGCACCACCGGCACGCCCACCAGCCACAGCCCCGGCGTCGGCGGCCTGGCGGTCAGCGATCGCGGCCGTGGGGCATCGCCGGTCGTGAAGGACCACCCGAAGGGGAATCCGTTCAGGGGGCTCACCGCGTCGGGCGCAGTCACCGAGTGTCTCTCGTCCTTGCCCATCGGCTCGTCCGGCTTGAAGGCCACACTCCTGCGGTCTTGCGACCAGGTAAAGGTCCCTGACAGCTCCGGGCGGAACTCGAGCGGCATGGCTCCCTTGCTCTCGAACACCGGCTTGCTGAACTCCACGACGATAGTGCAGTCCCGTGCGGCGCCCTTCCCCTCGGGGCTGTAGGCCGTCACGGTGTTGAAGAAAGGCGCCACAGCCGGGTCGTAGACCGCCGTGACCGCCTCGGACCTGCCCGCGTCGGTTAGGGCGTACAGCTCGAAGTGGTAGACCGTGTCCAGCATGCAGGTCATCGGCAGGTCCAGGACGCGCCGGGCCTCGGGGTCGCCTGAGGCGGCCAGCGTCGCCTGCACACCCGAGCCGAGCTCGCGGCAGAGCAGCTCGTAGCCCGTCATGGCTCCCCCGGTGTCCGACGGCGATGATGTGAACTCCAACCTGACGAAAAGCCTCGGCAGGCCGAGGTCCTCGCTGGCGAGGTGCGCGGCGAGATCGCGCGGGGGCAGCAGCGATGGCGGGCCACCTGCCCAGCCGGCGTAGTCCACCATGTCCGGCGGCGATAGGCTGCTCCGGATCTCGGGCCCCTGGTGGTGCCCCAGTAGTTGCCCCGCGCCGAGACCATCTGCGGGTCCTCGCCCTGTAGGACGTTGAGGGCATTGCCGATGAAGACGTTGTTGCCGGGGTCGGCCGCGGTGCCCAGGTCCGGGCGCACACGGTCGTCGCCGCTGGTTCGGCACAGGACCGCGGCCGTCGTGTTGTTGAAGAACCGGCTGTTCCGAACCATCGGGCAGCCAGAGCTCAGGGGGGCGTAGGTCCTACCCTCGTCGAGGAGTCCCACGGGGCAGTCCTCGATGGTGCAGGAGTCGACCCTGGTCAGGGGGCCCGAGACCGAGACTCCCGCCCATTTGCTGTGGCTGACGGTGCAGTGGTCAAACTCGTTGCTCTCAGTCCACCCCGTGGAGCTTTGCACGGACCCATTGCCGAAGTAGGGGGATGGGTCCACCCCCCCATAGCTGATGCGGCAGTAAGACAGCCTGGAACCACCGAGAGCGTAAAGCCGTTTCCAGTCCCCGGGCTGCGGAGGATTCCCTCCGGCGTCGTTGTCCGTGTCCCCACCGGCCGTATCGTCGTGAAGACTCGTGAAGATGATGGGCTCCTCTGGCGTGCCCTCGGCGATGATCTGGCCTTCCAGGGCAGCGTCCACTCCCGGGGCGAACTTCACGATCGTGCCCGGCTGGATCGTGAGCGGATCTGACCATGTGGCCACTCCGACACGCCCAGTTAGCACATGAAGGCCCTTGGGCAGCGTGGTTGCTGGCAGCGTGTCACTGGACATGCCAGGGGCGTCAAAGGCATTCCCCACGAAGGTGCAGTCCCGGATCGAGGTGGTCACATACAGGCCCCCGCCGAGCGACAGGGGCGCCCCCTCGTTGCCCACGGCCAGGATGCCGTCAACGGAGTACGGCCCCGGCGTGGCACCGTAGGCCTCCGAGAGCACCAGTCCGTCGCCCTTGTTGTAGCTAAACTCGCCACCTGTGACCGTGCAGGAGGAGACGTAGCGCGCCCTGTACCCCGTGCCGGCGCTGTGCACGACCCGGCAGTGATCGAGCCTGCAGTTCACGGGGGCGACGCCCTCGTCGTGATCCTCCTGGAGCACCACATCGCCGTAGCGGAACTCGCAGTAGGTCAGGTCAACGTCGCCATGGATATTGATGCCCTTCCAGTCGCCCGGGGCCGGGGCGGATGTTCTGCCGTCATTGTTGGTATCGCCCCCGACCGAGTCGTCCTTCAGGCTAGTGAAGACCACCGGGTTGCCCGCCGTCCCGCTGGTCTTAAGACTCGGCAGGCGGAGCTGCTCCTGCAGGTTGCACTTGGTGACCGTGCCGGCCTGTAAGCTCAGACCGGGCAGGCTGTACATGTAGTCGCCCACAACGTAGGTCATGGGCGGCAAGGCGGCGCCTGCAGGCGTATCGCCGCCACCGGGTACCAGCACGATCGCGTTGATCCCGTTGCCCAGGAAGGTCCAGTCCGTGCCCACGACGCACTCCGCCACCACCGAGGGTGGCAGCTTGGCGGCTGCGCCCCCGTTGGCGACCAGCTTGTTGTCCTCCAGGCTCGCAGGCAGGCCGCCGAGGTTTGTGTCCCATACAAGGCCCGACCCCGCGTTCTTCTGGATCGTGCAGCGCCTGATCGTGGGTCTAGCGCCCTCAATGACGACGCCGCTCACCTGGACTGTAACCCCGTCCACCGCGCTCAACTCGACCGTGCAGTCCAGGAGCTGTGCCGGTGCGCACATGCTGGCCACAACGAGTTCCCCGCTGAGCCAGGAGCCCGGATTCGTAGCTC
>Ga0116202_10002486_pt1 | contig 11034 bp, 14 predicted proteins | sample LakKivw325mmetaG_FD_94479 | JGI IMG/M metagenome (GOLD analysis project Ga0116202, IMG submission 94479) | Anoxic lake water microbial communities from Lake Kivu, Rwanda to study Microbial Dark Matter (Phase II) - Lake Kivu water 325m metaG | ecosystem: Environmental > Aquatic > Freshwater >... | reverse complement strand
CGATAGTGGCAATAGCGATAATATCGTCTCCGGATTTTAAAACCGTGTTTCCCTTGGGGACAATCACCTCTTCTCCGCGGACAATAGAGACCAAGACCGCGTCCGGCGGCAATTCAATGTCTTTGACCTCTTTATTGATGACGGGGGAGTCGCTGGGCAGGTCCACGCGCACAATGCTCAACTTCCCGCGCTTAAAACTCATCAGATTTACGAAATCTGAGAAGGAGACTTCCTCTTCAATAATCTTGGCGATAATCTTGGTAGAGTCTACCGGCACATCAATACCCAATTCGGCAAAGGTGTGCTCATTGTCAGGATTGTTCACCCTGCCCACGGTGCGCTGGATGCCGAATCTCTCCTTGGCCAACTGGCAGATAATCAGGTTGTCTTCGTCGTCGCCGGTAACCACAGCCACCACATCCGCCCGCTCAATTCCCGCCTCCTCCAGAATCCGCGGCTCGCAGCCGTCGCCGTTGATGACCAGCGCCTCTATCTCTTTGGCTACCTCTTCGCAGATGGCCTTGTCTTTTTCCACGATACTGACGGTGTGTTTATTGGCTACCAGCCGACGGGATAAAAAATATCCTACTTTTCCTGCGCCCACTATTAAGATATACATAGCGCACCTCTTTTTAGAGTCCGAACTTCTCTTTTATTCTCTTCAGGCTAGCGACTTTCACCGCCGCCATTAATACGTCTTTTTCTTTTAAGATAGTCTGCGGCTCGGGAAGCATTACCCCGCTCATCCTTCTGATCGCCACCACCAGAAATTCACCCGGAATATTTATCTCCTGAACTGCTTTACTTACCAGGGCATCTTTCACTTCTATCTCAATAACGCCTAAGTCCTTGGTCTCAATTAAATAACTAGAAAAGCGGCTCTCGATAATTTTATCCCTGAGCATTGCGGCAAAAAGAACTGTCCCGCTAATAATATCTAGCCCCAAAGCCGCATAGATATGCGCACGCTGGGGGTCATAGACGCGGGCAATGACCTTGGGCACATGGAATATCTTTTTGGCTACCTGCGCGGAGATTAAATTGGTGTTGTCGCCGTTGGTTACGCTGCAGAAGGCATCTGCCTTTTCAATGCCCGCCTGTTTTAAAAGACTTAAGTCAAAGCCATTGCCCACTAAAGTCAGGCCGTTAAAAGTTCCGCCCAGACGGTCAAAAGAAGTTTGGGATTTATCAATAATCACGACATTATGGCCTTCGCCGGACAACAGTTTGGCCAGTTCTGAACCTACCCTGCCGCAACCCACGATTATCACATACATATTTTACCTCACTGTTATATTCCTTTGGCCATCTCTACCAGTTTCTTAAAGGCATTGCTGTCTCTAACTGCCAAATCCGCTAAGACCTTGCGGTCTAAGAGCACTTTGTGTTTCTTTAGGCCACTCATAAACCTAGAGTAGGTAATTCCATTCTCGCGGCAGGCGGCGTTAATGCGCGTAATCCACAGGCGCCGGAATTGCCTTTTCTTGACGCGTCTGTCACGATAGGCATAGACCAGCGCATGCATCAGGGCCCGGCGCGCCTGCTGGTACTGTTTACTGCGGTCGCCCCAAAAACCTTTGGCTTCCTTTAATAGTCTCCTCTTTCTTTTGCGGGTGGCCACACTGTGTTTAACTTTAGACATAGTTCTTCGCTCCTTTAAGTTTATCCGTAGGGCAGCATCCTCTTGAGATATTTTATATTTTGTGCGGCTGTCTTGACCAGACCGGATTTTCTTAATTTCCTGAGCCTCTCCGGCTCTTTATGCGTGCTCAAATGGCTCTTGCCGCAGTGGCTATATTTGATTTTGCCGCTTTTGCTGAACCGGAATCTTTTTGCCGCGCCTTTCTTAGTTTTTAACTTCCCCATCTCTCTCCTCGCTAATCAACTAATTCAACTATTTGGGTGCAATCACCAATGAGATAATCCTGCCTTCTAAGGCTGGCTCTTTTTCTACCTGGCCAGCGTTTTGGGTATCCACGATAAATTTATCCAGTATCTTGCGGCCTAAATCCAGATGCTCCATCTGCCTGCCGCGAAAGAAGAGGTTTATTTTTACCTTATCCTTTTTATTTAAAAAGGCGAGTGCCTGTTTTAATTTGGTCTCATAGTCATGGCGGTCAATGTTGGGCTTGAAGCGAATCTCTTTAAGTTTGCCCTGCTTCTGGTGTTTTTTGGCCTCGCGCTCTTTCTTTTCCTGATCATACTTAAATTTGCTGAAGTCAATAATGCGGCATACTGGAGGACTGGCCTGGGGCGCGACCTCTACTAAATCCAATTCGTGCTGGTTGGCTATCTCCAGCGCCTTTTGTATCGGCACGATGCCTAACTGACCTCCATCCGGACCAATGAGGCGCACCTGGGCAGCGCGTATCCTTTCATTAATACGGATAAATTTTTTTATCTTACACCTCCTCTTTTTGGTTTACGCTGAATCAACAAACTCTATTTGCTATTTCTTCTTTTATCTTGTCGATAAATTCCTGCAAAGGAAAAGCGCCCTTATCGCCTTCCTGCCTTTTTCTTACTGCCACCGCCTTTTCCTTAGCCTCCCGCTCACCCACCACCAGACAATACGGCACCTTATTTAATTCCGCATTGCGGATTCTTTTTTCCAGGGTCTCGTTACGCTCATCCAGCCCTGCGCGGATTTTATTTTCTTCCAAGGCGCACTTCACCTCTCGGGCGTATTCTGCCGCCGCGGCCTTCACCGGGATCACCAAGACCTGTAAGGGCGCCAGCCACAAAGGCAAATCCGCCTTATAGTGCTCCAGGAGCGCGCCGATAAAACGCTCCAGGCTCCCCAATAAAACCCGGTGCAACATAATCGGCTGCTTTTCCCTGCCGTCGCCATCTACATAGGCCAGGTTAAATCTCTTGGGCAAGGCAAAATCGCATTGGATGGTAGCGCACTGCCATTTTCTTTTTAAGGCATCCTTTAATTTTATGTCGATCTTGGGGCCGTAAAAAGCGCCTTCTCCGACGTTGATCTCGTAGCTTAGGCCCTTCTCTTTGAGCGCATCTTCCAGCGCCTGGGTGGCCTCTTGCCAATCTTCTTCCGAGCCGATGTAATGTTGTGGCCGGGTGCTTAATTCTATGCCTACCTCATTAAATCCAAAAACCGCCATGGTGTCAAATACAAAATCAATAATATTTTTTATCTCTGCCCCCAGTTGCTGCGGCAGGCAGAAGATGTGGGCATCGTCCTGGGTAAAGCCGCGCAGACGCATTAGCCCGTGCAATACCCCGGCCTTTTCATTGCGGTATACCGTGCCTAATTCAAAATATCGCATAGGCAGATCCTTGTAACTTCTGGTCTGGGATTTATAAATTAAAATATGGCCCGGGCAGTTCATCGGCTTGATCACAAATTCCTTATCTTCAATTTTAAAGGTGTACATATTCTCTTTATAATAATCGTAGTGCCCAGAGGTATGCCAAAGGCCGGCCTGCAGGATATGCGGGGTAACCACCAGTTGATACCCGCGCCTTAGGTGCTCCTCCTTTTCATAGTCTTCAATGATCTTACGTAAAATCGCGCCTTTGGGATGATAAAAAACTAGGCCTGCTCCGGCTTCTTCGTGGTAGATGTCAAAAAACTCTAATTGCGGACCTAATTTGCGGTGGTCGCGCAGTTTGGCCTCCTCCGCATTTTTCAGATATTCCTCTAGTTCTGCTTTGCTTTCAAAACAGGTGCCGTAAATTCTCTGCAACATGGGGTTGGTCTCGATGCCGTGCCAATATGCTCCAGCCACCGACAATAATTTAAAGGCCTTGATTTCTCCGGTGGAATTTACATGCGGGCCGCGGCATAAATCCAGAAAACTTTTGCCGGTTTTGTAGAGAGAAACTTTTTCTTCGGGAATTTCTTTGAGCAATTCCAGTTTGTAATCTTCTTTTAGTTTCTTAAATAAGACCATAGCCTCTTTTTTAGAGATTTCTTCCCGGATAAACGGCTCATTTTTCTGGATAATCTCCTGCATCTTCTTTTCTATTCTGCTCAAATCCTCGTCGGTAAATGGCTCTTTCTTACCAATGGCTCGACTACGCTCGCCATTGACACCGAGCACAGTCGAGGTGTCAAAGTCATAATAAAAGCCGTCCTCAATCGCCGGGCCGATGCCTAATTTCACCTCTGGCCAAAGCTCTTTTACCGCCTGGGCCATCACGTGGGAACAAGAGTGTCGTAGAGTATCTAAGTTCATAATTTTTAAACTGGGCCCAAGAGGACTTGAACCTCTGACCTCCACGATGTCAACGTGGCGCGCTAACCAACTGCGCTATGAGCCCGCAATTTTATGCCGGGGGAGGGAGTTGAACCCTCACGCCCTTACGAGCAGCGGATTTTAAATCCGCATTGTCTGCCATTCCAACACCCCGGCGCATAAGTTCTAATTAAGAACTGTTTTGCTTTTCCCCCAACCCTTATAGGAATTGATGCATGCTTGCGCTAAGTAGTTTTTTCTAACCAAAGCAAATGCTTCTTTATAATAACATTTCTGCGCAATGACTCTCGCCGCCATTTTGCCGTATTTTAATACCCAGGTATTATTTGCATTTTTATGAATCTTGCCGCATACCTTTAACAATTGTCCTGTTTTATTGTTTAACCACCCAATAAATTTCCCGGAACCAGAATAAATTCGCAGGCTCCATTGTTCTCTCTTATTCGACGGGTGTATCCACCTGCGTATAGACCCATCACCATCAATTAGGCCCCTTAAAAAATCCACAAAATTCCGATTAGGTATCTTTAGTGCGCCCAAAGTTACCGATTTATTAGGCGTTAATCCCGCCGATAAAAGAAAATCATAAAAACCTCTGTTTGCGAATTGGATGTGAAAACTTTCTTGCTTGAGAGCATTATACTTGAGCCCAATTTTATTACTAATACCAAATGCATCTTTGAGTTTTTCTAAAAAGGCGCAATCGTGTGACGTTATATCTATATGCCTTCCATCGGAAGATAAACATCCATCGCTGGTAATCAACCCCACCAGATACCAAAGATTTGCTCCTTTAATTTTTAATTCTTTTCTTTTTTGTGGCATTTTATTTGGAGGCGACGACCGGAATCGAACCGGTGAATAACTGTTTTGCAGACAGTTGCCTTGCCGCTTGGCTACGTCGCCGTATTTTCAATGCTTCGACTACGCTCACCATTGATGCCGAGCGCAGTCGAGGCATCAAATAATCTTTTTACTTCCTTAATAATCGTCTCAACTTCTGCCAAACAACCTACGCCGACTTTTCCGCAGGCAAGTCTCCCCAGACGCGGTTCCACGAATTTATAACCTAAAGATTTCAGTTTGCTGATATTGCCTTGGGTAATTTTATTTTTATACATCTTCTCGTTCATCGCCGGGGCAATTAATACCGGCGCCCTAGTGGCGCAGACCACGCAGGTCAATAAATCATCGCAGATCCCAGCGGCGATTTTGGCGATGATATTTGCCGTGGCCGGAGCAATTAAAACTAAGTTTGCCTTCTCCGCCAGGGCCACATGCTCAATATCGCGCTCGTGCGGCTCAAACATGCCGGTATAAACCTGGCTTCCGGACAGGCTCTCAAAAAGAAGCGGCCGCACTAATTCCTGGGCCTCTTCGGTCATCACCACGCTCACGACGTATCCGGCATCCTGCAACCGGCGTAAAATCTCGCAGGCCTTGTAAATGGCGATGCTGGCCGTTATACCTAAAACAATATCCTTGCCCTTGCTCATGGTTTATTTTTCTTTGATTTTTTTATACTGCACCTTACCTTCGGCAATCTCATGCAGGGCAATGGTAGAAGGTTTGGTCGTGGAATTCAAACTCACCAGTTTTGGTTGACCCTCGGCAATCTCCAGGGCCCTTTTAGAAGCCAAGATCACCAGTTTATAAACTGATTTCTCACTCTTATCCAAAAGTTTCTCCAGTGCTACATAGGGCATATCCCACCTCGTAAATTCAGCGTGCTGTTTCTTTCCGTATTATCTGCTTTAACCTCTCTAGCGTCTCTCTCAGATCTGCGTTCACCAGGCAATAGTCGTATCTGGCGGCTGCCAAAACCTCCCTGCGGGCAAGCCGCAGACGTTTTTTGATCTCTTCTCTTTTGGTTTTGCGGCAACGCTTTTTGATTCTCTCCCAGAGCGCTTCCAAAGACGGCGGCGCCACAAAGATTAAGACCGTATTTTTCGGATAGAGTTCTTGGATCCGTTCTGCGCCGCGTAAGTCCAGACATAAAACCAGATGCTTGCCTTTGGCTAATTGCGCCTCCACAAAGTCTTTGAGAGTGGCGTAATCATAACCCAAATACCTGGTCCATTCAAGGATTTTTTTCGCCTTTAGCCTACGGCTAAATTCCTCTGGGGTGAGAAAAAAATAATCCCTCCCCTCTCTCTCGCCAGACCGCTTTGGCCTGGTAGTCAAGGAAACGGACTTTACCAGCCGGCGTTTTAATGCGCGCTCCTTGAGTAGGCGCGCGACGAGCGTAGTCTTGCCTGAGCCCGACGGACCAGAGATTACAAAAATCTTACTCATCCTTCGCTCGCCTTGCGCGCTCAGGATGACCCTGAGCGTATTTTGTCGACACTTCGACTTCGCTTGAGTGTCGATGGTGAGAGTAGTCGAACCATCGAATGGGTCACTCAATATTCTGCGCCTGTTCGCGGATCTTCTCTATTTGGCTCTTCATCCCCACGATTCTGCCTGAGATGGCGGTATCGCAGGATTTGGCAGCAATGGTATTTGCCTCCCGCTGCATCTCCTGGGCGATAAAATCCAATTCCTTACCCACACTGCCGCCTTTGGTTAATTTATTTTGAAAATTCCGAATATGGAAACTTAACCTCTCCAGTTCTTCGCTGATATCCGCATCCTTCAGGAAACTGGAGCGTTCTTCATCGGTGGCAAACGCCGCGGCTTTATCTTTGATCACCTTTTTAAACCTGGTCCTGATCCTGACCAAATTCGCCTCTAGACCCTTGGCCCGGCTCTTTAGATAAATGCCTAAAGCCCGGCCCTCTTTTTGCCGCGCCCTGACTAAGCCATCCAAGGCCTGTTGGATTAATGTTTTCAGCGCCGGCCAGATGCGCTCTTTGGAAATCTGCTCGTCGGCCAAAGCCAAAACCCCGGGCAGATTAATCAGGGTGTCCAGGTAGGCCTCGTCTTTAAGCCGGAACTCTTTTTTCACCTCTCTCAGCGCCGCCAGATAATTCCGGAATAGGCCTTTGTTGACCCGCACTTCTGGAAGGCTGCCTGCGCTAATATTGATGGCGCAGGTAACCCTGCCCCTTTTGATCTTGGCCTCGATTTCTTTTTTGATCCTCTCCTCTAGAGACAAAAAGCCCTCGGGCAGGCGGAATACTATATCCAAAAATTTATGGTTTGCGCTCCTTAACTCCACGCTTACCTTGCCCAGCGGCGCAATCTCTTTTTCTCTGCTGCCGAAACCAGTCATGCTGCTTAACATTTGCCTTTCTCCTCGTTTTAAGCCCAGACCTTCACCCTTTTTTCTTTCTCGACCCTCTCTTTGGTGGGGTATAAATTGACGATGATCTCCTCGGGGGTAAACCAAAGCTTGATTTCCCTTTCTGCCTCCTCAGGGCTGGAAGAGACATGGATCACGTTTTCATAAACGCCCGAGGTGGTGATGCGGCCGTAAGAGCCGCGAATGGTGGTGGCCTCGGCCTCCTCTGGGTTGGTGGCGCCAGCGAGTTCCCGGCATTTTTTTATGGCTGCCTCCCCCCAATAAATCAAGGCCATCACTTTTCTGCGGTCATGCAGGTCGCCTTGGATATATTTGATAATCTCCTCAAAAAAGGGCTTCTCCCTCAGGTGGCGGTAGTGCTCTTCGGCGAGCGCCTTGGAGACACGCACCATCTTTGACGCCACAATCTCTAATTTCGTCTCTGACAATCTGGTGAGGATATTTCCGGTTAAAGACTTTTTTAAGCCGTCGGGTTTAATCAGAATCAATGTGGCCTGGTTCATAGGGCTGAACCTCCTCTGATCCTACTGACGATCCGCTCTAAATCTTCCGGGGAATAAAACTCAATAGAAATTGCCCCGCGTTTCTTTCTTTTGCTGATTCTTACCTTAGTGGCCAAGATATGCTGCAGTTCCTCTTCGATTACGGCTAAATAGGGCTCGCGCTGGGCAGAGGCCATCCTGCGCTTAGGCGGTCGCGGCCGGCGCATCTTGACTAAACTCTCCAATTCTCTTACGGATAGCCCTTTGGCAATGGCTTCCTGGGCCAAGCGGCGCTGTTGGTTCAAATCTTCTATCTCCAGGAGGGTTCGGCCATGGCCAAAAGACAAACGGCCCTTTTTGAGCTCTTCCTGAATTTCCAGGGGTAATTTTAAAAGGCGCAAGGTATTGGTAATGGTCACCCTGGCCTTGCCCAAGACCTCACTGATCTTCTCCTGGGTCACCTGAAACTTCTCAATCAGGTACTGGTAGGCATGGGCTTCTTCAATGGGGTTTAATTCCTGCCTTTGGATATTTTCAATGAGGGATATTTCTAAGGAATCCCGGTCAGTTACTTCCCGGATAATTACTGGCAACTCTTTTATTCCCAATGAGTTACAAGCACGCAACCTCCTCTCACCGGCAATAAGCTCATAAGCATCTCCCCTGCGCCGGACTAAAATCGGCTGGATCACCCCCTTCTCTTTAATTGACTGGGTCAGTTCTTCCAGGCTTTGCGCATCAAAATCTTCGCGCGGCTGAAAAGGATTGGGCTTGACCAGGTCAGATTGGACATAAATAATCTTCTCGTGCCTTTCTAATTCCTTTTCCGGGATTAAAGCGCTGATACCTCTGCCCAAGGCTCTTCTCTCCATTATCGCTCTCCTTCTGAAAATATTTTATCGGCCATAGGGATGCCTAAAACCTCTTTGCTTAATTCTGCGTATTTCTGCGCACCTAAAGAATTTTTATCATATAATACAATCGGCTTACCAAAACTAGGTGCTTCGGTTAAACGCACATTGCGCGGGATGACGGTATGATAAACTTTGGCCTGAAAGTGCTCCCTGGCTTCCTGAATCACTTCCTTGGTCAGGTTAGTGCGATAATCAGCCATGGTCAAAAGCAGCCCTTCAATAACCAGGCCAGGGTTAAGATTATCTTTCACAAGATTAATCGTATTAACCAGTTGCGTTAATCCTTCTAAGGCGTAATATTCGCATTGCACCGGGATTAAAACCGAATCTGCCGCGCATAACCCATTAATGGTTAAGAGTCCTAATGACGGCGGAGAATCAATAATAACAAAATCAAAATTGTCTTTTTCGGAAGCGAGCGCCCTTTTCAAGCGATATTCTCTACCCAAGGCGCTGACTAACTCTACTTCTGCACCAGTCAGGTCTAAACTGGAAGGGGCTAAAAAAAGCTGCTGGATAGCCGTGGGCTGGATAATCTCTTTGAGTTCTAATTCTTCTAAGAGGACATGGTAGGTACTTTGCTTGACCTGGTGCTTATTGATGCCCATGCCGCTGGTGGCATTGGCTTGGGGGTCTAAGTCAATGAGCAGAACTTTCTTGCCTGCCAGGGCCAAATAACTCGCCAGGTTAATTGCAGAGGTAGTTTTACCTGTGCCGCCCTTCTGATTACAAACCGTTATAATTCTACCCATTGCAATCTATATACTTAGGAGATGTTATACGTGGAACTCAGCTCACTATAACTAAACTTATTATCTTAAAATTAAGCGCTTTGTCAAGTATTTTCTTTACCTTTGATCAGGCTGGCCCTGACTTTGGCAGGTTTAGCCCCGGGCATCCCAAAAAGCCCTTTTTCCTCCTCGGAAAGCACCTCTATTTTGACTTTGTGCCGGGGCAAATGTAATTCCTGGAGCGCCTTTTTCACGGCTTCTTCTACGGTCTTGCCTTCTACTTCAATAATTTTTTTCGGAGTCATTTTTGTCGGCTAATGGTTCGATTACGCTCACCATTGGCACTGAGCGAAGTCGAAGCGCTAATCTGCCATTGATAAAATAACATCAGCGAACTATTGATAAACCAATAGAGCACCAGGCCCGAGGGCATCTTATAGAAAATGATGCCAAACATAATAGGAAAGAAAATCTGCATGAATTTCTGCTGCTCGGCAGAAGTGCTGCTGGCTGCGCTAGCGAGGGAAACCTTCTGCTGAATAAACATGCCGATGGCCATAATAATCGGTAAAATATTAATCTCGTTGCCGAATATGGGCAAGGCCTTGGGGAAGATAAATAAACGGTCCGGCTGAGATAAGTCTTTAATCCATAAGAACTTGGCTCCTTTTAAAGCCACAGAGCGCATGAGCACTTGATAAAGGGCGAAAAAGATAGGGATCTGCAAAATTAAAGGCAGACATCCGCCAAAAGGATTAACTTTATGCTCCCGGTACAATTCCATAATCTCTTTATTCAGGCGCTGGGGGTTATCTTTATGGGTTTTTCTTAATTCTTCAATGCGCGGCTGCAGGGCCTGCATTTCTTTCATGGAGCGCATCTGTTTCAGGGTGAGCGGATAGAGCAGGAGATAAATGAAGATACTTAAAATAATAATGACCGCGCCCCAATTCGGCACCAGGTGATGGATAAATTCTAATAATTGCAAAAGAATTTGGGCAATAAAATTAAAGGTGCCGTAATGCATCACTATTGTCCATTCTGGCTGGATGCGGCTGATAGTGCGCAACTCCTGCGGTCCCAAATAGATACGGAATTTTTCCTGAGCAGTTTTACCTGGGGCCAGATTGATTTCCTGGGGTTGCAAATACACCTGCGCCTCCTGCCGAGAAATAGCCCTCACCCCAGCCGCAGCATTCTCCTGCGGCTCCACAATAGCACAAAAATATCTGTTGCGCAGACCTAAAAATTCTATGCCGGCAATGCTGGCATCTTTGCGGCCGTTAAGATAAAAGGTTTTTTCTTTAGTAATGGCAGCCACGTCCTGATAACGCACCTCATAAGGATCTCCTACAAAACTCAAAGTCCCTACGAGCAAAGGCCAGTTAACTTTTAAATTCAGATTGGACATATTGCGGATCTCAATCTCCAAGTCTATGG
>Ga0116202_10002485_pt1 | contig 11034 bp, 8 predicted proteins | sample LakKivw325mmetaG_FD_94479 | JGI IMG/M metagenome (GOLD analysis project Ga0116202, IMG submission 94479) | Anoxic lake water microbial communities from Lake Kivu, Rwanda to study Microbial Dark Matter (Phase II) - Lake Kivu water 325m metaG | ecosystem: Environmental > Aquatic > Freshwater >... | reverse complement strand
CGGCATCGCAGTAGGCATGGCGACGAACATGCCTCCGCACAACATCGGCGAGGTCTGCACTGCCGTCATTGCCCTGATCGACCATCCCGAGCTGGAACCCCTGGAATTGCTCAAGTATATTAAAGGGCCGGATTTCCCTACCGGGGGATTCATCCTTGGTGCGGACGGTATCAAAGACTATTTTGAGAACGGACGTGGGCGCATCCTGATGCGCGGGCTGGCGGAGATCGAAACCACCGAAAGCGAACAGGAATTCATCATCATCCGCTCCATACCCTACCAGGTTACCAAGACCCTGCTGATCGAGCGGATTGTGGAACTGGTGAAGGAAAAGAAGATCGAAGGAATCAGCGACATCCGCGACGAATCGGGGCGCGACGGCATGAGACTGGTGATCCAGGTGAAGCGCAACAACGATGCCCATGCCGTGCTGAACCAATTGTATAAATACACCCAGCTGCAAACCACCTTTGGCGTGATCAACCTCTGCCTGATCGATGGCGTGCCCCAGGTGGTGAACATGAAGGACATGCTCACCAGTTTTATCGAGTTCCGCCACGACGTGGTGCTGCGCCGCACCCTGTTCGAGCTCAAAAATGCCGAGGAACGCCTGCATATCCTTGAGGGCTATCGGATTGCGCTGGATCATCTGGATGAAGTGATCGCCACCATCCGTGCCTCGCAGACACCACCGGAAGCCAATGAACAGCTTCAGGCCAAGTTCGGCCTCTCCGAGCTCCAGGCCAAAGCCATCCTGGAGATGCGCCTGCAGCGCCTCACCGGCTTGGAACGGGAAAAGATCGAGACCGAATACCGCGAGCTGCTACTCACCATCGCCCGCCTCAGGGAATTGGTGGAAAAGCGCGACCTGCGCATGGAACTGGTCAAGACCGAAACCGCTGAGATCAGGGACAAATTTGCCGATCCCCGCCGCACCACCATCCTGGAAAACTATAGTGGCTCCCTCAGCCTTGAGGATATGATCCCGGACGAACTGGTGGTGGTTACCATCACCCACGATGGCTATGTGAAGCGCCTTCCGGTGCATACCTACAAGGTGCAGGCCCGGGGCGGCAAGGGACTTAATACCTCGAACCTGAAGGAGGACGATTTCATCCAATACATCTTTGTGGCTTCCACCCATTCCTTCATCCTGTTGTTCACGGATCACGGCAGATGCCATTGGGCGAAGGTTCACAAGATTCCCGAAGCCAGTCGCACAGCCAGAGGCAAAGCGATCGTGAATCTGGTGCAGTTCCAGGAGCGGGAGAAGATTCGAGCCTTTGTGACCCTGAAGGATTTCAATCCCCAGCACAACATCGTGATGTGCACCCGCAATGGTTTGATCAAGAAGAGTGCTGTCTCTGCCTTCAGCCATCCCCGCAGTGCAGGGATCAATGCCATCAAACTGAGGGAAGGCGACGAACTGATCGATGCCCGCATCTCCGAAGGCAATGACGACATCATTCTGGCCACCAAGAATGGATATTGCAACCGATTCAATGAAAAGGACTTCCGTGCCACAGCCAGGTTCACCTATGGTGTGAGGGGAATCCGCCTTCGTGATGAGGACTATGTGATCTCCATGGGCGTGATCAGTCAGGATGCCATTATCGAAAATGGCACTCCCAGCGGTAAAACCATTCTGGCAGTGAGCGAGAATGGCTTTGGCAAACGCACCCTGATCTCTGCCTATACCACCACACGGAGGGGCAGCAAAGGTGTGATCACGATGAGAACCACCGCCCGCAACGGACATCTGGCTGCCCTGATGATCGTGGACGACCGCGAAGACCTGATGATCATCACCCAGGAAGGTATGATCATCCGCCAGAAGGTTACCGACATTTCACTGATCAGCCGTGCCACCCAAGGCGTTAAACTCATCAACCTCAATGAGAACGACAAGGTGCGTGATATCACCAACGTCTCTCCCGATCCCGATGAATCCGAGCTGGACAAAGAAGTGGAAAAGATCAAGTCCGCTCCTCCGGTTTCCGAATTTGCTGCGGCTGATCTGGAAGAAGGGGAAGACGAGGACGAACTGGATGAAGACACAGATGGTGACGAGGAAGACAACGAAGAATAACTGAGGCAGAGACTTCCGGTTTTCCTTCCCCAGGGGGACCGGAAGCTGCCAAGGCGGAACCATGAAGACGATTGCCCTGATCCTGCTAACCGGGCTGCTTCTGGCAGCCTGCGCCCTGCGACCCTATCAGCCGGTGCCGGACTCCGGCTATGCCATCGAAAACCGCTATGCCATCGTGCAGGCGGACAGCCTGCTGATCATCCTCCGGCCGCAAGCCTATACCGGGAATGCGCAGTCTGTGAACAACAACTTCTTCACCCTCTATCTGCGGGTGCGGAATCTGGGCAGGGCACCGGTCCGCCTGGCCAGGGAATCCTTTGGCATTATAGCGGATGGCGACCAGTATGACTATTTCCCGCTCGAACTGGTTCTGGGCAGCATCCAGAGCAACTACTGGCTCACGCAGTATGAAGATCCCTTTGCTTTGCCAGGGACGGTACAGAATCAGACCCTCAGCCAGGAGAAGGCGCAGGAGCAATATTTCGAATTACTGAATAACTATTTCAGTTTCGGTGATATTCTGCCCGGCGGTAGCAAGGAAGGCTACCTCTTCTATAATCGCCGGGTGAACAACTCCCGCCAGTTCAGCGTCGATGTGCGCGGCAGGGAAGTGGTATTTAGGCGCTGAGAGGACATCTTAGAAAGAGCGGCGATGGTCATCTTTGCCAAGCTTAGTTGCTCTCTGATTGGGTTTTATAATACCAGGAAGATCGGAAAATCGCCCCATCTGAATCGTTAGGAATCCACATCTCTCCCGTTACCAATACGGAATCAATACGGAGTCATTACGGATTAACTCCGTAATGACTCCGTATTGATTCCGTATTGGTAACGGGAGCGAGGGGAAAGACAATGCGAACCACTGCAAAGACGGTGGCAAAGACGGTGGTGAGAATACCAAGAGTATGATGAAATAATAGCGCATAAGCATACCGGGCAAAATTAGTCTTGACGAATAATCACTTGAGGAATTTAATGATATAAAACCTATATTTTGGGAGGTGCGGTGAGCACCCTGCACAACGAAGTGTATCAGCTCTATGCCAAGACCATGCACGATTTCTGCCAGTATCCGCAGTTGGTGCGGGAATTGGCCAGACGGGACTTTTCCACCCCGGTGCATGTGCTCGCCATCGGCAAGGCGGCCTGGAAGATGGCAGCACTGTGCAGCAGGGAACTGTTGAAAAAGAATGTGGAGCACAAGGGCTTTGTCCTCACCAAATATGGGCACAGCTTTGGAGCGATCCCCCGCTTCAAGATCCGTGAAGCCGGACACCCCCTGCCGGATGAGAACAGCCTGAAACATAGTGCGGAGATCATGAACTGGTTGCAGCGCTTGCCGGCCAAGCAGGAGCTGATAATTCTGCTCTCCGGGGGCGGATCGGCGCTGTTCGAACTGCCCAAAGCGGGCTTGGAGTTGGCTCAGTTGTTGGAAGCCCATAACTCCTTGCTGAATAGCGGGATGGACATCGTTCGGATCAACCGGGAACGGGCAAAGTTGTCCCGGGTCAAACAGGGCAAGGCACTGGAGCTGATGAAGAGCCGCCGGATCAGTATTTACGCGGTATCCGACGTCCCCGGCAACGATCCTCATGTGATCGCTTCCGCTCCCTTTACGCCCAAGGGCAAAGCGGAGCAGGATGATGCCGGCACTCTCTTTCGCCAAGGCTTCAAACAAATTCACTACAAGGTGATAGCGGACAACCTTTCCTTTCGCCAGCTCTTTGGACGGGCTTTGGAGGATACCGGTTTCGCGCTGAAGCAGGTCAAGGAATTCCAGACCAAGGAACTACATAAATTCGAGGGGGAGATCAAAGAGATACTGCGCAAGATGGACAACCCCCGTTACCGGATGAAGCCTCCGCTGATGATACTCTGGGGCGGAGAAACTCCGCTGGAGGTGCAAGGCAGCGGCATTGGAGGAAGATGCAGCCATCTGGCCCTGGCCTTGTCCCAAGCTCTGTCCAGATCTTCCAATGCCATTATGTTCTGCTTTGCCACCGATGGATCGGACGGCGCTGTCCGCAGTGCCGGAGCTTATTCTGACAGCCAGACAAACGATGAGCTGCGCCGCGCCAAGGTCAGCCGCTTCCAGGCTTTGCATAACTATGACAGCTACACTGCCCTGAAAGCAATCCACCAAGTGCTTCCCGCGCCGCTGCTGAATAGCAACGTGAACGATATATTTCTGCTCAGTGTGGGCTATAAATTCGATTTCGATCTCTGCAAGGCGCAATTCCGCCCCTGGGAGCAGGACCTCTTCCTGTGAAGATGTTCGGGTTGCTGATTCCGTTTCTTCGCCGCTTCAGGTAATCTGGCATGAAAAAGACCTTGCTCATCCTGACGCTCGCTGTGGTGCTCTGCCACTTGTGGTTGTGGGCGCAAACCGCAGATGCGCAAGGGGATGAGACGAGTGCGGACACGCTGTTGGTGAAACCCGATAAGCTGGATTCGCTGTTCTATGCGGCGGATAGCGTTGCTTACCACTATGCCGAGGAACGCATCTATCTGTATGGGGACACCAATGTCCAGTACCAGGATTTCAGCATCAGCAGCGATTCCCTGATGATCGATCTCAAGGTGGAACAAGCCTTCAGCTATGGCTACACCGTGATGCAGGATGGGGAGCAAATCTTGTTGGGGGCGGACGTGGCTTATGACATCGGCAGCCAGACCGGAATGCTGTCCCGTGGGGTGAGCCGGATCGAGAAAGGTTTCTACAGCGGAGCCCACATTCGCAAGGTGGGAAGCGACATCTATGATGTGGACGAGGGCACTTTCACCACCTGCGAGCATGCTGATCCGGATTTCTGGTTTTCCGCCAAACGCCTGCGCATCTATCGCGGGGACAAGATCGTGGGCAAACCGGTGATCGCTTGGGTGAACCATCTGCCGGTGTTTTATTTTCCCTTCATGACCATCTCCATCAAGCGCGGCAGGCATCCGGGCTTTCTGGTGCCGGAGCCGGGCTACAACAATGTGGATGGCAAATTCATCCGTGACATCTCCTGGTATTTTCCCTACCAGGACTATGCCGACCTCATCCTGAGCCTCGATCTGAGGGAAAAGACAGGCTGGAAAGCCAAGCTGAACACCGAATACATCAAACGCTACCTTTTCAACGGAGGGTTGAACGCCTCCTTCCAGAAGGGGATCAGCGGCACCCAGACCAACTATGACTGGTCGCTGCGGGCAAATCACCATCACGAGCTGGGCGAACGCTCCACCTTCGATCTGAACCTGGATTTCATCAGCAACAAACGGGTGTGGGAAAGCAGCGACCTCATCGATGAAAGCCTGGCGCAGCGGCTAACCTCCAGCATCTCCTACCGCAAGCCGCTGCTGAGTTCCTATTTGAATGTGGGGGCGGTCTATACCGAGGACCTGATCAACGACCGGGTGAATGTGATCCTGCCCTCGGCTTCCTTTTCCCTGCCCTCCCGTCCGGTCTATGAACTCTTTCTGAAGCCGGAGCGCAGTCCCGATGCCTGGTGGAGCAATCTCAGCTACAACTACAACGTCCGCTTCGACCACACCGGCGACATCAGAGATCCCCAGCGCAGTTTCACAGACATCATCTGGGACAACACCCCCGACCCGGCTGATTCCACCCTCTTCCTGAACCAGCACAATCTGGGGCTCAAGCACTATCTGGGCTTGTCCTACAACTGGAAGCTGCGGGGCTGGCTGAATCTGCAACAGGGTGTGAACTACAATGAAAGCTGGTTCGACCGCAACAAGGACGGCGACCATTGGGTGCGTGGCAACGACTATTCGGCCTATGCTTCCTCCAATTTTAACATCTACGGTATCAGGAACTTCCGCCAGGGCTGGCTGAGATCGGTCCGGCATATCATGACTCCCTCCGCCAGCATCAGTTACAATCCCGATTTCTCCTCCAATTCCCAATTCTACAGCTTTGGGGGCATCTCCCTGAGCAGTGCCAAAGAGACTGCCAACCTGAACCTTGCCCTGGACCAAAAGTGGCAGCTCAAATATGGGAAGGCAAATAAGAAGATCAACGACATCTTCGGCTTCCGGTCCAGCAGCTCGGCGAACCTGCTCTCCGACGGTAAAAAGTTTCAAAACATCACTCATACCCTGGCTTTCCGTCCCGGCAGCTTCAGTTTGGGCAATCTTGCCCTTTCCGGTACCGAGCTGAAACTGACGGGATTGAATCTGACCTACGGAGCGCAATTCAGCTTTTCCCAAAGCCCCTATGAGATGACCCTAACCGACTGGAAATTCCGCAACCAATATTTCTCCCACACCCTCAGCCTCAGCGGCTCCGCGCCCTACAAGAAGTATTTCCAGAAGGAAAAGAATCGCATCTTCGAATCCTATGAGAAGGTGGATTCGCTGCAGATCAGATCTGAGGAATTGGTGGCGGGGGAAAGCAGCGAAAACTGGAGGATCTCGCTGTCGCAGGATGTCTTTGCCAGTGGCAATCTGCTGCAGCCCCGCTCCAGCAACCTGCGCCTGGACACCACGCTGAAGCTCACCGACAATTGGTCTCTGAGCTATGGTAACTATTACAATCTGAAAGACAATGAACTGCTTTCCCAAACCCTGCGCGTTTCCCGCACCCTCCACTGCTGGAAACTGGATATCACCTATTTGCGCCGCAATGAATTCTGGGAATACCGTTTGGTGCTGTTCAACACCGAACTGCCGGATGCCCTGAGGTTTCAGACCCGTGACAGTAAAAGATATTAGACGCGCCGTTTTTCTGGATCGGGATGGCTGCATCAGCCCGGACGAGCTGGGCTATAATTCAGACCCGGCCCGCTACCACCTTTATCCCTATTCCATCGAAGCGCTGAAGCTGCTCAAGGAACTGGGATATTTGCTGTTTGTGGTCACCAACCAATCCGGCATCGCCCGGGGCTATTTTCAACTTGCCGATCTGGAACGGGTGCATCGGCGGATGCGGGAACTGCTCTCAGCAGGGGGAGTTGAGCTCGATCAAGTGTATTTTTCCCCCTATTTCCGGGAAGGGGTGGTTCCGCCTTTCAATATTCATCATGAAGACCGCAAACCTGGCCTGGGTATGTTCAAGCGTGCGCAACGAGAGTTTCACTTCGACACCGGGCGCTCCTGGATGCTGGGGGATCGCTATTCGGATATCGAATTTGGCAAAAAGGCAGGATTGAAAACGGTTCTGCTGCTCTCCGGCAACGGCGCCAAAGAGATGCAGGAAAATCTTCCCGCTTGGGAATACCGTCCCGATTTCATCGCCGAAAACCTGCTCACGGCAGCCAAACTGATCGAGCTTCTGCACAGATGAAAGCCCTGCTGCACTATTCCCAGCGCAAATTCCAGTCCTTCACTCCCGAACAGCAGGGAAAGGCGGTGGCCAGGCTGATCTACACCCTGGACAGCGTTTTGGGCGATGCAGAGCAGACCAGACGCCTCTGCCAGCAGATCCAGCAGTGCGTGTGGTGGATGCTGGACCATGCCAGTTTGCCGTTGCTGCAGTTCACTGAAGGGATCAGGGACAATCCCGATCCCCACCATCTGGCGCAGTGCCTTTCCCGCTACTATGCCAGCCAGGGGAAGAATCTTAAGGATTCCCAATTTGCTGTGATCAAAGGCGATGGGATGCGGGTGTCCGATCCCGTCGCCTTGGCCAGGGCAAGGCAGGTTACCGTGATCGCCGACAACCTGCGTTCGGCCTTCAATGTGGGCTCGCTTTTCCGCAGCAGCGAGTGCCTGCGGCTGAAGGCCATCCATCTGTGTGGGGTGAGCGCCACCCCCTCCAATCCGGCGCTGCAAAAAACGGCTCTGGGCACGACCGGGCAGGTGACCTGGAAGCAATTCGCCACCACGGCAGCGGCATTGGAAGCCGCACGCGACCAGGGCAACACGATCTATGCGCTGGAAACCACATCGGCAGCGGTATCGGTTTTCGAAACCGGGTTCAGCCTTCCCTTGGCCCTGGTGGTGGGAAATGAAAGCCTGGGCATTGGGGAAGACATTCTGGCACAATGTGATCACCATGTCTGTCTGCCCGTGATGGGCTGGAAAAACTCGCTGAACGTGGGTGTTGCCTTCGCCATCGCCGCCTATCAGATCGTTTTCGGCGGAACCGCAGCGGCGGAACAGCCCCGGGAGGATGGAAACAATGGATAATCAAGAGTATTATGGCAAACTGGCCGAACTGCTGGCTGCTGGCGGATCCCTCTGGCAGGTAACTGTCACCCTCACTGAAGGTTCCACTCCCGCCAAAGCCGGTATGAAGATGATCATTCCCCTCTCTGAACCGGAATTCGGCAATTTGGGCGGTGGCGAGATGGAACATACCATCATCGGCTTCGTGCGTGCCCAGCGCCCACAACTCCCTTTGCAGCAGAGCTTTGTGCTATCCGAAACAGGAGACCAGGCCCAAAGCGAAACTGACATCCCCACCTCCATGCTCTGCGGGGGGAGGGTGAGCGTTTTCATCGAGCCCCTGGGCAAGGACAAACGCTTGTATGTTATCGGAGCGGGCCATTGCGGAAAGGCCTTGGGTCGGCTGGCCCGGCAGTGCGGATATCACGTGACCCTCATCGACAACCGGGAGGAGGTGATCGCAAATCTGCCCCGGGATGCCTGTGATGCAGCAGTGCACAACGATTACCTCCATCTGGAGGAAGCCATCCGCTTCGATCCGGCTGCCCATATCGTGATCATGACCCATGGCCATCTCCACGACTTTCAGGTGTTGGAATACTGCCTTTCCCGTCCCTATCGCTATCTGGGCATGATCGGAAGCAAGAACAAGGTGGCCGCAACCATGGCCAAACTAAGACAGAAGGGCTTTGCGCCTGAGACTTTGGAGCGTGTCCATGCCCCCATTGGCTTGCCCATCGGTTCCCAAACCCCGACCGAGATCGCAGTCTCCATCATGGCGGAATTGATCAGCTTCAACTCCCGACAGGCCTGATCCCGGCGTTACGGGGTGATATCCTTTGCACTGATTCCCTCACCTCGCTCACCAGTTTCCATCTCCATTTTTCGATCGTCTCGCTCTTGACCCACAGTGTTAATCAAGCGTTAATCAAGCCTTAATCAAGCGTTAATTGTTAACGCTTGATTAAGGCTTGATTAACGCTTGATTAAGGCTATGGGACATGAACGGAGCAGGGAGCGGTTCTGCTGGACGCGGGGGGAGAATGTGCGGGAGGCAGGGCCACGATAAAGGGCACGGCGGAGATCGAAGCGGAGGATGCTGGCACCGAGGCAGCGTTGCCAGCGGTGGAATTCGACGGGAAGGCGGTCAAGATATAGCGTAAGGAAAGAGCGGCACAGCAATTCAAAGGCGGGAGGGTCAAATTCCTCCGCCCAGAATAGCAGCAGATGGGTGAGGTCACTCTCCGGCGGATCGCGCCTTGTCTCGGAGAAATCTATCAGATAAAACCGCTTTCCGGTTAAGAGGATATTGCGGGGTTGGTTGTCATGATGGCAAATGCAGGTCCCCTCAGCATAAGTGCTGCGGTGAAAGAGGGCAATGGTTTCGGCCAGCAGCGGAACGGTTTCCAGGCTCAGCAGATCGAGATAGGGCCTGCCCTCCAGGCGTTCCAGGGTGATGGAAAAGGGCCGGTGAAAACTGAGCAGCCGGGGAAGCATGGGAAGCCCGGAGCGATAGACCTCCAGTTCCCGCTCAAATTGCACAGCGTTGCCAAAGTGCTTGACCACACTGGTTTCGAGTAGCGTCACCCTGCCTTTGCCTGGTTCTGGCATGCTTGATCAGGGCAGGGAGATGCGCTCGATCCTGTTCTTTTCAAATAGCGGAACGATCAGTTCATGAGTTGGTTCGTGATAATAGATGTCCGCCGGGCTGGGCAGGTCGGTCTTGAACAGGAAGAATTGGTTTTGCTCCTGGGGGATCTGGTAGATGGCCTGTTCGCCCCAGGAGGAGAAATAGATGCGCCCCAGATCGTCAATGGCAATTCCGTCCAGGTTATCAAAGATGGTTTCCTTGAAGGTGCGGAACTGGCGGGACTCCACATTGAACAGCAGCAGAGGGGAACTCTTGCGAAAGGAAACGATGATCATATCCCGCCGCGGGGCGTCATAGACCAAGCCGTTGGGAGACACAAGCTCCGGGGCTTCAATGTGTTCCACCTTCTTGCTGGCCGGCTCGATGATGTAAAGCCGGTTCGCCTGGGTGTCGGTTACATACAACAGACCTTTGTGATCGGCGGCGATGTCGTTAAGCTGTTTAGCGCCCTCCACCGCTATGCTGTAGACAATCTTCTCCGCCTGCACATCGATCGCATGCACATTGGTGTTGTCCGCCACAAACAGGTAGGGCGAGCTGAAGATCATGCCCCGGGGGTTTTTCAGGCCCTCTTTGAGGAATACCTTCAGATGGCCGTTCTCGTCCATGCTGATGATCCTGCCGTTGCCGGTGTTGGAGATCAGGAAGCGGTTGTTCACGCTGTCGAAGACCACACTTTCCGGATTGTTCAGGATGCCGGGTTTGAGATATCTCCACAGCAGGAATACAGCGGCGATCAGCACCACCAAAACGATGATCAGGTTGAGTTTGCCGCTTTTCTTTTTCCTGGTTTTTCTTTGTGGTTTTCTGGTCTTTTTAGCCATTTGATCTCCTCAGATCGTTGCTTGGGGTTGTATCAAGGTGTCTTGTCACTCAGGCTCCAGCTGCAACCGGCGGGGGTGTCCTTGAGCTCGATGCCCAGGGCTTTGAGGTCGTCCCGGATGCGGTCGGAAAGCTGCCAATCCTTTCGGGCACGGGCTTCCTGGCGGTAGGCGATGATCAGTTCCATCAGTTTCTGGATCGTGTCCGGAACATCTTCATAAAGGCTTTCTTCCAGCGACTGGAAGAAGCCCAGCACCTTTCCCAGCTCAACCAGTAACAGGGCCGCTTGCTCACGATCAGAGCGGGGCAGGCTTTCATTCCTGCAATGATGCACCAGGTCGAAGAGGACGGCGATGGCTTT
>Ga0116202_10002484_pt1 | contig 11037 bp, 7 predicted proteins | sample LakKivw325mmetaG_FD_94479 | JGI IMG/M metagenome (GOLD analysis project Ga0116202, IMG submission 94479) | Anoxic lake water microbial communities from Lake Kivu, Rwanda to study Microbial Dark Matter (Phase II) - Lake Kivu water 325m metaG | ecosystem: Environmental > Aquatic > Freshwater >... | reverse complement strand
GTTGGAGGAGGAGAACTGGCGGGTCAGGCAGCTGGTGGCGGAACTGGCCTTGGACAGGGCAATGCTGCAGGATGTGTGCTGCGGGGAAAAAGCTAAGGCCTGTCCGCCGGTGGGCTGTGGTGGACTATGTGCAGGTTGCGTGGGAGGTGAGCGAGCGGCGGGCGTTGACTCAGCCCAGGGAATGGGTATAATCATGACATATCACAGCCCCGCTGTCGTCTCAGGATGATGGCGGTCGAATCAACGCCCCGCCGTCCCGCTACTGCGGGATGGCGGGTTCCTTTTTCGGGGAGGGTGGTCGCATGGCGCGAGTGATGGTCTTCATCGATGGCAGCAACCTGTACCACGCACTGAAAAGCGAGACAAGCAGCACCGCGATTGACCTCTACAGCTTCGGGCAGAAGCTCGCCGGGAGCAACGAGTTGCACACGATCTACTACTACAATGCGACCCTTCCTCATACGCACGACCCTGACAGGTACAAGCGCCAGCAGCAGTTCTTCGCACGGGTACAGCGCACCCCCCGCGTCATCATGCGTCTTGGCCACTGCAGAACCCGGGGCGGTGTCTTGGTAGAAAAGGGCGTTGATGTCCTCATCGCTGTCGATATGCTGATCCATGCCTCGCGGGGCAACTACGACGTCGCCGTCTTGGTGAGTGGCGACGGCGATCTCGTGCCTGCGGTCCAAGCGGTAACTGAGCTGGGCAGGATAGTCATCAACGCAGCCTTTCCCAGCAGCCGGTCGGATGCACTGGTCAACGTGTGCCATGAGTTCATCGCGATAGACGACGCATACATGTCGGACTGCCGCCCTGTCTAATCCCTAGCTCTCGGCTCTCGGCCGCAACATCGCCTGCCCGCCCCGTGGGCTCCGGTCGGGCTACGCCCTACCTCCGCCCACACATCAGCAGGGAGGCCGTAATCCTCTCACTCTGACTGGTCCACCAGACTGGGGGAGGTCACTGGGCCAAGCCCGGCGGGATAAACGACCGCATCGAGCTCTACGGCTCCGAGGGTGTAGTCCTGTGCGACCTGCTCTACGGCAGCGCCTTCCAGACGTACTCGAAGCCCAGGTACGACTACGCTGCGGAGAAAGCCGGCAGCACGGCAGGCTGGACCTTCAGCATGTACTAAGAGCCCTGGAACTAGGGCTTCCCGCAGGAGATCCAGCACTTCGTGGACTGCGTGCTGAAGGACGAGGGGCTGCTGAAGACCGGGGATGATGGGCAGGCGGTGGTGGAGATGATCCCCGCGGCCTACGAGAGCGCGGGGACAGCGAGGAGGGGGGAGTTGCCGCACGCCGCTCCGCGGGACAAGATGCTGCAGAAGGTGTGGCGGAGGTAGGCCTGCAGTGCTATCCGGAGGTGTGACTATGAAATGTCCGGTTCTTAGCGTTGTTGTTGCCCTGGCCCTGCGGACGGCCCTTGCCGCTGCCGCCGGCGTTGCGCCTCATCCCGAGTGGCGCAACTCTCTGGTCCCGCAAGGCGAACCCGGCCCCCTGCTGACGCTCGCCACAGGCGGCAAGACGAGCTACACGATCCTCGTCCCTCGCCGCCCGAGCGGCCCCGAGCAGAAGGCTGCGGAGGACCTGGCGAAGTGGCTTGGCGAGATGACCGGCGCGACCTTCCCGGTGGTGCAGGAGGGCGAGGAGCCCGCCCCCGACGGGCCGTGCGTCAGCATCGGCCGCACCCGCCTGCGCACGGCTTGCCGGGTGCGTCGGCCCGGGAACGACCTCGGCCTGGACGGCTACGCCATTCAGGCGGCAAGCCCGCACCTGTTCATCACCGGGGGCAAGCGGCGGGGCATCGTCAACGGCGTTTACTCACTGCTGCAGGAGGACCTGGGCTGCCGGTGGTACATCCCCGGCACGGACCCGGTCCTCCCGAAGCGGCCAACGCTGCGGTTCCGGCCTGTGTTGCGGTCCTACCGGCCCGTCTTCCAGGACCGGCGCGACCCCTACTACGGCGACGTGGCGTATGACGCCGACTGGTCAGTACAGAACCGCACCTATGCTCTGACGGCCCAGGTTCCTGCCTCATGGGGCGGGTATCCGCGCTACTGGCCCTCCTTCGTGCACACATACGACGCCCTGGTTCCCCCGTCGAGGTACTTCGCCGATCATCCCGAGTACTTCTCGGAGGTCGGCGGCAAGCGACAGCCCTTCCAACTCTGCACCACTAACCTGGAGGTCCGGCGCATCATCATTGACCAGGTCCTGGACACCCTGCGCAAGGGCCCGGGCATCCAGATTGTGGATGTGTCGCCTAACGATCGGCGCGACTACTGCGAGTGCGCGCAATGCAAGGCCATAGATGACGCCGAGGGGACGAAGATGGGATCGCTCCTGACGCTGGTCAACCTGGTCGCCGACGCCGTCAAGGACGAATTCCCTGAGGTACGCATCACTACTCTGGCTTACCTTGACACCGTTGTTCCGCCGAAGACGATCCGCCCTCGTGACAACGTGCTGCTGTGGCTCTGCACCGACGCCCACGCCTGGAGCAACCCGAACCTGTTCGTCTGGGAGACCGAGAAGTTCTCCAGTTCCATGAAGCGCTGGCAGGCTGTAGGGGCGAAAATGGTGATCTGGGACTACCCATCTTCCTTCGTCTACATGCAGCCGAACCTGAATCTACATGTCGTGGCCGAGAATGTGCGCTGGTATGCAGCGCACGGAGCGACCGGGATCTTCTACCAGTGCATGCACAACTGGAACCGGGCGGCTGACCACAGCTACCTGCGCGGCTGGGTCTGGGCCCAGCAGGCGTGGAACCCGGAACTGGACACGGCAGCGCTTGTGCGGGACTTCAACTATGGCTTCTACGGGATGGCTGCCCCGCCCATGCAGCGCTACGACGACATACTGCAGGCCGCGTGGCGGGAATGGCGCAGGCACCGGGGCAAGAAGGGCTACAAGGGCCCAGTTGACGAGACCTTTGCCGCCCGGGGGCTCGAGCTGATGGCCCAGGCCACGCGCCTAGCCGCCGAAGACGAAGAGCTGGTGCGCCGGATCGAGATCGCGAAGCTCCCGCTCATGTTCGTAACCCTCCAGGCTGGCAGGAAGGGGAAACTCGCCCCGTATCTGGCGATGGTGGACGAGTTCGAGCGAATCGCCCGCGGAGCCAAGGCCCTGTTCGTCGAGAACGCCTTCCAGGCCCCCGATCTCGATGCCAAGCTGACGTACTGGCGCGAGAAGGCGCGCCTTGACCCGGACAGCATCGCCTGCTACCCCCTCGGCAATGAGTGGCGCTTCAGGCCGGACCCGGAGGATGCCGGTGTGGCAGAAAAGTGGTATGCCGCCGACCTTGACGACGCAGCCTGGGCGAAGGTCCGATCTGATACGGGCAATGGCTGGGAGGCCCAGGGCTTCGCGGGCCACCACGGCTATGGATGGTACCGGCAGCGGTTCACGGTGACGGAGGACGTGCTCAAGCAGGACAACCTGCGCCTTTTCTTCGGCGCCGTGGACGAGCAGGCCTGGGTCTACATCAACGGACAGCCCGCCTTCGAGCACACCGTTGCAACCACGGGGCTACCGGTAGAGATCCTGTGGACCACCCCCTTCGGTTTCGAGCCGTCGCCGTTTCTGCATCCGGGCGAGAACACCATCGCCGTGCGTGTCCATGACAGCCTGGGCATGGCGGGTATCTGGAAGCCGGTCAATTTCATCTGGGGCGACGTCAGCTACAGCCCCATGATCCTGGAGGAAGTGATCCGGCACAAATCGGCCCCGCCCACACCATAGGGCGGTGCCGTCGGCAAGAGCCGGCGATCGGAGCAACCACAACCGGCGCGGTCTGATCTCTCTGCAGTCGCCTCGGCGGGTATGGTGTGAGTGCTCCTTCGGCTTCCTGCTGGAGACGGGCAAGGACGGGCGTGTGGTGATGGAGGTCATCCTGTCAGCCGACGAGAGCGCGAGGACGGGAAGAAGGGTGGCGTGGCCCGGGGAGGCGCCGCTAGACAAGACGGCGTCGCAGGTGTGGAGAAGGCAGCCGCGAACATGAGGCGTCTTGTGGACGCCGGGTGCCTCCCTCAGGAAGGCGCCGCCATCACACCGTCTACCGTGCGCCAGTCAACGGCAACCGGCATCAGGGGGTGAACATCACGTGACGATCCCAGTCCTGGTACCGCTGCTGGGCTGCGTGCTTGCTCTGTCGCTGGCGATGCAGCCATCGGCCGTGGCGGAGGATGGCGTGGCTCGGATCGCGGTGAAGGAGGGTGCTTTCGTGGACGCCGGATCGGGGGCGCCCTTCACGCCCCTCGGCGTGAACTACTTCCGCGTCGCGAAGGTGGACGGAGGGAAGGTCGTCCACGCGACCTTCTGTCCGGGCTTCTACGAGCGCGACCACATCGAGAAGATGATGGTGGACGTGGCGGAGTGGGGCTTCAACACTGTCCGGACCTTCCATGTGTACCACGTGGGCCCGAGCGGGATACTGACGTCGCCGCAGGCCCGCGAGATCGCTCCCGGGTACCTTGAAAACGTCGTTGACTTCCTGCAGCGGGCCCGCGACCACGGGCTGCACGTCATATTCTCCTGGGACATCTGGCTGCCTCCCTCTGAATTGTGGGCAGGTCGCGAGCTGCCCGGCGAGGCCGCCGCCGACCTGCGGGACGACTGGGGCCCTGACCAGGGCATCAACGGCTATCGTCTCCACCGGGGCTCCGTCCGGACACGGGCGAACGGCATTGTCGCGCTGATTGAGGCGCTTCGCCGCCGCGACCCCGAGCTGCTGAAGGTGGTGATGGCCTGGGAGCTGGAGAACGAGGTCTACCTGAGCGGCTCACGCGCGCCCTTCGCCGGGCGGACAGGGCAGTACGTCCTGGCCGGGCGCAGCTACGACCTGGCCTCCGACGACGGCGCGCAGGCCCTTATGGACGCGGCGCTGGTGCAGTGGGCAAACCTCTGCAGCGACGCCATTCACCAGGCGGACCCTCAGGCGCTGGTGAGCACCGGCCTGTTCAGTTTCGCGGCAGTGGGCCGCGGTGGGCCCGGGACGCTCTCCCGAGACTCGACGTCCGATGAGCGGGTCCCGGGACGCCCTCTCGCCTTGCTGGAGTCGCGGCTCGATTACGTGGACATGCACCTGTATGCCTGGCGCTCCCCCGAGGAGGGGGTGAGCAGCTACCTGGACCGGAACCTGGCGTCGGTCGAGTGGCCGGCAGTCCGGGCCAGGGCCCAGGAGCTGAGGAAGCCCTTGATGTGCGGGGAGTGCGGGGTTTTCGCGAACTACCTTCGCAGCGCCCCGCACTGGCAGCGCATCAACCACGAGTTGGGGGTGCAGTGCTTCCGCGAGCACGCCGAGGGCCTTGCAGAGCACGGGCTGGCCGGCGCGCTGTACTGGGCCTACGGGAATCCGGACAGCACCGAGGGCGACGAGAACCCGCCGCTTACCTTCCACCCGCAGTATGCGCGAGTCCTCAGGGATGCATGGGCACCGGCTCGCTGATGGCGCCCAGGAGCGGTTGGCCAGCCGTGGCGCCGGGGGGACTCACGGCGCCGCAATCGGGCGCTTGCCGAACCACTCCTCGCTCCCGTCGGCATGTCTCACCACCAGCCCCCTCCACCCGTCCTGCTTCGCGAAGGCCGCCGCCACTCCGCCGGCCCCACGGAACGTTGAAAACTCGTGGTCGCCCAGTTCGCGCGCCGGGTCTGGTTCCAGGTCGTAGCGCTGAAAGGCACGGGCGATGTCGAGCCATGCGGGGTCGGACTCTGCTCCTGGCACCAGGAAGCCCCAGCGCTCCCAGCCGTCGAGCTCCGCCTCGTCACTGAGCTGGTACATGCCGTACCAGCAGCAGACCTTTACGAACCTATGGAATAGGTAGCCGCTCAGTGGATGCCCAAGTTGCATGGAAGTGAGCGCGAAGGCGGCATGGCGCGCGTTCATGGGGTTGAACTGCTCAGTCTGGATGGCGACGTGCGGGTATGCCTCCAGGATCTCCCTCTCCAGCGCCATGACCCCCTGTACTGCGCTCACGTCGCCCACCCTGAACGCCCCTGCGGGCGTGTGGCTCTCATCCAGGTAGATGATGTCCGCCCCGGCATCCACCACTTCCCTCATCTGCGCGATCAGGTACTCTCGCCAGGGCTTGTAGGCTGTCGAGCAGTAGGCGAAGTTCACTTGCCCGTAGGCGTTGGCGAACCTCGGGCCCCAGTACACCGGCTCGCCCAGCTCGCTCCATCCCGTTTGTTGTAGCCCCGGGCGGAAGCGCTCGATCAGCTCCTTAAACCGCATGTCGATTCCGGCGGTGTTGAAGTGGACCGAGACGTGGAACCCGAGCTCCCGCGCCCGGCGGATGAACCTGCGGGACTCCTCGGTAGGCGTGTAGTCGGGGTAGCCCACGTCGAACCCGAACTCGGGGATGGGGCGGTACTCGGAGATCTTGCCCAGGAGGGTCTTGCGCGGATCGAGTTCCTTCGCCATGCGCTCCAGCTTCGCGATCCCCTCACCCTTGACCCACCCGCGAGGATCCACGTAGGTCTGGGCACGGATGCCGCGCACCCACGCTGGCTGCTTGCGCTCAAGAGGCACCATTCCCAGGCCGTGCTCCATCCAGGCGACGTACGGATCAGCCGCCTGCTGCCAACGCCCCGAGTAGGCCCGGATTCGGATCTCGTACATCGCCGGTGTGCGGGTCGGACAGGGGAAGCCACGGATGAAGGTGAGGTCTGCAGTGTGGCCGCGCCCGTGGGCGATGAGATTGGCGGGACCTGCCTCGAGACATCGGCCCTCGACAAAGAAGCCGCCTCCCTGCCCCTCGAACAGGGCCACGAGAGGCTGCACATACTGGGGTAAGTACTCGTCCCGCGCCGAGTCGTCAGGTGGATCGTTCCACGGCGCCCGTCGCTCGAGTCCGACCCCGAAGTTGGTGATTGTCACCAGCTTCATGCCGCAAATATCGCAACCCGACAGAGCGAACCGGAGCTGCCCTACGGGAAACCGGCTGCGCGCGCTGGCCCTGACGACGACGTCCCCGCAGGCCTCCGCAGACCAGCGCAGAAGCCAGGCGGAACCGTCCGCGAACTCGTACCGGGTGACGATCTCGCCGGCGCTCGCCCGCTCCTGGACGGTCGCCTCTCCCAGGCTTCGTCTCCCGGGCCCGAAAAGCGCCACTTCGCCGGCACCGGCGGCAGCCTGTAGAGCGATCAGCGTCTGCCCCGTCAGACGGTTCACGACCCGCGCGGATAGGCCGTGTTCCAGGACCACCTCGATGCCGGTGGTGGCCAGCGTGTGCACGGGCTGCTCTGACTCCGCCGCGAGGGGGCGTCCGGCGATCAGCGCGATGATGGCAGCGCTCATGACCGGCACGACCTTAGCCATGTGAGGTGCTGCGTCCTCCTGGAACTGGGCTAGCGGCGCTGGTCGGAGTGTGGTTCGCGCCATAGGCTCCCCGACCCTCCCCGCCGGCGTACGCATGCGCCGGCAAGGTCACGGTCAGCGGCAAGGCGGACTGCGTAGCCAGCCGGACGGGGGCTCGCGTTCGGAAGTGCGGCTTACCCGTCGTCGTTTGGAGGCGCGATGCGACTGGGGCCTTTCGCTCGGTGGCGATGTCCTGGCATGCGCGGCATCGGGCTCCTCTGTGCCCTCACCCTCATGCTGCCCGCCTGCTCTTCGGCGGGCGTGCCTGCTGGCCCTTGGTGGCGCGTCGGGGCAGGCGGAGGACCCAGACGCGCACGGTCCCACCGTCGCTGGGCCATTCCTCCTGGCGGGTATCGCCCGGTTGCACCTGGAGGGCCTCGCCGCAGCGGATGCCGGTCTGGAGCATGAGCTGGAGGAGGGCGAAGTTCCTGGCGCCGGTGGGTGTGCGGGTGTTGATCTGGTCGAGAAGGGCCTCGGCCTCGTGCCTTTCGAGCACCTCGGTCTGCTGATTCACTTTTGGGGCTCCCGGAGCGTGTTTACATCCGAGAACTGAACTTTACGGTATTATATCACAGCAGGGGAGAGAGGGCAAGCACCTTGCGGTATAAAACCGGCCTGATCGTCCCTCGCTCAGGACTCTGAGAACAGTGGGCAGAAGCGCGGTCCACCCCCCCCCGGCGGCCCCGAGCGTCGGCCTCATTCCGCCTCGCCAATGCCTCTCACAAGCCGCTGGCTGCGTCGCCTTCCCCCCGTTGGCCCAGGACAGCCTCCACGCGCTCTTGGCGCGATTTCGGCCCTGGCGGGGCGCTCCTGCCCTCGCGCGTGCTGGCTGAATCGCACCACAAGGCACGTAGCGCCCATGCAATCCTCGTGGCCGTGGAAACGCCCGCCGCTCTCGCGCGGGCGCAGTTGTTCTCGAGTCCGCGTCAACTCCTGGATCGGTAGCCGCGACCCGTCAACCGGGGACGTGGTGGGCGCGAAGATGGTCCTGGAGCTTCGCGAACGCCTTGCCCTGGGCGTACTGGGTCCGGACAGCGACGAGCGAGCGCACAGCCCTGAGCGTTACCTAAGGTCCACCTCATACTCCCTCAGCGCCGGCAGCGGCGACCCGTCAGGTGCGAAGAGGCCGATGTAGCCAGCCGGATAAGGGGTCTTCGTCCCCCGGTGGCCGTCGGGATACCAGTAGAAGAAGCCTTTGACGCTCCGGTTGTTGCTGAAGTAGCGCAAATGATCTCGCACCCATGCGGCCTGGCCGTCCGGGCTGTAGGGATAGTCGGGCATGGGGCGGGCTGCTTCCTCAGCGGGGGCCATGGGATAGCCGCACTCACAGATGATCACGCCCTTGCCCAGCGCCGCGATCGCCTCGATGGCGTCGTCCAGCCGCTGGAACCACTGCAGCTTCCCGTATCGCGACAGCGCCCAGCCTTCTGGAATCGGATACAGCAGGGACAGACCAGCATGGTCGAACGGCACGCCCTGCTCCACCATGGCCTCGAAGAAGCCCGTCACCAGCACATCTCCGGGGCTGCACTCCAAACCGGTGATGTGCACCACAGTCGCCGCCTCCGGATTGGCGCGGTGCACGCCCGCAATCGCCGCCTTCAGCAGCTTCGCCTCGACATTCCATACGTTCGTGCGCAGCCAACCGATGCTATTGCAGACATGGACCCCGGCAGGCAGCGCTACCCGCTCCCCGGGCCGAAAGCCCAGAATCCCCCACTGGATCTCGTTGCCGATCTCGTACAGCTCGATGCGCAGCCCGCGCTCCGCGAAGTACCTGGCGGTTTCGTAGCAGTATTCTTCGACCGCCCTGGCGGTCTCATCAACGCTCAGGCCCCGCCACGCAGCCGGCGGCTCCTGGATCCCCGCATTGGCTGCCGTGTCGCTCAGATAGAAGGCCAGAGCCAGCCGCATCCCATGCTCCTGCGCCTCGCGCAGTACCCGCTCTCCCCACTCCCGGCACGACCAGAACTTGTTCCGCCACGGCAGCCGCGCCCATTCCCCAAACGGCGTAGCTGCCAGCTCGGGCACGCTCACCGTCGTGATCGCCGGCTTGATCCACTCCATGCCATGCTTCCGCAACAAGGGCACCGGCCCAGGCCGCGGCCATAGCTTCCCCCATATCATCGCTGCCAGGTAATCGCCCGCCCAGCCACCGATGAACAGGTCCTCCCGCCGGACGAACTCGTCCCTCCACACCAGCGGCCGGTAGCTGGTCGCGCCAGTGTTGATGCAGTAGTTGCTGAACTCGGCGCTGACCGCCCGCGGCACCCCCACGCTGTGCGCGCTAAAGCAGATATGGACCGGCTGCGCCAGCCTGGCAATCGCACCGAGTTCGAGCCAGCCGTCCCCCAGATCGTAAGCGAAGCTGATGCGCTCCCCGCGCCGCACAATGCGCAATGTGGCAAACCGGACCCCCGTCCGTTCGCCGCCCACTAGCCCCGCCTGCCCGGGCATGAAGGAGTAGACGAAGCTCGACCCGCCCGCCCGGTTCCTTGACAGCCCGACCCAGGCATTATCGGGGTCGTTCGCCCAGACTCCCATGCTGGCGGACAGGTGCGCCCCGCCGCCCTGCTCGACCCGCTCGTCCCAGTTCAGCGATAGCTCGCAATCGGCCTGTACGTCGAAGTCGCCAGTGAACCGGTAGTGCGTGTACACCTTCGCTTCGGAGAACTTGGCGTCCGTGCCTGTGGAAAGGTGAAGCTTGCCGTCCACTTGGATCGTGCCGCCGCCCTGAGCCTGTGTGTCCCACCGGCCGTAGTCGAGCTGCGGTCCCGCAAAGCAGCCAAGCTCTTCCGGCCGCGCGCGCGCATCATCAGGCGTTTGGCCACCTGCGCTCCCCGTGACAAGCAGCGACGCCAGCAATACTTCGCACACCAACAATCGCTTGGCTGTGCTCCACATTATCCCCATCCTCCGCAGGCGCTGGGGCACCGCCGCAAGGGACGGGACCACCGCCTTCATCGGTCGCTCCATACCTGATAACTGCCGGCGAGGCGACGATGGGCTGGCTCCGCCACCCACCTCCCCGGTCTCCCGGCGCGCTAAGCCGTTGCCTCGAGGTCCCCTCACCAGAGTGCTCCCGTTTGCCTCTCAGACGCATGTAGCGCGTTCGTTTTCACCCCGACGGGCCTATCCTGCCCGTTTCCGGCACCTCGCCTGCGGTCCTCCCGGGCCGGTTTTCGCGGCGAACCCGTGAAGCCTGTAGGACGCGCGAAGTTAGACCTCCCTGCCCTCCGCAAGCGTAGCCGGCGCCCGCCCAGAAGGGGTCGGGTCCGCCGTAGCCGGTTCACACCCACGTGTGTGGGGAACGCGTCTGCGCCGTGCGCACCTGGACGACACTGATCGGTTCACCCGCACGTGTGTGGGGAACGCTCGCGCATGGGAAGCTGCCCGCCGCAACGTTGCGGTTCACCCCCACGTGTGTGGGGAACGCCCGTTTTCAGTGTGTCCCACCAGGTAGTAGTCCGGTTCACCCCCACGTGTGTGGGGAACGCTCGGCCCCGCAGTACGCGCACTTCCGCCCGAACGGTTCACCCCCACGTGTGTGGGGAACGCTGTCGCTCATACTGCCATCGATCAATCGCAGCTGGTTCACCCCCACGTGTGTGGGGAACGCCCGCTGGAGGATGTGCCGAGAACGGACAATGCCGGTTCACCCCCACGTGTGTGGGG